>Ga0123354_10014829_pt1 | contig 12139 bp, 6 predicted proteins | sample TergutLab28metaG_2_FD_97872 | JGI IMG/M metagenome (GOLD analysis project Ga0123354, IMG submission 97872) | Labiotermes labralis P4 segment gut microbial communities from Petit-Saut dam, French Guiana - Lab288 P4 | ecosystem: Host-associated > Arthropoda: Insects > Digestive system > Gut ... | reverse complement strand
AGGTGTTGTATATGGTCTAAAAAAAGAACGGGTCCTGCTGGTGAGCCCCCGTTTATTTTTAAACCACCCCCCCCCCCCCCCCAACCTGCCTCCGCCACCTTGCTTTTACCATCACAGCGTTTCAATTCCGAAAGACAAAAGCTTGGTCGGTGGGAGGAGAAACTGGGAAGATGTGAGCTGGTAGCTCATATCAGCAGAGTCCGCCTATCGGTGGCATAGTGTACAGTTCTGGTCAGGTATATATACTAACTAGCTACTTGGAGCACAGCCCTTGAAAATCTTAGGGTTCGTATTTGAGTCCCGACAAGGAAATAAATTTATTAGTGTTTAGAAGCGTCCAGAAGGTCGCTGGGATCCTCGTAGCCTTGTCTTCGTTCGATGCCGCTGGTTCTTTCCTCGGGTGTAATAAAGCAGTGAAAGTAATTACCTCTATCTAGTGGCAAGATTAAGAATGTTTGGATCTATATCTCCACTCCACCATTCTTTACTTTGAATATGTTGGTTTAGACACGATTACTTCATAGGATAGGCGAACCTGCGTATCGCACAGTGAAACAGGTTGAGAAAGATAAGTTAGAGGGAATCAGAAATTAGTTTGTCTCAACGTCAGTTCTGTGAATAACACAGCTAACTCGTCATAAATGTGTGCCGTGTGAAATTTCAGAGTTTCCGCTGCTCTGTAATCGATGCCTTCGTTATTCTGGTTTGCAGGCGTAGTTGGTAAGCAACCATCACCATACGCCAACTAACATCCCAGAAGACAAAAGGCCTAATGATAAAAAAAAAAGAAACAGTTCATGCCATCTCTGTCTATAAATTTTGTCTGCAACTTAATTACTGGTAAAATTTTATTTAAAAACGAAGCGCTTAACGTCCGTCGAACGCAATTATTGTTCTTTATTTTGGTATAGCAAAATTTTTCGGCCATTTTCGATTCTTGTCGGGCTATCAGTGCGATGAAATGGGTAAAAAATTTAACGTAAAATATTATGCAAAAATTGGTTACGTTTAAAAAGTACCTTGTTTTCTCCGTCATTGTAACTTGTCTAAAATTATAACTGTGGACTGCGAATTTCCGTCATGAAGTGTAATTAACACTGAAGCCTGAAGTCACGCTAACATTGTTTCGCAACGCAAGTAAGAGAGTCGAAGTGGTACGTGCATAACAGAACACAATGAACAGGGCAGATTTTTAAGAGGCGTTTTTTGCCTCCGTAAGAATGTGTCTGTTGTCGTGCTTAAACGGTAGAGCACCGAGATTGGATTTCCCACCTTTGATGTGTTCTTCTCCGGCTGTTTCTCACGCGCATCTACGTGACTGCATCTGCGTATCGGTACTGTGGCTTAAGGACGTTTTCAAGAACTACGTACATTTTTGTAGGAATATCTTTCCTTGAGTAATTAAAAGTACCGAAGTCCTTGAAACGGATACCTTCCGGAGAAGTTAATACACGCTATGATAGCCAATAAATTCCGTGTCTCACTGGTACCGGATATTTCACTGTTGTGTTCCTAGGATATCATCACAACTCCTTGTTCTCATTCGGCTCGGCGCACTCAACATCCTCATACCAGACTTTCATTTAGTCAATTATCCTTCCATTCACACTTTAGTACCCCCAAGTGACCGTTCTTCAGTTTTTCCCTCCGGTAAGGTCCATATACTTTCCTGCGGTCCCTGTTATATGATAGGTCATATATCCAATATATGTTGTTTTGTTAAAGCGAGGGGTCACTTCTGACACCCATACAAAACAGCAGACAGAGTTGTAGTTAGGGGGGGACAAAAGCGAAGCGTATTGTTTACCGAATGATGACCCCGAAAATTTCCCGGAATTTACATTCTGTTTTCTTAAAATCCGCTTTTTGCAAATAGAATCCCCAGTTGCTCTGAACTTGAATTTCCATTTTAATTACTGAGACATTACTTATGCTTCTCACCATTTTCTATTCAAAAATTACATTTTTACCAAACTGAACAGTAGAACCCAAACAGCTATTCGATCTGCGAATGCACTTTTGGGACAGCATCACATTACTGTTGCACACTGAATTACTTGTTATGAAATAGAACAGCTTACATATGAAACCAGCGGGTCGTAATTTTAGTTGCTCTTCTTCTTCTTCACTTCCTTTTCTTTTTTCTTTTCCTTATTCTTCTGCATACGGTTCCTATAGTTTACTCAGTCTCTCCTTCAGAATAATACCTCATGCAGACGTGTCTTCTGCTTTCTTCCTCCACCTCTTGACATCCGTCCGTTTCAGATCAATCTCCCCACAGTCTTGCCACCTTACTTTTGATCTTCCTACCTTTCTTCTTCCATCTATTTTCCCTAGAAATACTTTTTTGATGGTCCTATCATCAAACCTTCTTATGCTACTAGATGGCTAGCCCGTTTGACAGCCCTCGGTTAAACCAAAAAATGCACCTCCCCTCCCCCCGGCCACTTCCAGATAAGTGCACTATCTCGTCACAGTGCTGTCGACAGTGTCGAATTTGGGTGTGGACTGCTTCATAGCGTGTCTGTACCCAATGCGGGCCTCCTGTGGGGCATTTGGCTCGGTATCGCTGTGTGTCAGTTCGCCACCCATGGGGAAGACACTGCTATCTGATTTCCATCCCACCACCGAACTGCCTACCAGCAGTACTGCAGCTGTAGAAGGGTCGGCATCTTTACCTTTAAAAGAGCAGCCCAGTTTCCATTATATAGCAGCATGACAATATAGAACATGAAGTCATTATTATAGCCAGAAAATAGGGCTCTTTACTTTATACCGGGCGTCCAGAACCTGTATTAATTAGTGCACAAGTCATGGAGTTAAGTCGTCATCAATTTCTTTGGTCTAGGCATTAAAATGGAGACATTCGTGCCAACCGAAACCTTTCATAACGAAGTGAAAAAGTATACATAATGACATCTCCCATATATATATATATATGACTAACATGACACAAATGTTAGTTCTTTATTGTCCAACTAATGCACACAAATTATTATAAAATTGTTAAACTGTTAAAATCATTTGAAATTATTATAATAGTTGCTCCAACATATTTCGGTTTATATAAACCATCATCAGGGAGCTCTCAGCCTGCGCTTCGCTAAAGTTACAGTGTCGACTTCTGTTACATATCGTTATATGAAGTTATCGGTATTGTGGCTGCATATTTGTTCCGTCCTGTTACGCATGCAGTGTGCAAAGTGCACAGTTCACGATCCACACGCATCTTATTCGACTGCTAAGTTATGAACACCTTTGTGGATGTTGATCAAGCTTGATCCTGGAGAGACAATGGCATCGAGAAAGATTTTGTGGAGAATTTATTGAATAATTATAGTCGATATTCTTCTCGATTAACTTTTGCATTTACTTCACTAATTAACATTTATTCGCAACAAATTGACAATGGAGGGTCACGTGAGAGTTTTTGTACCTCCTCAAACAGTGTGAGGGGACTGTTGCCAGTGTAGGACTGTGGACTGGTGTGTGTGTAAATCAACACCCAATACGAAACCTCGCTGAAAGTAAGTAAATTTTCTGATGATGATTGTTTTTGTTTGCACCATTGACAAGAAATCGATTACATAAACTTAATGAACAAAGATTTCTTTCACGCTTTTATGTCAGTCCGTAATTTTTACCAGCGCTGTTTTTTTTGTAGAGTTCGCAGAAAATTATAATGACAGAGCTTAGTCAATAACGTAACGTGCAAATTAAATGATTACCAGCCGGCACGTTCTGTTTCTGTCCCATGTTTCATGGCGACGTCAGCTTTTTTTTTCTAGTTTGAACGTATAAGGCAACTTTCTTCTACTTCTGCAGGTTTAACAGCACTGTGGTTGCTTTTAGAGGCAGTGTGATAACATCGGCGCTGCACCTAATTAATTACGTTGTATCTTATTTTTTTACCTGTCTGTGAGCCGATTAATAATAAATGACGTCATTTGCGTTGTGTGTCGTTCTAATTCAAATGTTTTTATCTACATGAGGAAGGGCGTACACCATTCACTGTTCTCTTGTATACCTCGCAATAGGAACGGTAATAGTAATAAACCAATAGTAATTAGACTTAATCATAAATGTCTTTATTATCATTATTATTGCCATCATCACCATCATAATCTGGGACAGTTAGGTAAAGAGACCGGGCTTGTGTTGCTACAGGGGCAGGAATTCAGGTCTTTGTCTCCTGGGATTTGGCCCAGTGTCAGTAGCTTGTGTTGAAACATAAGAACAAGTCTGTTTGTCCTTTTTAATTTCTTATCATTCTTCTTACTATAATTGTTATCATTATCGTCATTGTACAATAGATCACCATAAACTGAAGCTCTGTCGTGAAACATGTCAGTAGCATGTATTTTCGAAGTAAACCACTGATTCAACTCCATTTCCTACTCCTCCATTGCCATTCGAGTTACCAGCATTCTGCGCTGTTTGCTTTCATCAGCATTAAGTACAGGGTAATTCATAAGTCCCTCCGGAACTTCCGAACTCGGCTGCACAACAACCAAGACAGACACAACAGAAAGGAGCATATCAATAGGTAGAGAATTTCTCCAAGTTTTTTTTTTTTGTATTAGGCGCCGTGGCATACTTGCAGGTTTCACCGCTAGGGGGCAGTCGTGACGAAACATGGCGTGGACAGGCAATAATAAAGCGTTCAGTATCTTGGAATTTGCCAAAACTGAGTCAGTTGTGACGGTGCAACGGAGATTTCGGAGCATGTACCACACAGAACCACCTACGGACAAGACAGTTCGTGAGCGGTAAATGAAATTCCAGCAGAGTGGCTGCCTGTGCGCTGCGAAAAGAACAGGCTGGCCGTGTATGGCAGGAACTTGATTACAGGATTGACATCTGCCGCGTCACCAAGGATGGACATATCGAGCACCTGTAAGGTAGGACAGAAACTTGGAGTGTCTCTCCCTCTGTTGACATGCTTCCCTTCTGCGTGACCATCCCGGCTACTGTACCGCAGAAGTCGTAAATCCTGGAGGGACTTGTGAATTACCCTTTATTGTTAGGATGAGGAACTAAAGCACGGCGAGGAGTACTGTTCTTGTCGAAAGAATGGGAGGTGTGCAAAACGCATATAAATGAGTGGTAGCACTCGTGAAGGCCACGTTAGGTAGGAGTTTGACATCGAAATGGTTCATACATGATCGGAGGTGTACTGGATTGATTTTCTCGAGTTTGGGTCCCGTTGGGGGCTCATTTTAATACGTTAATTAATATTGTGATTGCGGGGAATATTTTGTTTTCCTGTGCTTCGAAAGAAGGCCTGTACGTGATTCATCGAGTTATCATTCAAGACTAATTTTGCGCTAGGTATAATATCGCTACATGTAAAGTCTGAGGATTGATGTTCTGTGTTTGTTCTGGATTTCTGTAACTTAAGTTTGGTAACAAAGAGGCGTGGCGGACTGTTGTGTACTTTGAGCCTTCGGGTTCCAGGCCATGCGAGAAAGGTCTCGACTAGCTTCTGAAGGACTTCCCCCCATTGAAATGCGATATTTTAGATTGTTACTGCAATGGTTATGAAGATAAACTTATTCTGGGGTCACGCTTTATAGAATGGTTTCGGACGACTTTGTTGCTTCCATCTCCAGAGAAGGAAATCAAATACCAGCAATAGAAGGTGTGCTTGAACTGGCATCACGTTTAACAAAAACGTTTCCTTAATTAGCGACATGGCTAAATGCCAGATGTAACACAGGCGTAGCTCTTTTTTAATACTTTGGACGAATTTTGTTTGAAAAGAATTTTTGTTTTGAAATATGGAACGTCGTTAAACACTTAGATAATGAAGGAATCGAACACTCACTCGATTAAAAAAAAGGAGGCGCAAACCATATTGTTCTGTTAAGTTGGAGATTTCGAATGCAGTGATTTCAGTTAAATCGTAAATAGAGTGAATTGTTACACCCTCAAGCCCTAAATCTGACGACCGTAAAGTAAGCTTTTCGGTCAGAATCACTCCGTTTCTTCGTCACGGTGCATCTGGAGGACTAACGAGCTCATCACCACCTGGAAAAAGGTCATTCCGAGGTCGTTTCAGCTCCTCCAAATGGCTTTATACCTCGTGTCGTAAAACGGCATTGGCTTTTATACCGTTCATTATTTCTCTTTCGCCCTGCTGGTATTCCTCTCATCCAGTTTCGTTACAGCAGCCTCATAGCGGTGTTAAGATGATGTAAAGAATACTGATGATGTAGGCGGTTGAACTTGGCCAGGTGAAATGAAATTGGTTTGGGAACGGGGGTCCTGAGCAGGTTCCACAGAGTGTAAAAAGCAGTAGATGTTATAGGTGGATATAACAAATGTGTAATGTGAATGCCACTCCTACTTTGTGTTGGGATCTTGTTTTAGCCACTTCGTTTTTGTCTTTCAATAAAGCGCTTGACAGAATTGGAATTTAAAACTGACTATGAATATTGTTGACTACAGTTAACTAAGCAGATAAACACTTTAATTGTAACTGACAGTTTGAAATTTTCTTTTCGTCGTTTTGTTGAAAAATATGACGTTTCTGCACCCGTGATATTCCCGTTTAACTCTTTGGAGACTACAATGAATATACGTTATTTATAATGACCAATTTCTTACCTAACTGAGATCACAGACATATATGGAAGCAGTCGCTGTTGGTTGTGAGAATAGGCAGACATCATACAAACATACATACATACACACATACATACACACGTACATACATACACACATACATACACACATACATACATGCATCCATACATACATGCATCCATACATACATACATACATACATACACACATACATACATACTTACATACATACATAATACATACATACATACATACATACATGCATACATACATACATACATACATACACACACATGCATAAATGCATACACACATACATAATACATACATACATACATACACATACATACATACATGCATACATACATACATAGGTACATACATACGTACATACATACATACATGCACATGCATAAATGCATACACACATACATAATACATACATACATACACATACATACATGCATACATACATACATATATACATACATGCATACATACATACATATATACATACATGCATACACACATACATATATACATGCACATGCATAAATGCATACATACATATATACATACAAATACATACATACATATATACATACCTACATACATACATAAACACACTGTGTTAACAAAATGCGGAGTATTTCGGGTTAAACTTGGCGGCGCGTGTAGCACTGGCTGGGCTTAAAAGTCTGTAGAGATTTGTGAAAATTACGACACACCATTCCACAAAAGGGTAACACACCTTTTCAAATAAGGGCGAAATACCATTTCGCAAAAGGGTAACACAAATTTTCACAAATCCTTAGGCGTACCTTTTTCATTTAATACTCTTTTTTCAGTCAGTGAAGATTAAAATAATTTCCTTGTTAGATCGCAATCCATGATGTAGTTTTCAGCATTTCCATTTCGCATGTATTAAGTACCGACTTGCTTTCCAGACCTTCAGGCACTAATTAAGTCATTTCTTTGTGTACAGATCTGCCTGAAATTACGTCATTATCGTTACTGCCCAGTTCTTCTCCGTTGCTGTAGTCATATCCTTCACAGCTGTATAACGTGTACCGTTGATATGGCATCATTACATAAGCTAATATTTGTCATTCATTCCTTTAAATATGAAGTAATGAAAGCGTTTCGATTTTATGATGTAGCATCCTACATTACCAGCCAAAATAAATCAGGTGAGCGGAGAGGGAAGGATCCCAGCTCTTCTCAGTAAAGTTACATCCATATTTGAAGAAACAAGTTTTTCCGTTTTCCAATGCGAATGTCAGTCAAACTCTGGACAAAAACCAGCTTCACCATTTACTACCATAAACACACTTCTTGGACGGTCGGTAGTAACTGAAGACATTTTGCGTAATCGACAGTTTACATCTGCCGCATTTCACTCGTTCTGGGTTGTGGTTGTGACGGTTGTGAATTGTGAGTTTTATGCTTAACATGAACATCAACTGCTGTGGTATGTTTCTTGATGTCAGCTTCGGTTGTCACTTCAAATTTAAGCACACTTAGTGAGTTGTCTTGAAGTTACTGCAACTTGGATTCATTTGAATTTAATTATTTTGAGTCTAATCTTAATTTTTAATATTATTTCACATTATTTGTCCCTTTCAGCACTATGCAATTGGCTGTTCGTTAAATAAACTGTAGATAAATGAATAAATAAATAATGCCTGGTTTTCAAAAAAGTAAATATTGTAGTTAATCATAAAGTTTAATGGCCCAGGACTTTGCTATTGGGCAGTTGATATGGTCGTGACATGAAAGATGTGGCACATTGTAGAATGTCGACGAAAGTAGATAGTAAAGAGAGAGTGAATGACTACTTTGAAACAGTAAATGTGATACCAGCCTTTATGATGTTCAGCCATATGAATCGAATTCATATTATTGTACATTCCAAGCAGAAACAACCGTTTCGAATGTTCTGCCTCCACATGTTTCAGACGCACATCTTTGAATTATAATGCACTGTCTGATGGATATGAATTGAAAACCAGCCTTTCTGGTTGCAGTACTAGCCGATGTGCGTGATACGTGTGGTACTAATAACCATAAATCGTCACATTTCTGTCGCTGGTACGGTTGGCAACGGAGACAGGAAGTCGGGCCACCCACTTAACAGCAGCATGGGTCGCTTACTCTGCGTTTGCGAGGGGGTGCTGGAAGACAACGACAATAGAAGAGAAGTGTTGAGGAATATCAAACATGTTCGAACGTTTGGAGTTTTGATAATGTAATTATAAGCTTCAGAAAACTTGAGGGGCACTGAAATTATGCAGTGTGTAGAAGCCAATAATTTGGTCAGTGTCAGGCTTTGACATAACTTCTCTGTGAACTTAATTTGAATTCGGAAGATTTAGTTTTCGAAACCCGTAATTCCGTCTCGTTGTTGTGGTCTGTCTCGTTTTTTTAAATAAATTTATAGTGTTTTGCTCGAGGTTTTCTTGTAAATCACTTCATTTAACCATTTGAAGGCTGAAAATAATATACATTGTATTAAAAGGTTTATTTCTTACCTTAAAGATAATACGGTTTATTACCTTAGTAATTAACCAACCTAATGCACAAATTCTTATTTTATAATAAGTTTATTATAAGCCTCTAATTCTTTCGAGCACTATGTGCTCATCATCAGGAGGTCAAAATTGTATTATACAGCATCTGGTATCATCACAACTGTAGGTGGTCGTCCGGTGCACAGGTTGGGATAGTCCTCTCTCAACCTGTGCACCGGACGGCCACCTACAGGTGTGATGATACCAGATGCTGTATAACACAATTTTGACCTCCTGATGATGAGCACATAGTGTTCGAAACATATAGAGGAATATAATAAACTTATTATAAAACAAGAATTTGTGCATTAAGTTGGTTAATTACTAAGATTATACTGAGATGCACGGTCAGCAAAACATAAAAGAACAGTGTATTTCAATTAGAAATATCAGAAGGAGAATGCTGCGTGGGGAAGTAATGTATTTTTGTTTGCAGGAATCATACAAACATTTAATTGTAGCGTGTGGAGAAAATTTAGAATTTTTGGTGTTAACCCGCTCGGTATGTACTGATATACTAATTGCTAGACTTTAAAGCTGTTATTGCTCCGCGAATATCAACCTACCGTGTGTCCCCTCCTGAAATAAAACAATCCAGTATGCATTACTCCAAATTCGTTTTCATATTGTTACTCACCACCATTGTCTCCCTCCCACGAGCTGCATGATTTGGCTGTAATTTCAGCATAATTGTTAATAGTCAAGTAGGCGTACCTGAAGTTTACGTACTCGTGAGTAACTGTAAATCTATGAGAGCACATTATTACAATCCTCATAACAAGACAATGACTGCAAGCTTCTCATTCCACATCCCTTCTGTTTTGTAAACTTCTCAAAGTATTGTGTCGTCCGTGTCATATTTACTTCACAGTAAAGTGCGACAAATGAACACAGATATGATAGGCGACAGGGTGTAACTTTGTATTGTAATTTTTCTCTGAGTCGTCCGTAACATGTGCTGAACTATTTCTCTGAAATATGGCCGAATTTCTATAATACACTGTTCTTATACCATGATTGTCTGAATATTTGTAATGGTTTCTATTAGCCTGTCAGTAATTTGCGGCAAGTAACAGTACAAAATGCCGGTCCCAGTGACCGCGCGGTCTAAGGCGTAGGTCTACGGCCGCTCGCCTGCTGAGATCGTGGGTTCGAATCCCACAGGGGGCATGGATGTTTCTCTGTTGTGAGTGTTGTGTGTTGTCAGGTAGAGGTCTATTCGACCAGCTGATCACTCGTCCAGAGGAGTCCTTCCGACTGTGAAGCGTCGTTGTGTGTGATCTAGAAACCTCAAGAATGAGGAGGCCCTGGCCCACTGGGGGCTGTCGCGCCACAGGAAAAAGAAATACAGTATGGAACAAATTGGTACAGTGCGTTATTTAAAATTGGGTTGGATGTATTAAAAGTTAAGTAGCTCATGTGACCATTTAGGATTTTGCGAGTGAGTCTCAGCAGTGAGTGCGGTCCAGTGGAACAGTAATGTTCGTCAACTCTCTCTCTCTCTCTCTCTCTCTCACGCTCTCTCATCATTCTCCCCATCACACCAGGAACTCTTCCACTGCTTGACTCCAAATCTAATTAAGGCGAGTGCAATTGTCGGCTCCTCTCTCTCTCTGTCTCTTGCTCAAAATAAAATCTCATTCGTAACACACCCAAAACTCTCCCCATTACATTGCATTACAAAACCTCGTGGTTCAACCCGACGTTAATCGCATTGAATTCCAATGGGGTGGAAAATTTCATTCCCCACGTCACCACCCGCAGGGCTCAGAAATCTCTCCCTCCAACGCGTCCCTCATCTCCCACTTCCCTCACTGTCATTCCACTGGAATTTGCATAATCACCCGAGTCCACACTAATCGTGTCTTCAACTACCCCTTGCTCCCGACTTACAGACTTCCACGTTCGTCATCACATGATCCCCCACAAGTGCTACAGCCTGGCCAGCTTCGCATAAATCCGTCGTTGTTTGTTGATACACGGTACTGGCCAACTAAGTTCAGAGGCTGGGAAGTTAAAGTATATAAATCTTAAGAGAACAGAGTTCTTGTATTGGTGCTATTGAAATGTTTTCAGCTCTGAATCCGGCTTTCGGTCATGAAATACGCCTATGCGTTCATTTTGAGAATTGATCTCAATGGACGTACGGCGCGTGCGTGAATATATCCCGCTTGCTTGTCGGAGTGTCAGTAATAACAGGCTTAGAAGTCGGTACCGTATTTTACTAAACAGTCCCGGCGTTCTGCTTGGACTGCTTGGCATTTGAAGTATAGGAACAATTGGCTATCTCGAAACGTTGGTAAGTAACTACCAATCAACGCTGCGTTACGTTCAGAAGAGCGAAGACTTTATTTAAACGTCGGCGGAAGTGTGAAACCACGTACAGTCTGCGGACATTGGCTCCCCAAAAATGGAATGGCTTGTCAGTAACATGATATGTATGAAGTTCTAACGTTAGGTTGTTATGGCTGTGGTATCCTGTTTTATTACACCAGATAACTTCATCCCCACTTTTCCTGAAGATGGAGGCAACAGTTTCCCCCGCGGCGTTTTTACCCACCAAGTCCAGACCTTATCATATGCAGACGAACGCAGTCTGAAACGGCTGATGCATGCAACTTAATATCTTTTTCTTAAAGTGTTACGGATTGCCAGGCTCCAGAACCTATGGACTCTACATTCGAAAACTAGAATTAATGAAACAATATCGAAGCTTATTTGAGCTATCATGTTGAGTTACAGTAGTTGTGACTTGTTTAACAAATGCCTGGAAATCTTCCTGTAACTGGATGCTGTCACATTGAGGCACAGTGTACTTGGGAGTTGTTTTACAAGTGTCTGGAAGTCTTAACTATAGCGGTCGTACCGCACCGCTAACCTCTAAAGTTGCATTTTATATATTTATTCAACAAATATAGGTACTGAATATTTTAAACATGGTATATACACTCCGTTTTTTTCTCTTCAAAATGCAGTTTGTT
>Ga0123354_10014828_pt1 | contig 12140 bp, 6 predicted proteins | sample TergutLab28metaG_2_FD_97872 | JGI IMG/M metagenome (GOLD analysis project Ga0123354, IMG submission 97872) | Labiotermes labralis P4 segment gut microbial communities from Petit-Saut dam, French Guiana - Lab288 P4 | ecosystem: Host-associated > Arthropoda: Insects > Digestive system > Gut ... | reverse complement strand
TATTATATTATATTATATTATATTATATTATATTATATTATATTATATTATATTATATTATATTATATTATATTATATTATATTATATTATATTATATTATATTATATTATAATCTGCCCAATTGCCCCTATCTTGATTTTCGGATGATGTGTGGCTGACATAGGCACATAGACGCTGCAAGTACACGCACATAAGCGCAGACGCCTTCCTTTTTATACAACTTTCCGCCTGTGAAGCAGCATGGCGACATTAGCTAATAAGTGTAGAGTAAACTCAGGCATGACATAACAAATTCGTAAAGTGGCTAGTTGGAGACTTTGATGAGTGTCCGTTTATGTTCTGCAGCTACTGAAGAGACTTACCACGTTTAAACTTTCTGATGGTGGCGCGGATAAAAGCAACGTTGAAGAAACCAATGTCATTATTTACTTCTACCTACATGTCTGTAAATAATTATTACATGTTCTAACCAGAGAAAACAGGTAGCAGTTTTACAACTTGTTCCTATTAATCATTGCTCTTCGTTTAAGCAATATTTTATACGAGGTAACCACATAAGATACAGTGGAATAGTACCACGAAATATATCGGTGCGTGTTGAGACTGTGGGGGACACACCTCTCAATTAATCCCTCTCGAATTTCTTGCAGCAAAGTCATATTTCCTTACTTTCCCCTGGAGGTCCAGAGAGCTACGTCTCTCAAGTCCATTGCTTCGCGGTCACGAATGATGGCAAATGGAGATGTTGCCTCCATGTCCCATATTTCATGGGTCAAGAAGGAACCTAGCGTCGGACAGTTCGACTAGGGAGTGGCTATTGCCTTCTGGCATTTTTCAGTGTTCCCTGCTTCTTTTTATATCTCCCTCACCCGAAATGCGCTACGTGGCTTGTTAAATCAATGGGGCGATATGTCATGGCTTACATAAATATGCAACAACTAGAGGGAGCTACGGAGTACACTGCATGTAGTGAAGATATTCTCTAGCAAGGACAAATTGCGGATCCTGAGAGGGAAGTACAGAAGAATTGTGTAAAAGAATGCATCCCAGCATCTACGGTAGAAGGACCTAAGTCACCGTTTCTTAAGATTCAGAAAGTTAAATTAGTTTGATTTAATTATATCAAATAGCTCAGATATTCATATTAAAGTTCTCACAGGGAATAAGTCTTTGTAGAGACTCTAAAATAACAACTTCAAAAACATATAGCTCTTAAGCTACAAGGCTCTGATATTAACCTAACTTCCAACTCAATGGACACAGTTTTCCCGCAGCTGAAGAGTTCGGAGTATAACTCTGAACACTGAGTTTCTTCTAGTGCCAAATGTTAAAGAAATATTGCAGGTACATATTCTCGAGAAGAACATAGTTTATTGCTGGCATTTGTCTCAATTTTTTTTACAGATTTTTTGTATTGTAGACACTGAAAACAGCAAATAAAAGCAAGCATGAGCGTCTTCTTATAAAAACAAACATTCTCAAAGCAAAAAAGAAAACTTTGGAATTAAATAAGTCCGTGTGAGTTAAGGAAAGGGAAAGTCTTCTTCAAATTTGTTTAATTTTTTCACGGTAAAAAGTAAGGCATTCATTCAGCATACATTTTTTTAAACTTTGAATTATATCGGTCCTTATACAAATAATGTGGGTTTTTTTTTAATTTGAAGAAATAAGACTCCGATAAAATTAAAAAATTCACATCGTTTTTATTTTATGCCGTCTTTTGAAATTCTTTAAACTTTGTTCCTAGTTTCTCTGTATCAAGAATTCGGTACTTTAAGCTCTCGAGTACAAAGTTAAGAACATTTCACCAAATAACAGAGCACAACTTATATAACAGATATGAAATTTATTCTGACAGAATTCATTCTCAAGTCACCCATTAAACCCATCAAGAGGAAACAGGATTTGTTGACGTCCATATTAATTTGAAAGTGAATGGTTTATCGCAGTCCTGATTCATGTAAGAAGCAAGACAACTTAAAAACGAAACTAAAATATTGCATGGGAAAAGGCATAGTACAAAGCAGAGAAAATACCAAGGAAAATACTGAAAAATTATGGCCGACTGGAAGTGGTTGAGTGTGAAGAAACCAAACAAAAATGGAAGAGAGTAATAAGGCAAAGGAGGAAAACGTTATGAAAATTTTAAAGGTGAAAATAAAGAAACTAAACATAAAAGCTGACAATGGTGGTAAAAGTTGATTTAGAGTTATAGAATTTGAATAAGGGGACATACAATATAACAACCCCTTTTAGCTCTTTTCGGATGACAAAAAGTGGGCTGTACGCAGATCTTTTCCGTAAGTGTGGGACTGTTATACATTCATTTGAAATAATTGTTGTTGTTGTTGTTGTTGTTGTTGTTGTTGTTGTTATAGCCTTATATATGTGCGGGAAATAAGGCTCTATGGCTGAGAAATTTTGACAGGAATAAAAAAGCAAATTTATCCCTGTGCATAAATATTGGCCACGAATGTAAACATTAAGAATGGAGGAAAATTATGTGTTTGGAATGTTAATACAGAGCAGTGAACTTGATCAATCTAGAAACATCTGAACAACGTGGAAACTAATATCTTCTGTAGAGAAAGAAAAAAATAATATTTCAACCATTTTTTTTATTTTTATTTAATGAACATAGGGGCCAATTGCAATGTTAGCTCAATGCATACTTTAATAATACCAAGCTTTTTATACGTTCCGAAGTTAGGTAAGGCCATTACGGAAGTACGGGTCTATTTATAGAACACATTCCTTTGATTCAATTTAATAATTTTCCAACAAGATGCGACTTATTCAGTTTATTACATTTCTGTAGGCAGCTCTACATGTTTCGGGTGTTGACACCCATCACAAGTCGCATCTTGTTGGAAAATTATTAAATTCGATTCAAGATGCACGGACCCATGTATATAAAATACATTCCCTTTTGTTAGAAAATTATTAAATTCGATTCACGATGCACGGATCAATGTATATAAAATACATTCCCTTTTGTTAGAAAATTATTAAATTCGATTCACGATGCACGGATCAATGTATATAAAATACATTCCTTTTTGTTGGAAAATTATTAAATTCGATTCACGATGCACGGACCCATGTACATAAAATACATTCCCTTTTGTTGGAAAATTATTAAATTCGATTCACGATGCACGGACCTATGTACATAAAATACATTCTTTTAAGTTTAAAAGAGCTTGACATTTTGCAATACCTGAGGACTGTTATCTCACAAAAACTCGTATTGTGGTTTTGCCTTATGACATAACGTAGTTTAGCAGACGGTACCGAAGTTTCGACGTAGTCAACTGCCTTCATTTTCAGTGTGTATGTGTATGTCACTAGGTTTTCCCGATCCAACACACTACACAGTTTCGAAATCCAGGTAATCACAATAACAATTTCAAAATATTAACATATTCTGACGTAATACTTTCCTGTAAACAGAATGATTTTGCTGCATGAATAAACGTTTTTATGTTAAACATAGTCTAAACAAACAGCACCTGTTCTCTCGTTACTAAGTAGCGGTAAACAAGTTGCGAAAAATCACCTTTTTTTCGCGTTTACGGAAGAGTTCTTTAGTTTTATGGCAATGTTTGTTAGCGGGAATATCTTTAACTGGTGAACTGGTGACTCAGATTCAATTGGATTGTGTTCAATAACACTTGTGGAATGCACGACCTCTCTTTTATCGACCTCATTTCACTAAATGAAATACCAGAACAAATTCAAAAATACTTACCACTAAACCATGATAAAATTACCAGGGATATAAGGTTGAGATTTTTCTGTCTTATGTTTGTTCTTTGCTTCTTTCACAATGCTTATGTGTTGGATGTAAAGATCAGAAATCCTAAAGATGTAATAGGTAAGAAATCGAACAAATACTATATATAGCAAGAAATACGTAGAAAGCAGCAAGAGTCATAGGTGAACATGCCTAGAAAATCTTATGTATATTGGACCGTGCATCATTGTGATAGTTGAAGAATAAGCGACCAACTTGATGTCACTAGTTATTAAGTTTTATTTTATTTCACTTCACTTCACTTGAGCATAGAATAAGTGAAATAAAACTTAATAACTAGTGACATCAAGTTGGTCTCTTATTCTTCAACTATGCCTAGAAACTTTATCGATCACCTTCAAGATATGTTCTAGAATTGAATTAAAATTAAACTAGCGAATCATCAGTTGAAAATTCATCCCAAACTTTCGTCATTGTCATCTCCAACTACGGATTCCATCGATATTTCCTCATGTATTATGACTCTTGAAAGGTACTTTCATATCAAGATCTAATGCACACCATAAACTTGAAGAGATCTGGAAGCACAGCTTGATAAATTAAGCAAAATAATAGCCTAGGAGTACCGTTGCTCTGCAAAGAAGCACTGATTCCCATTCATAATTTTTTGTTTCGAATTTATTTCTACTTTTCCTGTAAATGCAATATAAGCACTTGAAACACTGAACACGTCTTTCTTCATATCGCGTCAAAACAGCATCACTACGTAATGTGGGGGTAATTTTTCTTGGCAGTGGTCGACACAGTAATACCAAGGGAATCGTGCATTGCCTTTTACTGCAACGGTCATACGGTTCTATTTAACTGAAATTTCGTTTCATTTCCACGAAAGTGAAAGAAACATCTGCAAAAAGAACGGATGTTATCCTGACATACAATGCACTGCTTGTACTAACTGTGTAAAACTCCGTGGCCTTAGTCCGCACGCGAACTATACCGACAGAGCGGCCGCCGCCGGTCGGCGAAGTTAGTGCCAGTGTAATGATAATTTAATTAAGAATGTTCTGCCGTCCAGGCAACCGATCTAGCTCAGTCAGCATAGAGACTAGGCTAGGGGCTGGTAGATAGAGGACCCGGGGTTCGATTGTCAGTATGGCTATATACTAGGAAGTAAGGCAGCACGGGCTAAGTTTGGTCGTTTGTTTCAATCCAATTCCAACGTTAAGAGCGTGTAGAGTCCTTCATAGCCTCTTCCACTGGTATTTACGGAGTGGTGCTTAGTTAAACATAGGGAAAACATTGCCTCGTTGTTGATTATTAAAGATTTAAAGTACACAAATTTCTGTTGTTTTTACTCGACTCTTAGAAATGAAAAACATTAGGGTACAAAACGGATAGACAATAAGGAACCTTAGTTCTGTTTGCTTTAGGGGGTAGGAATTTCACTTCCAAGGCGTCCAAACCTGGTCTAGAATCCACCTATTCTCATATTCAGGGGAACTTTTCTAAGGTGTAGGGCGGCCGAAGCGTCAGGCTAATTACCTACCTCCATCTAAGGTCGAAGTTAGCAATTTTCGTACAATGCTACATCAACCCGCACTTGCCTTTATGATATTATACTTAAATCAGCCCAGAGATAAATTTATTTTGAATTCGTTTAGTGTTTGATATCTTGGGCAGGTAATTGGTTTTTATGTCAACATAAACGTTGTCTAGTGGCAAGTATAACAGTGTCTATAGGCCCGCAATTGATTTGAGTATATCCAGACACAAAATTGGCTACCGGAATGCAGGATAAATTTAGGGCATCTAATAACAGACTGCTGTGGATATTTTAGACCTGATAAAGGAAGTAATTGGGAGATGCGCACGTGTATGTTCGCTCCGTTGTTCAAGGAGTATTCTGCCTATTACGGAATGCAAACTTTCATTGCCGTATTCGGGAATTAGTCTCTACAATAAGACAATACGTTTCATTTGAAACCATTCGACCAATTATCCAAATGTTATCCTCATATCTGAGTCTATGTCCCAAGGGGTCCCTCTCTTTGGTATTTGCTGTCTAGAATTTTATACGCGATATTCCTTCCTTCCTTCGTGCCTACTGGAGTTTTCTAATAACGCAGCTCAGTTTCATCTCTTCTCACTAATAATTTTTTCATTGTGCTTATTCTCACAAATCTTTAGATAATAAAACCTTAAAAACTGATATATTTTCCTATAGGATTTGCTGTTCTCTCACACTCGCATGGAGACCCAGTTCTTCGGGGCATGACGCAATGTCGCAAGTTAATTTAAAATCACAGGACGTCATGCCCCAGAAGACTTAGAGCTTTATGCGATACAGCGTCATAAAGTATTTCGATAGCGATACATAAAGGTCTGTTTTATTCAATAGCATGCTGAGAGGTTACTGCGAGTTTTTGCGACGGAATGTGGGCAGGCAAAGCAACGCATTCCTTGAGGTCAACAACAGGACTGCACCTATAAAAGTAAGCAGTCACCATTAAATTCACGTGCAGTACTTGTGGCCACTGGTCAAAATGACGTGGGAACCGACAAGCGTTTTGGAGTATTTTCTAAGTTAAGGCGGAATATTTCAAGAAGCAGCAAGTCATGATTGCTGTGTAATTTTTTCATTACGGCCCTTAGGTTATACCAAGAACTTACATGTGTGTAAATTCATTTGAAACTCTGACGTTAGATATGAGATTCCGGACGTGTCTTTTATTCTCGCGTCGATCCGACTTCTTTCTTCTTTTGGGGGGGGGGGGCTCCCCCCTTGGTTTGAGGATCCTTCCTTTTTGATGTTTGATACTGGGGACACAAACCAAAGTGGTTATCAGGTCTATATTTCAGTATTTCAGTATATTTTCTTTCCTGCCACGATGTAACAACTGCACTCATCACGTATATCGGGATTCAGTCTCACAGTAGGTCTTGTGGGATCTCTGGTAGACACGGTGAAATTAGCGCAGGTGTTTCTCAAATCATTTTGGATTTTTCTCAAGCCGTTTAGCATTTTTACCAATGTACCATTTTCATCTCTCATCAGGGCGTGGCACATTAGGCCCACTTGAATATATTTGACGAAGGGACTGAATTTCATCTTGTTCTTCCGACTAAACCCATAGTGAAAACGTATGTATAACGTAACATCGAATGATCCCCGGGGGTTTGTATCCTGGACACTACTTAGGTCATAATATTAATCCACTGGGGTCAAATTTTGGTTATAGTTTACAATTGTAGATTTATCCAAGGATATCATCACCATAATCATCATTAACAAGGTCTCTCATCACATCTGATTGCTTTCTTTCAATAACACAATATTTCTACCTCCATGCCCATAATGTCCATTTTAAATTTGCTTACAATAATCTAAAAAATTCACATAACAATTTATTTTGTGATTGTTGAGAGACAAATATTATTTCTTAAACTATATGTAGGTACAATTATAATTCATCCATGAAGCAAATTTCATACCCAACAATACAGATGATCAATAATAAACAATACCATTGCCTGTGCCTGTTGTCCTTAATCGTGCATTAGCCTAATCGTACGAAGAAGAAAACTAGTAACAACATTGCAATGTAATGTAAACGTAAGAATACTGCGTCACTGCATTTTTTTAATTTCACCAAAAAGCAATAGCATTTGTTAGGCAACGTCAACAATTACAGCCAATACAAAGTAATATAAGGTAGTCGTTATAAATTGTGTTTCTATTATTTACCTTACCACTATTAGTGTCTTGCACCCATGTGGTGCTATATTATGTTTAGATTGTCACCTCAGCTGTGGTCTCTCTGTTTATGCCATATTTTTACCACATGTTTCGTAAATGGGAGACACCATACACGTACTTAGCTTCTCATGTAGAGTACCAGTCACTTTTTATTCGGTCTAAACTAGACTCGAATATTATCAACGAATATTGATATTTCCAATTAAAAAATTATGAGAGTTTTTCATTGAGAGCCGAAATGTTCCATGTTGTTAGGTGTACATATATGGATACATACGCATATGTTATACATACATATATACCTACATATTCACATATTAGTACATAATATATATATACATGTATTATGTATATATATATATATATATGTGTGTGTGTGTACATACATATAAGCATACATACATACCTACCTACCTACCTACATACGTACATACATACATACGTACGTACATATATACATACACACATATGGGACTACAAAATTGTCTGTTTGACACACACACACCGAACTTCATTGGCCTGTTGTTAGCACAGCAGGGTGGCTCTTTAAACTGGTCAACGTAAGAAAAATATTTAGTGACTCAACTCATTCCTTCCAGTTAAATTTGGGGGTAGTAGCTTACTGGATATCACAACGTCTTTTCTTTCGGCTCTACATAAGATTTTCAGCTGGAAACGGGACTGAATCAAGAAATTTATCAGAGAGTATTTACTGACATTTGTGACATTACAGAGATATTCACTGGATGCGCTAGTCTATTCGTAGTTGCAGTGCTAACTAAGCTAGTGTCGAACATTCTGACTTCGATTTCAGGTTGGAACCAATGTTTTTTCCCCTTTAAAGACATGCGCGGTCGGCAATGCAGCACGCACCGCCAGGTGAAAAGGCCAGGACGTGAACTGAATAGTTACATAATCTGAGGCGGAGGTTAAGAGATCGCGAATCTATAATTCATGTCTTAGTGTTTAATTAACTTCTCGTGTTATTTATTTTTCTTCCATAGCGCAGTAGCCCCAGTGAGCCACGACCTTAATATAATCGAGCCTTCGCAGTCACACTCAGACACACTCAGACACACCACATTCAGTAGGACTCCTCTGGACAAGTGATCAGTCCGACGCAGATACTTCTACCTGACAACACAACACACAACACTCACAACAGACAGACACCCATATCGCGGGTGCGATTCGAACCCGCAATCCCAAAAGCCAGTGGCCGCAGAACCACGTCTTAGACCGCGCAGCCACTGGGATCGGCTTACATCTTATGCGCTACTCTAAACATTCGACATCAGAAAGCTACGACGGAAATACATCGCAAAATGAAGCCGAACATTTAGCCAACCAAAACCGAGCAAGGAGATAGTTGTGGTAGAATATGAAATTTTTTTTATCATTATTTCATTTTTTCTCTCTCTGTCACACACACACACACACACCACACACATACACACAGATACACACACATATACAAACATACACATACACACAGATACACACACATACACAAACGCACACATACACTTACATACACATACACACACATAGACACAAATACACATACACACATACACATACACGCACATACACATACATACATACACACATACACATACACAAACATACACATACACACACATATACACGTACACACATACATAAACACATACACATACACACACATACACACCTACAAATACACACATACATACACATAAACACATACGCACATACACATACACACATACACATACATATACACATACACATACATATACACATACACACATACATACACACATACACACACATACACATACAAACACACATACACACACATACACATACACACACATACACATACACACACATACACATACATATACACATACACATATACACATACACACACATACACATACACACATACACATACATACACACATACACACACATACACATACAAACACACATACACATACATACACACATACACACACATACACATACAAACACACATACACATACACATACATACACACATACACACACATGCACATACAAACACACATACACACACATACACATACATACACACATACACACACATGCACATACAAACACACATACACACACATACACACATACACACACATACACACACAAATATAGTACGAAGTTCTTACTACCGATATTTCCCATTCTGTGTCAACTAAGTAGCGCATTTAATTTCTTTCATGCTGGATCCCACATTTGATTCGTCATTCAGACTTCCAACATGTCGTGTCATATCCGTATGAAAACTGCAAGTTAGCTTAGGAAAATATTTTCTATTTCTTTACTTGCACATAAGCAGACAGAGCACAAACGGTGCCGAAGAAGTGGTTTTACAATTACAGTCTGTTGCTGGACGTGAGCCGAGGCGTGCCACATTCCAAGTTCACACGGCGTCCCAGTTGTTTGACACACCAACAGCAACAGAGACGTTTTAATTTACTTAATTTTATTTATGCGCATAATTATAAAATTTGTTATTATGGCAGCTCTTTAATTTTGGCAGTTGACTTTGAAAACAAATCAAAACATTTATTATGATCAGCTGCTCATTTTAAGCTGCTTTTCCGTCTGTCGCAACCTTTGCCGGTGCGTTGAGTTGACAACTTCACCACCTTCACGTGTCCACTTTCTCGAAATCTGGGAGTCTCAATCTCCTGGAACACTCCCGGCCTGCCAAAGCCTGTATAGGGATTTCTTTACCTTTTAACTAGACAATTCCATTTTAAATTTGATATTCATACCAGCGACTTGATAAATAGTATTAATTTGCAACACATATGTATCTAGCAAGTAAGCACAAAACACCGAGATACAAAATTGTGCTTAGTGATCGAACATAAATGCAGGGCTTTACGATTACATCGACATTTTCAGAATGACGTTAATGACGCAGAAAGTGAACAAAGTAGACCTGCAGCTTTAATGTGTAAATTGTACGCACGCACAAAGGCCACGGAAAATACAGAAAACAGAACAGGCGTGTCAACAACGAACGATTCTTCAGTTCAGATTAATGGAATGACAGCGTAATCAACGATAAGGGTTAAAACCCATCACACGAGGACTCTACATGCTTGTTCAGTAATGAGGAATTCTCAACTGGTGTGTTGCTGGCAGTCATTGCTTGAATTGTTAAACGTTTGGGCTTTACCGAGCGACATATGGAGTTCACAATCACGGGTGAAGATTAAAATATACAGAAATAACATCTTAACTGTTGTTTTATGCTTGATTGTGAATTTGTCTTGCACCTTAATGGAAGGTTGTAGATGGAGTGATAAAGGTAACGTGTATATGAGGTAAAGGAGTTAGAGGAGACTTGAGAAAATTACATGATGAAAATCTGTACGGTTTGTGTCCATCTTAAAGCATTACAACATAAAGACCATTTCCAATCCTACGTTGGAAATCATATGAACATCAACATCAATATTACTGGGGCATAGGTATAAAGACACAGTAGGCAGGATGGACATTGTAGATGCGAATGAGACGAATAATGAATAATCCAACATATTTTAGTAAGCTTAGGTCTAAGAAAATTTTTAATACAAAATGGGGATCAAATGAGTAGTGCTGTGATTAGCTGCTTTTAAACAAGATTCCAGTGGTGAGGCAGTAAAGCGGGTATGAAATTGAACAGTCAGTACTGACTGTGTTTAACTCTTTCTAGCCTGATTTCAGTAAAACCCGAGTAAGGTAAGTACTAAACGTCAAATATCACACAATGCGTTGGTTTTCGTGAAATTCTAAGTGATTATATGTTCATTAATAATGTTGTTGGTAATAATTCAGTACAAGAACATTTAAAATCAGTCATTTGCTGCATTGCTTGTGCTGTGTTGTTACCTTACATCCATCGTCACTACTGAACAAACGTGTGCAACAATTATGCACGGCGTAATCAATTAATTTAATTAACCATTATTAAAGTAAGTATTTTTTAACCATATGGACACCCTTATGGGGCACCTCAACAATCACAGTGTCTTATTTACTTATTTAACTTATTTAACCCACATATTTATTTATTTACTCTTTGCAGTAGAGTCGTTCTTGAGAAACAAATCGGTTCAAAGCTACTCAAGAAATTCCCCGCACATCATTCAAACCGAAGCTTCATCATCACATTCACAACAGCCCGCCACCTGCCGCTATCCTGAGCCAGATGAATCCAGCCCATGCCCCACATCCCACTTCCTGAAGATCCATTTTAATGTTATCCTGCCACCTCCGCATTGGTCTTCCAAGTCTTCTCTTTCCTTCAGGTTTCCACAACAGAACCTTGCATACACACCTCCTCTATCCCATACGTACTACATGCCCCACCCATCTAATTGTTCACGATTTAATCACCCGAACAATATCGGGTGAGGTGTACAGATCATTAAGCTCCTCATTATGTAGTTTCCCCCACTCCCCTGTTACCTCGTCCCTCTTAGGCCCAAATATTCTCCTCAATACTCAATTCTCGAACACCCTCAGCCTACGTTCCTCCCTCGATGTGAGCAATCATATTTCACACGCATACAAAACAACAGGCAAAATTATAATTCTTTATATCT
>Ga0123354_10014826_pt1 | contig 12141 bp, 9 predicted proteins | sample TergutLab28metaG_2_FD_97872 | JGI IMG/M metagenome (GOLD analysis project Ga0123354, IMG submission 97872) | Labiotermes labralis P4 segment gut microbial communities from Petit-Saut dam, French Guiana - Lab288 P4 | ecosystem: Host-associated > Arthropoda: Insects > Digestive system > Gut ... | reverse complement strand
GGAAAAGGAAAAGGCAATGCCGTTCAGGAAGCCTTTAATGCAGCCTCTTGCGATATTTTGATGATTTTAGATGCCGATTTAACCACACCTCCGGAAGATATGTCCAAATTTTATGAAGCGCTAAGAGATAATAAAGGTGAGTTTATCAATGGCTGCCGTTTGGTTTATCCTATGGAAAAAGAAGCGATGAGGTTTCTTAACCTATTGGCAAACAAGTTTTTTGGTTGGTTCTTTTCGTTTTTGCTGGGTCAGCGCCTCAAAGATACTTTATGCGGAACTAAAGTGTTGTTTAAAAAAGATTATGACAAAATTCTTGCCAATAGAAGCTATTTCGGCGACTTTGATCCTTTTGGCGATTTTGACTTGCTATTTGGAGCAGCCAAGCTAAATTTAAAAATAACGGAAATAATTGTACGTTATAAAGACCGCGAGTATGGCTCCACGCAAATCAGCCGCTTTTCTCATGGCTGGCTGCTGATAAAAATGAGCCTGTTTGCGGCAAGAAAAATTAAATTCAAATAAAAAATGAAAAAATACAAGTTTTCTCCTCTTTTTTTAATTATTCCTCTGTTCATTTTAGGTTGGGGCATTTTTAATCTTTATTATTTCAACAACTTTTATGTGCGAGCTGTTGATCCGGAGTATCCCTACCTGTTTAATGGCTTAAATGTTGCCTTACTGGAATTTAGCCGGATTGGACACTTTGACCACCCCGGAACGCCATTTCAAGTGTATTGCGGATTGATCGTTCCCATCACGCATCTCTTCGCAGGGGAAGGCGCTATAGCTCAAGATGTTTTTAATCGCCCCGACTATTACTTAAATGCAATCAATATATCCATATTCATCCTGCAGGCGGTGCTATGTTTTTTCATTGCCTGGGTAGGCAGAAAGCGGGAGATCAAAACTTGGCCTATCATCATATTGCAATCGGGAGTTTTGCTTAATGCTTTGATGACGTGGCTGTTCTGTCGCGTAATACCGGAGCGCATGCTCGTGATAGTTGCCATGCTGTTCGTCATAGTTTATTTATTGTATGGATACAAAAACAAACATCCTTTAAAATTTGCGATATGGAGCGGCGTGATTATGGGTATGGGTTTGGCAACAAAATTCAATTTCTTGCCCATCATTCTTCTTCCGTTTTTCTTAATTAACTCAAACAAAAATCGTGGAATATACGCACTTACGGGAATCGCCTCATTTTTCGTTTTCTTATTGCCCATTATGAAAAGGTTTAATGAATATAAGCGATTTATTACCTCTATGGCCACACACGATGGTCTTCATGGAGGTGGCGCAGAGCGTATGTTCGATCCTGCAAAAATGAAACACAACTTTTTTCAGGTTTTTGAAACAGTGCCGGAGTTGATACTGATCATTTTTGCCATTGTCGCAGCGATCTTTCTTGCTTTTCTTTTCAGAAAAAAATTAGAAACCGGCAAACAGATAGTTCTGTTTATTGGAATACTTTTTATTATAACATTTCAACTTGTAATGGTGTCAAAACATTTTAAAGGCTCCTATATGACCCCTTTGGTGGCCATGTATCCTCTATTTTTGTTTTTATTAGATGAATTTATTCAGCGCATAAGTTCCTATAAAAAATGGGCGTTTATTCCTGTTATGCTGATCGTTATCGTTTGTATCGGTGGTACAACAAAACTCACTATTATGGATACTAAATCTATCATAGAAAACTTAAAAAAAGACGAACCCACGATACAATTTGCATCTACTCAGATACCTCCAAAAAGTTTATGGTTGATAGATCCTACCTGGATGAGCGCGCCATTTGTTGAAAACGGCATTGTTTACGGATTATGTTATGTATATAATACTCATGAATATAGAGCCGAATTAATGAACCTAAACCCAAACGTCATTACCTGGAGAACTGAAGATATTGTACTCTTTTGGCGCAGATACTTCGTTCCGATAGATAGCATGGTGGTAACCGGAACGCCGATTCACCTCTATGCATCACGCGACAGGGATACCGAAACTCTTGTGAAACTTCTGAACAAAGTTGCTCTAAGAAACAATGTTACGCTAAGCATAGATACGCTATTTTCGAATCATAAAACAGATTCACATTTTATTGTCATGCAAAACCACCATTCTCAAAAAGAATGGAACTCAGAAGACTTTATTCCCCCCATTGAATAAACATTTTTATTATGAATTACGCAAAAGTTGCACTTATTACCGGCATTAACGGGCAAGATGGTTCTTACCTTGCCGAATTATTATTAGAAAAAGGCTATCGAGTACATGGCTTGATGCGGCGCGCTTCCTATTTCAACACCGGAAGAATTGAACACCTGTATTTTGATGAGTGGATTGAAGATATGAAGCAGAAACGTTGCATTGAGCTTCACTATGGAGATATGACCGACTCATCTTCCATACTGAGGATTATTCAAACGGTTCAGCCTGATGAAATTTACAATTTGGCAGCCCAATCGCATGTAAAAGTTTCTTTCGATGTGCCTGAATATACGGCAGAAACGGATGCCGTGGGTACTTTAAGAATTTTGGAAGCCGTGCGCATTTTAGGATTGGAGAAGAAAACACGTATCTACCAAGCCTCTACTTCCGAGTTGTATGGAAAAGTTCAGGAGGTTCCTCAAAACGAAAACACGCCTTTCTATCCGCGCTCTCCTTATGGAGTGGCTAAAATGTACGCCTTTTGGATCACCAAAAATTACAGGGAAGCTTACAATATTTATGCTGCCAACGGCATTTTGTTTAACCATGAGAGCGAACGCAGAGGGGAAACTTTTGTTACGCGCAAAATTACCCTTGCTGTGGCGCGCATTAAACACGGCAAGCAAAAGAAAATCTATCTCGGAAATTTGAATGCCCTGCGCGATTGGGGATATGCCAAAGATTATGTGGAATGTATGTGGCGCATCTTGCAACATCCTGAGCCGGAAGATTTTGTGATTGCCACCGGAGAGATGCACTCGGTGAGAGAGTTTTGCACGCTTGCCTTTGCCGAAGCCGGTATTACTTTGCGCTGGGAAGGCAAGAACGAAAACGAAAAAGGGATCAATGTAGCCACTAACGAGGTGCTGGTAGAGGTAGACCCGAAATATTATCGCCCCACCGAGGTAGATCAGTTGTTGGGCGACCCTTCTAAAGCAAAATCATTATTGGGCTGGAACCCTACCCAAACGCCTTTTGAAAAATTAGTTAAGCTAATGGTACAAAATGATTTAAAAAACATTCAATAATGCAGATTCAGAAAAATTCAAAAATATATGTGGCAGGTCATACCGGATTGGTAGGTTCTGCCATCGTGCGTTGTTTGCAAAAAAACGGATATACTAATCTGGTTTTTAGAGATATAAAAGATTTAGATTTGAGAAGGCAACAGGAGGTTGAAGACTTTTTTGCCAAAGAACAACCGGAATATGTGTTTCTTTCTGCCGCAAAAGTAGGAGGCATTTTGGCAAACCATACGTATCCGGCACAGTTTATTTACGATAACTTAATGATTGCCACTCACATCATTCATGCTGCCCGTTGGTGTAATGTAAAAAAGCTGCTGTTTCTCGGCAGTTCTTGTATTTACCCCAAAATGGCGCCGCAACCCATTAAGGAAGAGTATCTTTTAACCGGAAGTTTGGAGCCTACCAACGAAGCCTACGCCGTTGCCAAAATTGCAGGATTGGAGTTGTGTAAATTTTACCGGAGAGAATACGGTTGTAATTTTATTTCGGCGATGCCCACCAACCTGTATGGAATTAATGACAATTTCGATTTAGAAAACTCGCACGTTTTGCCCGCTTTAATTCGCAAGTTTCACGAAGCAAAAACAGCTAAGAAAGAAGAAGTTGTGATTTGGGGTACCGGCACTCCCAAACGCGAATTTTTGTATGTGGACGACCTCGCCGATGCCCTGCTGTTTCTCATGCAACATTACGAAAGCGAAGAGCCCATAAACATTGGAATAGGAGAAGATATCGCCATCAGCGAATTAGTTGAAATTGTGAAAGAAGTTACCGGCTTTACCGGAAAAATTGTGTACGACACTTCCAAACCGGACGGAACGCCGAGAAAATGGTTGGATGTTTCCAAAATTCATAGCTTGGGCTGGAAGCATAAAACCGAACTGGGGGAAGGAATTAAGGATGTTTATGAGTGGTACCGGGGTACAACGGCACAAGATCCCAATCAAAACTTTTATCCGGATAAATGGTTAACAACCTAACTCCCAATGGAAATCCGGTGTCATTAGCGCTTGTTGATTCGGCAATCAAAATAGTAATATCTTCATAGTCATACCGGTAAGAACAGTGCCAATGCCCTGAGAGCCACAGAAATGCTCCGTATTCAACAGCTAAATATTGATAACTTTTCGGTATATCGAATAAAGGCGAAATATGCGTCATCATCACTATGGGTTGTTCTTTGCGTTGCGCATTTTGTAATGCTGCCTTTAGTCTATCATCATGTAGGAGAATCTCTTCCGGCGCTGCGCCTTCCGGGTACCAGAGCGATGAGTTGGCAGAGATAACAGTAAAGTCTTTTAATTCCATCGTTTGAAAATCATCACCGAAAAAAGAGCGATAACGTTTTAAAGTTTCTGTGGTAATCGGATGGCATATATCATGATTGCCCGGAGCCATTATGATCGGCGCTTTGATTGGAGCTATAATCTTTAAAAAGGCATTAATCAGATCATCGTTGTCAGGGTGATGCACCATATCGCCGGCAAGTAGCACCACATCAGGCGAAAGTTCGTTAATCAACTCAACAGCCCTTTTAAGTCGTACAATTTCTTGTTCATAAGTTGCCTGATAAAGCCACCCTAATTGTGGATCAGCCCAATGTACAATACGCAACGGCCCCGATTCGGGTTCGGGCTCAGAATCAGGAATCTCTTCCTTACATGCTGAAAAAAGAGAGACGCAAACTACAAAAATAGTCAGGTAATAAAAAAAACGTTTCATAATTAATAAATTAAGTTAATATATTTTGTTAATTGGTTTCATTTTGAGAGCAAAACAAGTCGTACCCGTTTTCAATAAATCCCCACCCGAAATTTGGCAAATTGGCATCCGTACTAAGAATGATAATAACATCATATTTTAAAACTTCTTCCTCAAAATTTACATCATCAGTGGTTAGCCAAGTGTGAAAACAATCGGGATAAATCTCTTTGTTGTAGTACCACCAGCGAGGGTTAGTAAATAAATCATCCAACACCTCCAAGTCGTAAATGACGCGATGAAAACTATCGGCAACCACTAAAAGCGAGGGCTTCGTCTTTCCTGAATCAGATTCAATTTTTATTTCCGGATAAGCCATTGGAAAAGATCGTGGCGGAAAAAACAGATTCATAGCATCAGAAATATCCTTATCTCTGCCTTGCGGCCGGCTCATATTAATTTTATCCCAATAAATATGGGGCATCTCCATATTACAGAGCTTTTCAATATAACGCACAATCGAATCGGTAGCCAAACACGCGCTGTAACGACTCCAATGGATGCCATATTGCGGATAAAGAGGATAAGGCGATTTTTCTTTTAAATTAATAAAATGCTTGTTAAAATCAATACAATTAATATTCCACTTTTCGGCGTAATGCCGGTACACCTCTATATTGGTGGATCCTCTCCAGTCGTAATAATTATCCGGAATATACTCGGGATAGAATGTGCCTTTCCCTGAGGCAAATACGGCGATGAGTTTCGTTCCCAAAGTGTCTAATTTATGCTGGAGTTGCTCAAATTTGTACATGCGTGTTGAAATGCTGTCATATCCAATAAAATCAACGCCATATTCAGCCTTAATATAGTTGTGCTCATACAGATAGTTGTTTTTTCCAACAATTACCCATGCCGTTTTCACTTTATTAAACAAGCTAAAACGCAACTGGTGGTTTAAACGAACAAAAAGAGGTCTAAAACCGAAGTGGTCATTGAGATATTGATCTTCCGCTTCTTGATAAGAAGCTGAGAACCAACCTTTCCATGAAAATTTAATTTTTGTGGCATCTAAATAATAACCATCCAAAGGCTCTATTTTAATCCGGTGAAAACGATATTGAAGAAGATGCAATGCAAACAAAGAGAGCAAGAACAGCAGCAGTAGGGCAGGTATGAGGTTTCTTCTATTTAACATGGCTTAAAATCTAAAATAAATAAACGGATTGAAACCAAAAGCGGCAATGGAACCAATAGAGAAAATGAGTAAAATGAGCGCTAAGGCAAAAACTGTGATATGCTTTTTGTTTGTATAATTATCGAAGAAAATAGCGTTTTGCCATTTTAATCCGATTTTTAAACAGGTGATAAATGAAAATGCAATAGCTATCATTAAGTAAAAATAGAACTCGGAATCTATTAGATTTGAAGTAGTTCCTCTTTCAAAAACAAAGAGTCTTTTCAGAAAAACAAAAGCATCGGCTATTTTTTCTATTCTGAAAAACACCCAGCCCATCATTACCAAAAAGAAAGTGATCAGCATGCTGGGCACTCTTCCAATTTTCTCGTATATTTTCAGCAAAAAGCCTCTTTCCATTACCAAAAATAAGCCGTGATAAGCGCCCCAAAGTATAAAGCTCCATGAGGCGCCGTGCCACAATCCGGAAGCCAAAAAGACCAACCATAAATTACAATAAAGCCTACTTTTTGTTTTTACACGATTTCCACCCAAAGGAATATAGAGGTAGTTGCGCATCCATGCGCCGAGCGTAATGTGCCAACGTCGCCAAAACTCGGTAATGCTTTGCGAAATGTATGGATTGTTGAAGTTTTCGGGAAATTTAAAACCTACCATTTTGGCAATTCCTATTGCCATATCCGAATAGCCGGAAAAATCGAAATAAATTTGAAAAGTATAGGCTAAAATTCCCATCCATGCGGTATGCGTACCCAAATCGGCATAATTCAGCGCAAAAATGCTATCGGCATATAAACCCATTTGATTGGCAATGAGCACTTTTTTTGCTAATCCTACCGCAAAACGATAAAAACCTATCAGCACATTATCTAAAGTTTCATCTTTTGAGCGATCGTCAATCTGATCGGCAAGATCGTGATAGCGAATAATAGGCCCTGCTATCAGCTTGGGAAAGAAGATGATATAAAGTTGATAACTCCAAAAATTATCCAAGGGTTTATGCACTTTCCGGTAAACATCCACTACGTAAGTAATGGTTTCAAACGTGTAAAACGAAATGCCGAGAGGCAATATCAATTTCGTCCACTGAATATGATGAAAACCGAATACCGCCAGTATGGTATTCACGTTCTCAATGAAGAAGTTAGAGTATTTGAAATAGAAAAGCAATCCGAGATTAATAGAAACTGATAAAGCAAGCAACAACCGGCGATAATGCAGTTTTTTGACTTGCGCCATCCATCTTACCAAATAAAAATCGAGGAAAGTAGTTCCCAAAATCACAAAGATAAAACGCGGCGCCCCCCAACTGTAAAATACTATGCTAAATACAAGTATAACAACATTTTTAAGCTTTTTGGGTACTAAGTAATAAGTAAGTAAAAATGCAGGTAGAAAAAAAAGTATAAAAAGGATACTGCTAAAAACCATAACATTTTAACGCTTTTATTTACCCCAAATGGTTACTTTTATGTTAGATATTGTAATTTTTTTGTCACGTTGCCAATTATCATCCCAAACATTTGTAGTTACGCAAATGTGCACGGAAAATTCATCAAGATCTCTCACATCAATCTCTTTTTCAATGGATAACTCGTATGTTTCACCACATACAATGTCGTCCTCTAAAATATATTTTGTGATATGATCACCCGAAGCATAATCAAAATGATCACCCGAACAAAGAAAATTCAACATCATTTGATGATCTTGCCATATAAAATCGTTGATTACGATATCTGCTCTTAATCTGATTTTAATCTTATTGTACTTGCCTTTAATCTTTTGAACAGGCAAAATATCAAATTCACTTATTCCGCTTATGGATGGAATCGTATCGGGCGTTGTACATACGATGGTGTTTTTATTTTCATACCCTCTAATTATTTTATATTCCCTCTCAGCATGGTTATCCGATTTAATTAATTTATCATTATGATACACATAGTTATTCACATATTTTAACGTTTTAAATTTCGAATGGATATGTTCCATGAGCTTGGGATCATCTATGGGTTCCAAGTCTAAATTTTCGTTAATTTCAAATAATCTTTTGCCATGCCACTGTGTTTTATCTTCAAAAAAATATTGGTTATAAACCATTTTATTCACTCTTCTATCATAACTTAAAAACAAAACTTTTTCCGACGGATTATAAACAGAAGTCGTATCCAACCCGGTGCTGCACCAGGCGAGCTTGTCGGGAACCTTTACATTATAATTATTTTGCAAAAGAGATACTATGGAAGGCGCAATTGCCAAATGCGAAACAATGTTGGGGAACGTTTTATGAGTTTTTAACAATGGCGACCATATGATTAACGGAACCGAATGATACGGTAAGTTATGCTCATGAGCACCCAAAGAGTGATCGCCGGTAATAATAAATATGGTATTTTCAAAATTTGGTTGTTTAGAATAACTGTGAATGAGGTTTTTAATACAATCGTCCGCATACATAAATACTGCTAACATCTCTTTTACAGGCAAAAAATATTTTTTTTGCTCTTCGTTTAATTTTGAAAATTGTTCTTCCGCTTTGGGTTCATACATTGTTTTCAATTTTTTATCCTCTCTGGTATTAAATACTTCGTGTGTAGTGATCGTTAAATACACATTGAGTTTCGGCTTCTCCTTGGGAAGCGTTTTCAAATATTCTATACTTCTCTCAAACATAACATTATCATGAGCGCCCCACCAGTTGCCTTGCTTTTTCTTTTTCAAAGTTTTCAATAGAGATGAATAATTATCAATATGATCAGCATCTTGAGCGGTTACAAAATCTAACATACTGTCAAAATTTATATCTCCGCCATGGAAAAAATTAGTTACATAATTATTATTTTTTAATATGGAGAATAACGAATGATGTTTGGGCATAATTCCAAATTGAAACCCTTTCATTCCATGTGGAGCAGAGCCGGTAACGGAAGGAAGAACGCCATAAGTTCTTGTAGTGGTGCTCAAACAATTTTTCCAATATAATCCATTATCTGCCAAAAAACTCAAATAGGGCATAAAACTAACATGCTCTCCTCTTTCGCTTAGTAGCAGACCTCCCAAAGATTCAACCATTATAATTACAATATTGGGTTGTTTATCAGACTTGTTGAAATATGGAGAAAGTACATCTGGAATTTCAGAAGAAAAACGCTCCATCGGATAGTCTAAATCTTCGGCTGTTGCGTTATATAATGCAACATATTCTTTTAATATTTTCTCATTTTTTTCTATTTTAAAATTTCCTTCTTCGTCAAAAATCAAATAATCCGGTACCGTTACAGCAATGGGATAACTTTTTAATGCAGAAAAAAAGAAGAACGATTTCGATTCCAAGTAGTTATTTGTGATTTGATTTTTATCTTTTTGATAGAAGAAGGTACAAGCCGATAATATTCCAATGAGAGCAATGCCCACTATGGAGGAGCGATAATGATTAAAGATTTTCACTTTTTTTAACACGAAAGGAAGAGCGATAAAATAAGCAAATACCAAAATAATCAGCATAGAGTTTATGATGATATTGGATGAATTTCTTATGGTAACCAACGTTTCGGAAATAGGTCTGATCACTAATTCTCGCCCCATTAAAACGCCTGCTTGCGTATAATAAACATACAATCCGATTTCTAATGCAATGAATAAAGCAAATAAAATTGACGTTACAATTTGTGCTGTTTTTTGGCTTAATAATGCAATCAGCAAATAAAAAGGCAAAATAATGAGCGAATACAGACAAAAAATCGCAGTGATGTTAAAATAAGCTTGTAATATGGTTAAAAAAGATGCAGCATCTTGCATTCTGCAAAATAAAAATGTCTCTATGGTTTTAAAAATATACCCCATGAGCACGAATAAAATCACCGAGATAAGATAGGGTTTTAGTATTTTAATAATTCTCATATCGCTATAACTTTTTAAAACTTATTCAATATTCTAATCGTTTAAGTTGCAATGTTCCCATATTTCCTTCAAACTTTGCCTGGTTAAACATTGTTGGTTCAAAATCGAAAACAGAATGAGTATCCGCTTTTAAAAATGGTTTGTAGCTTATGCTATGATATTCCAAATCTTTATTCGGCAAATCATTGATATCGAACGCTCCATCGGTGATCTTTCTATAATCCAACTTTTTATTAAAGAACAATTTAGAAAAACCCGGCGCTGAAATTGAAAAACGAACGAACTTGTCATTGCTATACAGGGTAAAGTTTCCATTTTCATCGGTATAGGTATTCCAGGCAATATTCCACCACCTTGTCCAGCCTCTTACTACCGCTCCTTCAATAGGTTTCTTAGTTTTTTGATCAATAATTTTTCCTGTGATTACAAAGTTATTATATCCTAAATTGTTATAATAGTTTACGGGTCTTTCTTTTTTATTTCTTGATTGATATTCCGGAATCTTTTTTATTTCTTCCACAGCAGGTTTCATCGTTCCAATGATGGTATAATTTCCGCATAACGTTGTGGTGGTTCCTTCGTGATTTAATAATCCTGCATAAGCAGCTTCAAAAGAACAATTTACTTGTGCTAAGTCTTCTTGAAAATCCCACCAGCCAAAACCGGCAATTCCACAATCTATGGCATATTCGCTTATTTCCTTAGCAAAATTTGCCTGATGAGCATAAGGAATGGAATCTCCATCGGAAGGTAGTGATGCTTCTCCCATCATCAGCGGTTTATTTATGTATTTGCTGTACCAGTAAAGTTCGTTTTTTGCTCTTAACGGGTGGTAGGTGTGAATGCAAACAAAATCAACAGGCGATATTTCCGGATCCCATGTAAGAACCTCTATCGGCTCTGCAAACCCTATTGTAAACAATTGGTTTGGAGCGTATTCATCCATCATGGCTCTCCATCCTAATTGAATGTTTCTTGCCGATTCTTTGCTCCTTTTCGGTTTAGGATCGAAATATAAAGGTTCATTAAAAAAATCGTAAGCAAAAATCGTAGGATTTGTATTAAATCTTTCCAAAACTTTTACCGTAAAATCTTTTAATGATTTGTTCAGTGGAGCTTTTAGTAAGAACATGATCCTCAAATCTTTTTCAGTGGCAATATTGATAAAATATTCAAAACCGGCAAGTATTTTTTCATAATCGTTGTCTATAGAAAAATCGGAATAATAATATTTTCTGTTATATTCGTTTACTCGGTCAAATGTTACCCGTATGGTGTTGAATCCCATTTCTTTAATCAATTGAAAATGCCCTCTTAATTGCTCTGCTGTTCCTTCTTTTGTATCATATTCAAATTCTCCATGTTCTTCATAGTTAATATATGGAGAAACCACGAAACTATTGTCAATGTTTCTAAAAGAAACACAGTAATTGAGCATTATAGGAAAAAACTTTTCATTTCTCAGTTCAAAATGTTTGTCTTTCAAATAAATAAAATCCGTATTCGACAAATCTGTTTTTTCTCTTTTGGGTTCCGGTGTGTTTTGGCACGAGAAAGCAAAAACAACACATAAAATAAGTAAAAGGTTAAAAATGTTTTTTTTCATATTTTTTAATTTTTTTGTTATTTAGGTGAATTATAATAAAGTTTGACATCATCGGTAATATTCCATAAATATAACAATTCTCCATATAGGACTTTGGATAAAAAAAAATGTAATAACACCGGTTTTTTCATTAAAAATATTGTTTTACAAAAACAAGGGCAAATATCTATTATTTTTTGGATTATTTAGAAATCTCCTTTTATATATTTGCAGCCTAATTAATAACCATTATTAATATGTTAAAATTCAGCTAATTATATTTATGAAAAACAAAAAACTCTTCATACTTATTTCCCTCACCTTAACCCTCTTCCTCCTATTCTGGTTCTGTCTCCCTACACCTCTATTCAAAACAACATACAGCACAACCGTTTACGACCGCAACGGGCAGCTTTTGGGTGCGCGCGTTTCTAAAACCGGCGAGTGGCAATTTCCACCTACAAAGGAACTTTCGGATAAATACGTAACTTGTTTGATTTGTTATGAAGACCAAT
>Ga0123354_10014825_pt1 | contig 12141 bp, 10 predicted proteins | sample TergutLab28metaG_2_FD_97872 | JGI IMG/M metagenome (GOLD analysis project Ga0123354, IMG submission 97872) | Labiotermes labralis P4 segment gut microbial communities from Petit-Saut dam, French Guiana - Lab288 P4 | ecosystem: Host-associated > Arthropoda: Insects > Digestive system > Gut ... | reverse complement strand
CGGTCATAACTCCGTAACCATCCAAAATCGGACACATGTTTATATGAACTTTTTTGATCACAAAGACCTAGGAAATCACCTCCTGCAGTTATGCCCTAAAGTCGTGAAACACCCTGTATATATTAGATAAGTCTAAGGCAAGGAAATGTTTGTTGGTTAGTTTCTTGTGTCATTCTTCTGCAGTTTCCATGGAAAAAAATTGCACGAGCATTCTGTTGAACACAGTGTTCACAATTATCAGTCTCCAACAAACCATTGTTTAATGCACCACTTCTAGAAATTATGCATCAGTGTGAAGACTGCACTTCTGCAATATATGGTTGGACAAGTGTTTATAGCCATTTGATGTGTCGGATAATGCCATAATTAAGAAGGGAACTCCCTGAGGTTGGCACCAGTGAGCACCAAAACGCAGCAGAGTATTAGTAAAACAATGTAACTTGGTGTGTGGTGAGTGGTGTATTAAACAGTGATTTGATGAAGACTGATGACAGTGTTAGGTGTATTGAAGTTAGAGTGAGCAGCATATCAGGCCTGTCGTGAGTTACGTCTTCCTGAGCAGTTAAGACTGGAAAGAAGAGGAAGGTAAGGGGGAAGAGGATGTGTTACAGAACATAGCTGACTGCATATTGGTAAAACAACTGTAATGTTAAGTGTCCTTGTCTCTCCCACTTATACTGAGCTCCTGTGCTCATTTCGGAGACTTGTACATTGCATTCTGAGTTTGATGTAAAGAGCTGTTGTGTCTTTAATTCTGACGTACTAGATGGGACCCATAATAAATGAGTATTTATACACGTACTTGTTTATGTGACAGTTCAGAATTTTCTTCTCTAAAGGACAGACAGTTCTTCGCTTGCATAAACATTTAATTCCACAACCTGTTTCATAAATTGGATTTTACATGTGTTGGATATTATAAGTTGCACGTACTGCAGTATTCATGTGTGTGTGCTGCAGTATTCATGTGCACATACTACAATGTTCATATGCAGATACCGCAGTCTTCATGAGCACATACTGCAGTATTCATGTGTGCATACCCCTTCAAGTAAGTAACGTGCATAATTGTGTAAGTTTCCGTACACAAGTAAACTTTATTTCTGGTAGTGTTTACCCAGTGTCAGGCTTGCTCAAGTCATGTCTTGTATAAGCCAGGGTGGATCTCTACTCTCCATGTAGTTAATACACCAAACCCTTGTGTTTTGTTGTCACTGGAAGTCTTCTTTTGTGATGCCATTAAGAACCTGCTGGAAGTTTCGGTGAACATGCAGAATATCATTAAACTGCTTTACTTTGGGCTTCAGTTTCATCTTGAGAGCAAGGTCTGGAGAGTAGGGAGTGTGGGAGAGCAAGCCATTCTGTTTCTGATCATCACCTGTTTGTCACACACCCAACAATGCTAGCACCATGCTCTTGGAGAACGGCTGTACACACATGATGCCCAGTACCATCACAGTTCAAGAGAAGTATCAGCACGCACACGATGCTTGTTCAAACTTATCTGGGTGTTTTCCACAGATGTTTGGCCATTTTTTAGTCTTGAAAATCACCTCAGTGTTCATGCCTTTGTTAAGAGCTCTCCATGGCGTGTAACATATTTCAGAAGCTTTTCGGCATGTGTGAAAGACACCTCTAAGGGCAGTATTTCATGTATTCAGTCTCTCATTCCAGAACATGTACACACATTCACCATCCAATTTTGCCGGTGTATGGGTGTCATGTTATTTGTACTACTGTACATTTTGATACCACTATATGCCTGAATGTTTCACTACAGATGCTGTGGGTAGCTATATATTTTGTGTGTCATAAAATGTCAGGATGTAGGTTAATGTGAAGGGCATCCTGTTGGCAGATATTCACTGGGTCTGTATTGTGATTGAATGTACTAAGGGCAAGAACATCATGTGATGCAAATAACCATGATTTGTATATTCATGAAATCCAGTTTATCATTGTATTGTAATGATTTAAAACATAACATATTATGGGGACATAACAGCATATTCATGTTGTTACAGTCTGCAGCTTTTGTGTGAAAGGAATTTCCCTATTTGGATGAAATTTTAGTTCTTATAGTAAATTCAGAGTTCAAAATGCAGCAGAATTAAGGATGTCATGTGATGGGAAAGGTGGCTTCTCACATTTTGCATAAAATACATCATTAGCACTGGCAGGTGTACATACAGCAAGGTGGTACGGCTGTCCTGTGTGTTATTTATAGAGATTTATCAGTTGCAGTTGGTGTATTTTGGTTCACCTCATAGGTCAGTTGCATGTCAGTTTTGGTGCAAACTCCCTGGGGGTACGTAGCACAGGAATCCAGAGAGGACGTCCGTACGTATCTACTCGGCCCATTTCTGCTGGCAGTCTACCCAACCTGATGCTACTGTCTGATAGGAAACGGCCAGAGTTGAGTAACCGTGCCTCAAAGGTGTTGACTGTGACAGATCTGCATCAGATCCAGGAGGTGTGTGAGTGTGACAGTCCGAATAGCGAGGAGGACGTTAATGACGGCAGCTGGGCAGGACCCACCCAGGAACATTCACCCTTATGTAGCAAATATTCCAATCTGCTGCTTTTTGAGTCTGAGAATGATGTCAAGAAAGTCACGAACAGTGGAGATAGCACCCGTGCAAGTGATATTGGACAGCAAGATGAAGTGACTTCTGACTCGAGTGGAGATACCACACATGCAAGTGACACTGGAGAGCAAGATGAAGTGACTTCGAGTACGTCTTCTGCAGACAGCGACTTTGTTCTCGTGTATATGGCCGATGACAGAAGCAGCGATATCCCTCTGAAACAGGACACGCTGTGTGACGTGACAGAGCCACAATCTCAGTTCAGTGTGAACATAAACACAGTGTTGTTTAACAGTGATCCTAGTTTGCTACATTTATGGAGGGCTGAAAATGCCCAGAATTTTTTGTCTGCCTCCTTTGATATGCTGCCCATCTCCAGCCCAGATATATCTCCATCATGCAGTGTTACCAGCCAGCCACAGTTAAGTGAGAATCGCAAGCGTAGGAGACATAATATGTTCTTTCCAGTTAGACTCAAGTCGCAAGCACTTGGCTTCAAAAGATATCGAGGGGCCACCTATTCATCACTGCCCAACCTTTTTAGTGCCAGCAACATGCCAGAGCAGAGTAGATTTAAGTACATTGCAGGGGCAAAAGAATCCGAAGAGAAACCAAGACAGAAGGAAGAAACCATTCAAATACCTAAATCATATAATGTAATGAAAGCCACAGACGTGAATCGCAAGAAAAGACTGCAAACAGCAGGCACAGCAACTTCCGCGGTCATAATGAGAAATGAACGTATGACACAGATGCATTCTGTTGGACCACAGGAGACAGTGGAAGTTCTATGTGACATCCAGTGGAACTTTTCAGAGTGCAAGAAAATGTCATGTGGCCACATTGCCACATTTGAATCTACCTCATCTTTGAATGGTGACAAGAAGCTGTTGCCGCACCAGTCAAGGCCCAATTCCAGCCCTGCCAGTTTCCGTAAGTTTCTTCAGCAACTCTGTCTTTAGTGTCAACAAGGTGTGATGTCCACAGACTGCCTCCAAACAATGTGTTGTCCATAATGGCTTGTGTTGTGACTCTGATGTGTCTGCTTGTTTCTTCAGCTTCTCTGTGTGTGTATATATATATATATATATATATATTTTTTTGTGAGCCGAATATTTGTCTAATTTCTTTTATCTGAGTCACCTGTCATGTAACACAATAACACAGTGCAGTGCTACGATAGGCGTTGACATATGTCACTGCCAAACACCATAATACATAGTGGGCGAGAAGTCACCTTACACTGACCAATACGCTACCATAATTTGATTTGAATCCCTTACGTACGCCTTGGTTACATGTCCAGTGAATCCGTATGTGCACCTTGATGCTGGACACACAAATGGATGCACCTCCATGTCCTCTTTGACATACTTCGGAGCATTTTTGGGGTAATTGTGGGAAAGGCGTCTTCCACAGCTCTGCGCAAATCTTTGTTGTTGTTGTAGCGACGCGCAGCCACTCTCCCCTTGATAATACCCCACAATGAATTGTGTGGTGTGGTAAGGTCAGGACTACATGGTGGTCATGGCAATGGTGCCGGAGATGTCGGTGAGCCATGGCCAATCCAGCGGCCTGGAAATCGTTCGTTCAAAACTTTGCGCACAGAAAGAGCGAAGTGTGCGGGTGCCCCATTGTGCTGCAGCCACACGTCATCCAGGAGTCCTCTGTCTCTTAGATGAGGTATGAGCCACATCTCCAACATTGCTGAATAAGATGCCGCATTCACCAGTCCATCGAAAAAGCAAGGTCCAATCAGATAATCTGATGTCATACCCGCCCATATCATCACATGCGGTGGATTATGTTCCAGCTCCTGCGCGAAATCGGGATTATCCTTTGACCAGAACACCACATTTCTGTCTGGCCGCACTGCGATAGATGGCACATTTGTCACTGAAAAGAACCTTTGTGCGGGATACGGCAATTGAGAATGTGTCCAGCAGAGCACGGCATGATTCATAGCGCCGATCCGTGTCGCCATCTGACAGTTCATTCATGAAAGTTGGGCGATACGGCCTCACATTCAAGTTTTTCTTCATGTGGTCTCGCATTGTTGACCGTGGCACACCAAGCTGTGACGATTGTTTCCATGTTGACTTCAATGGGGAACGTTCAATGGAAGTGGCAACCGCTGCACATGTTTCCAAGCGTGTTGTTTTTCTCCCACTCCGTGGCCTGTCTTTAACACTTCCAAGAGCAAACGCTCTTTTTCCCAATCCAGCAGTGTCGCTTTTCTTGGTGGAGCCTTATTAAACTATTCCCAGAACGCAATCATCACTTGGGACATGGTTTGTCCCATGTGCTGTCTGTCATGCACCCACACACTTGCCACCAAGCGCTCCTTGATAGAGTAACTGCTTGTGTCAGCCATACAGAGAACACAACTTGGGACATGGTTTGTTCCATATGCTGTCTCTTACGCACCCACACACTTGCCACCAAGCGCTCCTCGATGGAGTAACTGCTTGTGTCAGCCATATGGAAAACACAACTTGGGACATGGTTTATCCCGTGTGCTGTCTCTCATGCACCCACACACTTGCCACTAAGCGCTCCTCGATGCAGTAACTGCTTGTGTCAACCATACGGAAAACACAACTAAATTCTGTGGCTGCGGCAAATCATGTGTGCACTATCTTGCACACTGTTGCCAAACTTCTGTTTTACATTGTACTGCGTACCGCGCTGTGCTGTGTAAACATATATTGAGCCTGAGTTACGTATTGTCTGGGTGTATAGTGACTTCTCGCACATCCTGTATATTTTGATGCAGATGACGTTCAGTCCCTTGGCCTACTTTATTCCTGCTTGTAACATCGCCGTATACTGTGGGGGAGTGGTGCAAGTTTTGCTAAGGTATGGGAGAAAACTGTGTAGACATTGCCTATTGTGTGATTTTGAGATTTTCACTTTACTGTGTTTGATTTGTCTTCGCCTGGGATTGGATGCAACGTCACTGGATGAGGGCTTGCTTTTGTTTTGGAGGATTGTAGCTCCTTCATCTTCCATGGTACAGAGGTCCAAGGAGTCTTCTCCTCTCCCCTTTAGACCCTTGATGATGATGATGATGATTCTTAGAAACATGAGGAATCACTCACCCAGTGACTCAGCATTGTGTCTTAGAAGAAGGGTTTTATCAACTACACTGGTATGGAAATCTGGCAGGTAGTCTACAGTTATGTGGGTTTTGAATTTATGTAAAATTAAGACAAAAAGTGAGTGGTAAACAATGTGTATCTTGCAAATAACACTTTGAACAGGGGGGGCAGTTTTCCAACAGTCTTGTCTACTGTATAAGGCATATGGATGTTACCCATACCAAGAAGACTCATGTACTTTAATTTGAAACATGGTAACATTTTTCCTATTATTTTTTTTGAATTGCTCTTAAACTCCAGAAAGGCATACTTCGGCTTCAGTATCAGTCCCTCATAGTCAGAGGTCCAGCTGGCCAAACATGCTTCAAGGTGTGGTGCTGGTGGTAATGGGTTGGTGGGTGCATCAGTTGCGTAGGCTGTCTGTGCGTACCTGCCTGTTAGATATGGTTCAGTTATTCACACTCCAGACAGGTAATGGTTCTGTTCATATTCAATGATGCTGTCAATTGCTGAGGTGTGTGGAGCATCAGCAGAAGATAAATGAATTGAAATATGGAGCACTGGTGCAGTGACACTGATGGGAAGGCTGAATACTTGGAGAAAAGCGTCTCCTGGTGACCCTTTGGCCACCATAAGTCGCGTTGTGCATGAAATTAAGCAGCTTAGTATGAAGACTGTGGGGAAATGAAGGTATAGCTGCACACATTGTTACATGAACACTAGAGTGGCCAGCTCCTTTCACCTGGTATTTTACCTCTGAGGAAAGAGGCCATGGTATCCATTGGATCTGGGGCTGGCTGGGCCCCAGAGCTGGTCAGAATGCTGTGTAGAAGATAAAAGTATCTTGCCCCTGTCATGAGTCCCACTCTGACTTCTCTGCCTTCCTTCCTGTAACTCTGCCATTTTACCAGTGAAAATTATTATTTAAAATTTATACAGTTGTAAGTGCAAAGAATTGTGCCAGGTTTCAAAGTCAAGCAGCATTTCCAGGGTCTGTGATTTTTCTAGTCACTAATTAGTGGCTTGTATGTGTGTACCGCCTTCCAGAGTCTTCTGGGATGTGATGCTGAGTTGATGGGTATAGTTGCCCAATGTTTTGAAGGATTTTAGTGCCTTTATATTCGAGGTCAAGGAGTCCAAGAAGAATAGCCATGTCTGACAGAATGTGGTTGATGCAGGTAGTGCTGTCCAGAGAGGGTGGAGAGCCAGTGGGTTGTATGTGGGAAGGACTCTTCTTCTTGGAATGCTTGACCCTGAAAATGAAGCCACTATGATCTTTGAAAAAGTAAAGAACTATACACCCACCTGACAGAGTGACACCCTAAGAGATGTAAGTCTTCAACACCACCACTGAGAGAACCTCGAATTCTGAAATGTATTTTGGTGTACCTTGTATATGTGTGATGGGGGAATGGACTCCTTGCGAGTTATTATGTATACCGAAGATTGCTTAACAATGAGGCCCTGTACTGAAAACCTGTTGTTTCCTCTGATGTGACAGTAACTGGTTTCTATGGTGCAAAAGGTGATCTGTGCTCGTTGCTGCTTCGTTTCTTGGCGTATTTGTACTGCATATTCATAAGTGATATGTATTGACTGGTTTTACATTTGCTGTACTTCTGTAATTACATTCTGTCTGTCTGTCTGTTGTAGCATCACAGAAACACCCTACCGTAGCAGCTGCTGGGCCAAACATGCCAACACAGTTCCCTGTAATAACGACAGACTCCAGCAGCTCTCTACTGACATCAGTGCAACATGAGATGGCGGCAGTACGACGGCAGCACAAGGCAGGCATCTCTCGTCAAGACAGCCGCCTTTCTGTCAAGTCTCTGATCGAGAGCATAGAGAATGCTACCAAACAGGCTAAAGCAGGTGAGTATCGCAAACATATTGTGGTGTTCATGTGAAGCACGAGTGAGTTGTTCATCTTGCTGCATGTTAGACCATTTTTTTCCTAAACTTTTTTGCTTGCAGATCCCTTGCCTTTGAAAAATAACCACGGACCGTCACGTGCCTCCCCTCCTTCCTCACATAAACATAGAGTGTCAGGGTGATAGGTATCCAGAATTAGAAATTCATGTCTCAGAATTGATCTTAGTCAGCTATGAATACGTACCAATAGCATACTTTACAATGATAAAACTAAGTACATAGTCATGTCTTGAGATCAGAATGCAGGACGAATTCACAGTGTGAGGATTGATAATAGTACCTTCAAGAGGGTGGAAGAGTTTAAATATTTGGGAACAACTTTAACAAATCAAAATTCTGTTCCCGAAGAAATTAAGAGCAGATTGAGGTCAGGAAATGCTTGCTATCATTTGGTGCAGAATCTTTTGTCTTCCAGGTTGCTATCCAAAAAATTTAAAGATCAAGATATGTAGAACTATAATTTAGCTTGTTGTTTTGTATGGGTGTGGAACTTGGTCACTGACATTGCGGGAGGAAAGGAAGCTGAGGGTGTTTGAGAACATGGTGTTGAGGAGAATATTTGGACCTAGGAGGGATGAGGTAATGGGGGAATGGAGGAGATCGCATAATGAGGAGCTAAATGATTTGTATTCCTCACCCAATATTGTGTGGGTGATAAGATCGAGAAGAATGAGATGGGCTGGGCATGTGGCGCGTATGGGTGAGGAGAGGAGGGTGTATAGGGTCTTGGTAGGGAGACCGGAGGGAAAGAGACCATTGGGGAGACCTAGGCATAGATGGGTGGATAATATTAGGATGCATCTCCAGGAGGTGGGTTGTGGGTATATGGACTGGATTGGGCTGGCCCAGGATAGAGACAGGTGGCGGACGCTTATGAGTGCAGTAATGAACCTTTGGGTTCTGTGAAATGCAGGGAATTTCTTGACTAGCTGCAAACCAGTTAGCTTCTCAAGAAGGACTCTGCACCATGGAGTGAGTAAGTAAGCATACTTAACAATGCTTTGCCTGATTTGACCTTAATTAAAATGACGTTTTGCTTGCTTCGTGGGTACAGAAAGTGTCTTAAATAGATACTTTAACAGACATATGGAATATACATATCGTCAGTTAAAGAAGTTCCATGATTATTTTTAACAAAAAATTATTTGTTTAATTAAAAGGGCAAGTATGTAAACTTTAAAGTAGCAGTTACAGAAATGTATGCACAGGTCCCCTAGAAACTGTCACAGATCCTTTGGAATCCACAGAGCACGCTTTGGGAACCACTGGGCTGAATGGTCCAGTTATTGAATCCCAATGGGGGAGAGATTTTCTGCACCTGCCCAGACTGGCCCTGTAGCCCACCCAACCTACTGTATGATCAATATCATATCTCTTTCCCAGGGTTAAAGGGGCCAAGGCATGGTGTTGACTGCCAACCCACATTTAGCAAGGTTAAAGAGGGAGTAGAACTGTGCTTCTACTTCTTTGGGCTTTCATGACCTGTACTAGGGTGAACTTTAACTTTTACTTCTGCAAGCTGTTTGTCACATTTTGCCGTCACTCGGTAATTCAGTGTTGGTACAGTGTGGCACTTTTGGAAGGAGAGTGAAAGTACACCAGAAATGAGTGTGTTTAGTGAAAATTTTTGTAATAATTATAATGTGAAAATAAGGTAAGTGTTATTTTAATGGTATATTTTACCAGGATTGTTCAGAGTGTTTGCCTGTAGCTCCACATGGTGTTGCAACTGCTTCAGTAGTAGTGCTAAAGTGTTCCTTTATGTCACAGACAGACGGACACTTCGAACAGCTTTGTAACAGGCCTTAATAGGCTTTAATATTAAATTTCACTATTTTAGGTTTAGTTATTATAATGAAACCAACTAGATGCACTAATTTCTCAAATTTTTTTTTGGAATAGAACTGTACATGTTTCAGACTGTTCCTGTATCCATCGTCAGCAGTCTAGCACTGTACACACAGCAATAGGTATATGTCATACAGGTTATGGCAGTCAGCATAACCTGTATGACACATACCTATTTGAGAAATTAGTGCATCTAGTTGGATTAATTATAAGAATATATTATGATGCACGGTCCTCTGAATATCAAATTAGGTTTAGTTATTACGAAATTTTTCATTAAAGATCCCATATTAGGTACGCGTTGATAGCAGTTTGCAGACTTTCCTGTTTTGACCTCCTGTGTTAATTGGGTTCTTTATACTAAAAATCCCATAGTTAGTATACCTTCTGAGTGTGACAGACTGTGGTAATGTTCTGCTATGCCTGTAATCCCCCCCCCCATGTTGCACAGCCATTCACCATTTTTGTACTGTGTTCTTCATTCAGGTTCTAATGCTAGAAGAGCATAATGAATTGTGAATGGTTGGCAGGACTTTAATGTGCTAAAACAGTTGTTCCCAACCTTTTTTTGCTTGTGTACTCCTTGCCAGCCTATTTCCATAAATTGTATCCTTCATATTAGCAAAATGTGTGTAATTAATATAGTTGCTGTTATTTCAAATTTATATGTTACACTGTTGTTGTGTGTGCCTCTTTCTGCCATTATTCAATTTTTTTTTTTTTTTTTTTTTTTTTTTTTTTCTTTTTTTTTTTTTTTTTTTTTTTTTTTTTTTTTTTTTTTTTTTTTTTGCGTACCCCTTATTGTCCTGGTTCGTACAGCAAGTTGAGAATCACTGGGCTAAAAGTATCCAGCCCCAATACTGACAACAATATTAATGGTGTCAATGTCTCGTTTTATCAGGCCCTGGCAGTCGCAGCAGCTCCACATCAAGTCTGAGCAGCATTGCCAGTGGAGCGCCCCCTACACCCACATCCCCTCGGCGCCGGCTTGCATCTGAGCCACTAGATAATACAACAAAGACTCCACTCAGGGACCAACAGCAGGCCAATAACCAAGTAAATAGTGGCACCATTAGCAGCAGCAGTGCTGCCAACAGGCTGCAGCCCCTGCGTAAGAATGGACTTCCAGGTGAGTTCAGGCGGCTCTTATCGTACATCCACATACTTTCCTTACAATCCTCTTTGTGTGTGTTCTTCTCTGAATGTGATAGACTTTAAAAATTGGTGAAATTACAGTTTGGTGTATTAACTTTATGTTTCTGGGCAGGAAATGAGGGGGACTACAGATACTGGCTTCAGTGGTGACAGGCATTCCTGTGAATTATATTCAAGTTCTCTTTAACTAAGCAGTAGCATGTTGTTCTCTATAAGACCCAAGATTTTATATTCTTCAAGATGTTAGCATGAATGGGCACAGTTAAACTTTCTATTTGCACATTCTTACCTTGTGTAAGTGACTGTAGCAAACCCAAATGCCCCCTAACAAGGGCATATGCATGATGTGTTGTGATGTTGTGATGTGTTGTGTAGACAAAACGAGCCTCTCCCATGATGACGACGTCTCGGCACCGAGCCCAGTGTCCATCCTCACAAACAGGACCATGGACTTTGTTCACAGAAACAGCTATGGAGACTTAAGTATGTCAGTTGCTTCACAGAAATAAGTAGTGTTCTTTCCTGTAGTTAAACAATTATGTACACTGTCAGCTAAAAAAAATATGGATTCATTTGTTTATTCCTCCTTATCTCGATGTTAGTGCAAGTGTTAACCAAGATGAACTTTTGAGGGATATTGTTCATGCATGCCACATTTGTTCTCAGTTTTCTTCATTATTACATTTCAAAGGAATGTTATTGCACCTGTAGTTGTTGGGTATAGTCACTAGGCCATATGCTGGACAATCTGAGATTCAGGGTTCCATTGCCAGCAGGGTCAGGAGAATTTTCTTTTCTCCAAAGTAACTGGACCATCTTTGGACCCCACACAGCCTTCTAGCTGAGGGGTACTGATGGCTTTCTCCCCAAGGATAAAGTGGTTTTGGCATGAAGCTAACCATCCACGTCTGCCTGTTGCAGAGGGTATGAATGTGTGAAGTTATCCCTCACAGTGTGTGATGCAGAGAGCACAGAGACAATTGTAGTTCATATTTTAATATTTCATTGTTCAGCATTCATAAATGAAGTATGAAATTTGAAGCTCTAACAGCAGTGAATGCTATGATTACTGTTTTCTGAGATATGCTGCCACAAAAGTTTGTAGATAGGCAACAGTATTTTGCAGAAATGCCACGCCTTCATCTGCAGGGTAAGATATGGTGACAGCAGGTGCCTTTGAAATGACGGTACCTGTCTGCGAACGTACACTGCACAGATAATGCAATGGAGAAATGTAAATTTGCACTGATGTTCAGAGTAAGACTTACTACCAGGTCCAGCTTTTGTGGTAGAGGTTGGTGGCAGGGAGTGTGAATATTTTGTTAATAATCGAGGGATACAGTCTAGGTCAGACATTACAAGGCGTAGGCAAAAATGTACTGGAATTTACTCATTTTGAATAGTGAGACACAAATATTCTGTAGCAACCTCTTGGGGGGGGGGGGGGTTTTTTTACCACAAACCCTTTTTTTAACACCTTGGGTTTTTTTACCCTTGCGAAACCTTTTTTTCCT
>Ga0123354_10014823_pt1 | contig 12142 bp, 10 predicted proteins | sample TergutLab28metaG_2_FD_97872 | JGI IMG/M metagenome (GOLD analysis project Ga0123354, IMG submission 97872) | Labiotermes labralis P4 segment gut microbial communities from Petit-Saut dam, French Guiana - Lab288 P4 | ecosystem: Host-associated > Arthropoda: Insects > Digestive system > Gut ... | reverse complement strand
CTGTTAATTAAATCTTAGGTTATGTAAAGCATGTAATATTACTGTGTAATGGGGCATGCTGTGTAATAAATAAATTAAACACACACACACACACACACATACACACACACCACACACACACACACACACCACACACCCACACACACACATACACACACACACACCCACACACACACACACACACACATATACACACACACATATATATACACACACACACACACACACACGGACATAATCAGGAATCATGTTCTTCAGATATTCTCTTTTGTAAGTGCAGTATGTAGCCACTACAAGTACTGCGGGTTTTGTGCCGATCGTGGTTTATGGGATGCACGGAGCTGTAAAAGTGGGTGCAGTTGTGTAGATAGGAATTTCGCGTAGATATTTATTTATTCTGTTAGGAATGCATGAAATGGAAGTGCTGCTGCCATGGTAAAAACAATTCGTTTTGCCTGGTGTTCGCGTCATTTCGGATAAATAGGTTGTATGGTATCGACAGTCGAGCTGAAATATGGAGTGAAATTATATTGATACGAATTTCACGCAAGTGGTGTTCTGTTAAGTTTAGAAGTTTTTGAAACAATCTTTTCTGTCAGGCGCGAAGCCATTTCGTGTGATTTCCTTTTGAAGGCACAGTATTTTAAAGCACAGTCCACGATTATAAACTCGCTCGTGAATAAACTCAATTAAGTACGTTTGATTCTTTGTTTCAGACGTTTCTCGTCCCTACTATATTTACAATAGCCCTACTCTGATGACAGTGGCCTTTATGAATGAGAAACATACATAAGGAGTGACTGAGGACAACCACAAAACTTCAAAGGTGGAACAACGTTTCCCAAATTCTAATCAATTTCGAGATTAAAACGGATTTTTCGGAGTGAAATAATTCGAATAACTACCCAGCTGAAGCAGAGATAAAATCAGCACTATAAATTCAAAGTCATTGCCTTATTTCCGAGTCTCGTTTCCCTTGACAGCACAAGCCTGAATTATAACTCTTCGCTGTTCGATTGTTTCTTGTTAAAAGGAATTTGAACGTTGCGACCGATTCCCTGCAATTGTTTTATCACTAGTACGTAATTCTGTCTCGTGGTGGCAGCACTAGTATGGCGGGATAGACGTCAAGTTGATAACTTCCTTTTATAAAAACATCTTTGTAAAATGTACTCTCTTTCAAATCTGCGTATATATCAGATGAAACGAGCGTTACATGAGGAATGGGAAGAATTAAACTCCATGATTTGGGTATGTAACGGTTTAATCTCTGAAGTAGTTATATGTTACTTTGTGTCACTTGGGTCAACTGCTTTACCATCTCCCAGCATCTGAACTGAGATTTACAAAAATATGTTTCACGGCCTAAGTTTCTCACTACGTGTCCCTACCGAACGCAGTCTATCCGTTGTACAGTACAATATTTTAACACGTGTGTGACCGTCTGAACGTCGCTGTGTTATGTTTTAATGACCGGTGGATCTGCTTGCTGCCACCTAGGGCTGAGGTTAGGAATGCTTGCTGTACTTTCCTGCGAATATGCGTTTATGTAACATGGTGCATGCGGTATTATCGTTACCACAGACGAATAATCTGGAGTGCACACCACGTAGAAGCCGTGGTGTGATTTGGTAGATTTGTATGTGTTTGAAGAGTTGACAATCTAACCATACTGAAGCACAGTGATTAATTACTGTATGTACCACTTGTTCTGACGTTTAAAGTCTGCCCATTTCACCCTTAGAATGTAACTGTTTATGGGTGTCTACGTTCTTGGAATGAACAGGTTTATTTCTGTTTCCATGATTAATGGGCTGGAGTTTGCAGTGGTGATACATTGTGTTGTCTGCGAAGTATGACAATGTTTAAATGTTGTTTAGATGGTCTTAGCATTTCGAACGTTTAAAGTGAAGGACAAATCATAAAAATTGAGTTTTCCACATATCAGTCATTAAAATCCTTTTTGAAATACTTTCATACTACAGTTAAATTATATATATATATAAATATAAATAAATATATATGTATATATATTTGTCTGTCGTATCATCTCTTTTGCCAAGGCATTTTAAAATTTATACATAAACAAAATGTCTGAACCGGCTCTGGGTGCCACCCAGCCTCCCCTTCTGTGATTATAGAGGGATCTTTATCCAGGGGTAAAGCGGCCGGAACGTGAAGCCACTCAGCTTCATCTAGCGCTGTGTTTAAGGTTACGTGGAACTATTCGTATACTCCCTGCATGCTCTTGTGGCGTGGTGCTTAATTAAACTACCTTACCTTTACCTTTGTAATCATATGCTGACCTTTGGAATGTTATATAAAATACTTAGGTTTACTCGTTTCTTCGAACGAACGAGAAAGAATCAGAACTTCGGTTGGTTTGTGTAGGAGATTTTAATGTACTCCCATCAGCCATTTGACTTTATGGCTTTACCGTTGTGAAGAACCATGGTGATTTTGGGATGGGCTAATAGCTGTATAGTTGAACACCCAATCAAATTTGTGATTTGGCGCGAAATGGAAAATCTGTGGCCTTGCAACAGTCGAGGGCAAGTGATTGCACAGAAATATACAGGTATACATTTCTTTCGGCTTCTGTATTTGTGTTTTTTATTTTGTTTTGCACACAGTTCGGTGGACGTAGTAAATGATTCCAAAACCTCAGTACATATAACAAGATGTTTTGGTCTGTGGGTATGTCAGTATATTCTCTCCTCTTAATCATCCCGAAGATTAATTACTGATACTAGCCATCGAACCCTGTCCTAAGACAGTTTCCACCTTCGAAGACTGTGTATGCACTGTCTATTATATCTTCTCCCCACCCCCTACCCACATGTTAGTCACACATATGGCATCTTAGAGACTTCTAGAAAACATGTTGTGCGAATTTGTGTGTGTGTTTCCATATTTATATTTCATGTGTGATACATGTCTAACCCGTCCCATCCACCCTTAGACTTGATCACTTGACCCATGTAAACATGAGCAATACAAATGATTGCATTACATTCTTCATGTCTGTTCTCCTTACGTCTGTTATTTCCTGTCAGGTCCAGAACTGGTAAAAGAGAATACATTGCATACCGATATAGAATCACAATAAATTGAGTTTAATACCAGAAGCGTACCGTTTTGGTCAAATGCCAATTTTAGCAAATGGAAGGTTGAAACTTCCGCCCTATAAATGGCAATATGGCGGTTGTATTTATGTCGATTCAACTATTTAGTATCGTGGAGTGGAGTTACATAGTTCGCAATCGTCCGGCAGATGGTGGCGTTGTACACGCAAGGGGTAATTCGGTATTAAAGTCGACTATATTCGAGCCACAGCGTGTAGAGGGATGTGTATCGACTTGTTTCCCTGGTTCGTGGAAGTTTCCCTAGATGGCATTAGGAGTCTCCTGAAGTTACACGTATGTTCGCTAGGTGGAAGCGATCTCTTCATTCAAAATATGTAGCGCAGTGCTTATCGAACTGTTTTTTTCTCACGTGCACCTATCACGACACAAAACATGTACGGGCACCAATAGGTACTGCAAATATTAATGTCTGCTTTCAGGATACCGGTCTTCCGGGTTGTTTCGCTGGTTTGGCGGATTAAAAGTCTTCAAACCTGCCAATCAGCGAAACAAGGCTCAAAACCTCAAATTTCGAATCTGATACTTTATGAATTTAACGTTTTGTACAGTTATCATTCTTTGTACACGACTTTAATGTATGGCTGCAGTATCATAATAAAGTAAGTAGTAAAACGTGAAATAAACCAAAAAAGTTTTCATACCTCCTCCCTGCTGGAGACGTGAACTTGTTTTGATGGCATCAGCTTCTCGATTCTCGGTAGCACAATATTATCAACTCCGATTCCAGCTTCAGGCAGTTTCTTCGCAGCTGGTTCGCCTGGTCTTATAAATCTGCCAAAAGTAGTTGGCGTAACTTCTGTGCATTTCCGGTTCGAATTCGACCCCCGTATTTTTCTTAATTAAAAGTGTATCCTATCTGAATTGCATTAAAGCAGAAAATTAAAACAGTGCACGTCGCATTAATCTCCGAGTTCAAATAAGTGAGCCCACACTTATGCTGAAGCTGTGATACATTGTACATTACACCACACTACCGAAGCTGCTACGCGTTTGTGTTGAACTGCAACAACGCAAGGGAAGAAAACTAACAGGTAATATCAGGAATTCAAATGAAAAATTCTGAGTTATAATAACTGAAATGACACATCTGTCACACTACCGAGCCGCTGCACACGGTTAATGCCTGTTTCGAACTGGCGGTAAATGGCTTTGAAAAGTACAAAGAACTGTTGAAATGTTCTGTTCTTTGCCGCTGCACCTAGGCGACGGAATTTCGAGTTAGTAGGTTTGGGCTTGTCTCCCTCGAAAGATATTTACTGCCTGCTGCGTAAAATTCCAGTCTGCAGTATTGTAACCAGATGTTGTTAACGAGTTTGCAAGGAAGGGTTCATGACTCTGCTCTTGTTCTGGACCCAACTCTGCAAAGCTGTCCCTCAGTAGTGACCCTCTAGGATTCCCATATCCTTTGGTTTGTCGCGCTGTTTGACGTCTTAATAAAGACGCTACAACATTCGATCGTTATTTGCGATGACACTATGTGTATTCGAACAGTATTAATACACACAAATACGAACTCTCGTGGATATATCCAATAATCATAGCACTGTACGGTGCAGTCAAATTGCAGAACAAAATATTTGTTTGGACCTTAAGTTTACAGCAAGCCATAGACACTGCTCAAGTAAAAGTGAAGTGCATAATTGGTCTCGGCAGTGTGAAACGTATTGTCGTTATTGTTATTATTATTATCATCATCATCATCATCGTCGTCGTCGTCGTACTTGTTGTTATTGTCGTTTTTATTGGTGGTGGTGGTGGTGGCGCGGCGGCGGCGGTGGTGATGGTGATGTTGGTGTTGGTGGTTCTGATGCTGCTGTTGTTCTTGTTCTTGTTGTCATCGTCGTCGTCGTCGTACTCGTCGTCGTCGTTGTTGTTGTTGTTGTTGTGCTAATTCTCTTGATTTAAATGGGGAAATGGGAATAATCTCATACTAAATGATTTAAAGGTATTACAACGGATTGGACTGACTGTCGTCCCCGTTTGCATTCTCCCGTACTTTTACATCATTAGCATAGACCAAAATATTCTGGTCTTCTGGAATGTGAGGTTGTATCATTTTGTATCTTGTTCCAGACGTTTTGAAGGTTTGTAAATTACTTGGTCTTATTGCCACGCGGCCCAAGAATAGTTTGGCCCCGAAAATGAAAACGCTTGCAGTCCTTTGAGACATCGGTAGGTGCAACATTCCTGAAGACTTAAATGTTCAGCATCTGTGATGTGAGAACCTCACATCTCGATGGACCGGCAGGTGGTGTAACTTATTCATTTAGTGTTTGTTCTGTTTTTTCGGTACCTTCATAATGACATATTGTAAAGCAAATCGTGAAGCAGTGACAATGTACCATTAATTAGTATTATATAAAGAGTCAACGCAACTAAACATGTATCATTTAATACAATATTTCGACGTTTTAAAAGGTCATCATCTGGCTAAAATAAGTGTTTAAAACATAAAGACCACATTTCTTTAATAAAACCAACCAGATGCACCAATGTCTCAAACTTATTTATTTTGGAATGACACTCTACATGTTTCGAACGGTCTTTCCGGCCATCATCAGGAGTTCAAGACTGTACATAACAGCAACAGGCGTATTTCATACAGATACTGCTGACTGCTAGCTAGCGGGACCCCATCTCGTTCCCGCTAGCTAGCAGTCAGCAGTATCCGTTTGACATATGCCTGTTGCTGTATGTACTCCTGATGATGGACAGAAAGACCGACCGAAACATGTAGAGTGTCATTCCAAAATAAGTAAATTTGTGACATTGGTGCATCTGGTTGGTTTTACTATAGAAATATATTACAATGCACGACCCTATGAACGTAAGATAAAAAGAATAAATAATCCCATTTTCAAAGGTACTGAGATTTGAATTTACAATTCATGTGTACAAGTTGTAGTTCAGCCTGGGTTAAAATACCGAATGGGCCAAAAGTAGGTATACACCAGATGCTATACTATATACTGTATACCTACTTTTGGCCCACTCTGTTTATTTTAAAGAAGCACTTTAGTCTGATAATGGCCTTTCAAAAGGTCGAAACATGTAGCATTAAATTATATATACCTAGTTGTTTTGACTGTTTACGTAATAATATTTAAATGACAGCACAACAGGATTTGTAGACTCAAAACAATAGCAGCCATGTTTTGTCATATCGGTCATACACAACATAGAAGGCACGATAGAACAGGAAACATGTTTCGGCTGATTAAGCAATCATCAGAACTTTATCGAGAACATTAAGAAGATAATAAGTACTGCGTACTAGTGTTTAGTGTGTTTTTAATGTTTTCTCGCAAATTATCGTTGCTGCATATCAGGCCAACTGGAAGGATAGGCATGCAGAATTCCAATTGTGAAAGCCGTTTTGACGATGTCAAGCTGAAGAAAGAAGTATTTAATGTTTGCAATCCCCTCTAACAGACATTCCTTATTTTTTATTTGCAAGACCAATATTTTTTTTAAATTATCAAAACTTACTTTAATGCCAATGTGATTATATTCTTTTGTTATTTATTTTTGTGGTATTTGGGCTTTTCTTCTAGTCGTAAGCATTTGTTAATTACTTTGTTGAGATTGGAATTTGTTGTGTTGGTTCTTTATTTTTCTATTTATTTTTATTTGTGTATTTTTAATTATAGTTTATTTTTTAGTTTTTTCTGTTTGTGAGGGCTCGTTGGGTCTATCTGTTATGGTTTCTATGATTAGTAGTCATGGTAATGAATATTTTCAAGCTTATAGTGTTCTTCAATGTTAAGGTTTCTTTGTTTCTTTGTTTTTTTTTTTGCCCCCCCCCCTCATGTCTTCACACATGGCGCCACTTGATAGTTGTTCTTTTGTGATGTGTTTATTTATGTCTTCTCGCCTCCGATGTATGACCATTCGATGGCTCATTCTCGGACAGAAAACTGGTCTCGCGTAACCTGACGTTCTCATGACATTTAATGTGAAGATTTGTCTTCTGAGAGCGATATCACGTAGTGTACCGACGTTTCAGAGTAACATGACTATCCTGGCGGTCATAAGTACTGCATTATGATGTGGACCTTATTATGAAGGCTTCAGGATCGTCTGAAACGTTTGTGCAATTCTATCAGACTACACGGCGTTGCATCGCAGATGGCAGCATTTTTCAGAATTGATATTTCCGGGGAATGATTCTTTCTTTCCCTTTTATCAGTGATTAACCTTTTGACGCCTAATGTCAACTATAGTGGTCGTACCGCAACGCTAACCTCTAAAGTTGCATTTAATATATTTATTAAACAAATATAGGTACTGAATATTTTAAACATGGTATATACTGTCCGTTTTTTTTCTCTTCAAAATGCAGTTTGTTTCATAATTCTAACGTATATGGTTCCTGTATTATTCATATTTTATATACAGGGTGTGCTAAAACTAAAAAAATAATTCCGGCGCCAAAAAGGTTAATGTGTCTGGGGCCTTTTGGCCTGCCCTGGGTGGGTGCGACTTTGGACTGGACAGTCACGGTAATAAAACAAACTACGAGTCTAAAGACTCGTAGTTTCTCAGTAGTTTGATTTCTAGTGCGTTATTCTGTGATAAATGTTTACTTTTATAAAACTAAGGAAGAATAATTAATCTGTCGGTTTCAAGGACAGCAACACTGAATCACTGACGCAGTCTCCTTTTTTGTGCATCGTCTCAAACTTTATTAAAAAAACACGACGTTTCAGAAGCCGGCTCTGCTTCCTTCTTCAGGTAGCGAAGCACCTAACCTGGTGGACCCCTTAGATCGAGTTATTTTCAATCACTGGGCACCATACAAACGCTCTACTTGTGAAGATATGCGCCTGAGAATGCGCAAAGAATTGTGTTACATTGAAATCTCGAAACTGCACCTGTACCGCCAATCATGCAAAGCATATTCCCACCTGTGTTTCTCTAGGTTCAGTCTGGGTGACATAGGGAAGGTGTTGTTGAAACCCGGCAATTTTCTCTACCAGTTTTCGTTATTCTTGAAAGTGCGATGAACGCGACCAATTCTGGCGTAATGGAGACTCCGTATTGCATAATGACAACAAAATGCGGTGTTTAACAAAAAGTGTGACCCAATCGGCATAAGACTGGGTTGTGGCATTGTGTCCGGAGAGTCGGAGGGTGGTTCCTGTCAGGAGGACTGGCTCTTGGACATAACCAGATTCCTAACCAAAGTGTAACAGATGCTCTTTCTTGGGAAGTAAAACTGTCAGGACGTGAAGGCCTTCACATACCACCCATAAGGTGTCGAGCTCAAGAATGTATGGGTCTATGCTTCCACAGCTCCACACATCTGTGGAGATAAGAAAGCTTGCACGTGATAGAAGTGTGTCGGCAGAACAGTTCTCAGAAAGGAAGACTCATCGTTAGAGCACAGCAATTGCGGATATTCCTGGTATTTGTGTGACGAGCTGATGCATATTGTACCGGCTTTTGGCTGTAGCACTTTGACTCGTTGAGCATGGATCATGACGGATATTGCCAAGCTGGTGATACAGGACAACATGTTGTCATCAGTCATATGTGGCAGTGTTATGCAGGCTTGTTTGTATGGGTCACGGGTTATCTCATCCTTTGTAGTACTGCAGGCTAGAATCACACTTCACCTCCCAAGCGTTAAGAGTTATTGACGTCTGCGACTACAGTCCGTCCTTTGATACTTGTGATAAACTAGACATGGGGGTGTGGAATGAATCTCTTGATCTCAGTTTGTCTAAGTTGAAGGGAGGAGTATCATGGCTAGCATGTAATTAGTATTCCGGCATTCATTGAGGGGACTGAGGAAGATCACAACACCCTCAATAAGAATTGCCGGTATTCGAACTGGGTACTTTTCGAGTACTGGTATAGAGCATAACCAGTAGGTTTACAGCAACTTGCTTGGTGTGTTTTCTTAGCCAGGGAGGAGTTCATTGCCGAAAGAAAAGTGTTAGCGAAGAATGACGTATATAGAATATTCTTTTTCAGCTTGTGCACTGTGAGGAAAGCGTCGTGGAAGAGGATGTTTGAAGCCGTCAATGATGTAAATCCAACCAACAACCTGCAATGTCTGCATTTACAAGAATTAATACCTCAGTTCATAGTTCTCTGTTCTTGTTTGGTGCGTGTACAGTTTTCCACCGATCCCGGTCGCCGCGCAGTCTAAAGCGTAGGTCTTCCGCCGCTGGCTTACTGGGATTGCGGGTTCGAATCCCACCGGAGGCAAGGATGTGTGTTTCTTGTGAGCGTTGTGTGTTGTCAGGTAGAGGCCTCTGTGACGAGGCCGAACCCTTGCCCATAAGAGCCCTACAGATTCTGTGTGTGTGTGTGATCAGATGCAGTAGTAGACTCCAGCTGAAATGTGATGGCACACGGTGACGCACGGGAGGGGAAGTGAAGGGGAAACTGGCGAATGGAGTGGGTAGCCAGTACCCTTCACACTACCTCGGAACATGGTGTGTCCAGCATTACTACCGCTGATGCGCACACTTCGGCTGTCGGTAGTCGACTGAACTGACGCCCCCGCCGATTTAAATGGACTCTCGTCCGTTTCGCCGAAAGACGAAATCTGGTTTCTGCGCGCGTGCCATCACATTTCAAACGCAGTCTAACCCTCTAAACTTAACAATGATAGAAATCAAAGTCTTCCGTTTTCGATAAGGGAGAATTTGTATACATTGGTTCCCTTGAGACAGTAGCATACACGCCGTCCTGGTTGCGATCTACCTAATTTAACAGAATTGGTCTTATTCATTGCGGAACTGCCCTTTGACTGGGAAAGAGTTGCAGATCAGGAGTCAGAAGCAACTGACGTGGCAGTTCTGCCATTTTGTCCTCCCCGCAGTACTGCCCTGTCTCGACTCCAAGTGCTGGCAAATGCAGTGCATAATTCTGGGAGAGCGTGGACTGGATTATTCTGGCTCACGATACAGACTAGTGGCTGGTTCTTGTGAGCGCGGTAATAAACCTTTGGATTTCATAAAATGCGGAGTAATTTTTAACTTCCGGGATACTTCAGCCGGTATAGTGAGTAGAGTAAGTGTTGGCCATCTGAGGAATCGTGGTTCTATTCCCAGAAGAGGCAAGCGATTCACGCTGGCTCTGGATCGTGCCCAGTCTCCTGTTCGGTGGATAACCCGGACGTAAGGGACTGGGACGTGAAGCTGAATACCCGCCCCTGTCGAGCGCTGTTGTTAAGAGATATTTCGGCATTCCAGCGTTTGTCTTCATGGGGTGCACGGGGACAGCTTACTGTTACATGAGAAACCGCTAGTTTCTGAAGTGTTGATTGGTTGGTTGATTGATTTGATTAGATTTGATTGGAGGGTTGTTTTGGTTGGTTGTTTGGCCGGTAGGTAAGTAATCGTCTTACCTATTATGTACGTACTGTACTAATGTTTTATTCCTTGTTTCAGGTAAGTACTGATTCTTTTGGTCGCTTCGTTCGGTTACCTCCGTGTCCTTGTGAAATGGTTCTTCAATGTGTAAGTAATCTGATATTTCATTTTATTTTACTTGTAATACAACCATACTTGAATGTACAGAGCATATCCATGAGGCAAGTTAAATCGATACGTCCTCTCGCCTCGTTAATATCTGCAATTTACGTGAAATGTGAAATCCAGTCACTGGATGGTATGTTTTTATGTATTTGCTACAAACTGTTTACAGTCGCACTACTCTGTGTGCATAGACCGATTTATTCCTCTTCCTGTTAACATAATCCATCTGGTTCTGCAGGAATATAGAATCTTACATCAAAGTGCTGATAGGAAATACAGTAGAATATTAACATTTGAAGACTGAGATTGCGTGAAAGTATATTTCTGTCCATTGCTCCCCGATGTGCGAAGCAACATTGTTTTGTATGAAGGTTGGCTTCGCCCTCTTGTCCTTTTGATATAAATGGTATGAAGATCGATATGGACATGGAGCATTAGAGGAACGATGCTGACTGGGGAAACAGAAGTATTCGGAGAAAACCCTGTACCAGTGCCACCTGTACCATCACAAATACCTTGTGAACTGTCCTGGGAGTGAACTCGTACCTCCTGTGGTGACTAATCGCTGCAAGTGCTTATGCGTCTGTGGGGGTTGCTACATTGTTTGTTATTGTGAAATGGAAACGTTATGTTGTGAAGGGACCCTTTCATAGAGCCTCAAACACTTGAGGCGTGTTGTGTTGGTGAAGTATTGCAAAGGGTCTGTTTCAGACAGCAGAGTTCGTTTTGGGGGCATGTTACATTCCAGCTTCCAGTAAAAGCTTATTTTCATACCTGTTTACGATGCCGTTAATGCTCTGACATTTACACTCCTCAGGAAACATATCGGACAGATTATTTACGACATGCTTATTGCTACATTTCCTAAGCGTGTTTGTAAACCGCCAGTACAAAGGGGGATCGTAGTCGATGTCGTAACTAGACTGCGGACTGGATGACCGATCAGTCTTGCTTCGATTCGCGGCAGGACACGAGATGTTTCTCTTCTCCAAAACATCCAGATCGATTGTGAGGCCCACCTATCCTCCTAGTCCGTGTACACTAAGGGCTCTTTTTCCGGCTGTAAAGAGGCCGGGGAGTGAAACTATCTTCGTCAGTTTCTGAGGTTAAGAATGAGTGGAGCAAAACCTGTACACCCCACATATATCTCGCTGTTCTTATTGAAGCATTTGTTGCCTGTAATTACCATTGTGTTTGAAAGGGTTGATGAAGTTAAAAATTACCAATTAGGTGGTAACCATGTTTCCCTTTGTCTGGTTTTTTTTTTTTCGTTATTTGCATATTCTGACGATAGTCGAATTGGTTTGAACTGCGGATAAAGAAAATGGCAATGTTAATAAAAATCGAACCAGATGCAACAGTATGCAGATATTTATTTACTGCAAAGTCACTGTACATGTTTCGGGTGTCACAGCACCCACCATCAGGGGTACTGAAACTGTAACCGCAACCTCCGGTACAGGTCATAATATTGGTACAGCTACTTCCCTCCAACGTGGCCTG
>Ga0123354_10014822_pt1 | contig 12143 bp, 6 predicted proteins | sample TergutLab28metaG_2_FD_97872 | JGI IMG/M metagenome (GOLD analysis project Ga0123354, IMG submission 97872) | Labiotermes labralis P4 segment gut microbial communities from Petit-Saut dam, French Guiana - Lab288 P4 | ecosystem: Host-associated > Arthropoda: Insects > Digestive system > Gut ... | reverse complement strand
AGCTCCTCGTTATGCAATCTCCTCCATTCCCCCGTTACCTCGTCCCTCCTAGGTCCAAATATTCTCCTCAAAACCATGTTCTCAAACACCCTCAGCTTCCTTTCCTCCCGCAATGTCAGCGACAAAGCTTCACACCCATACAAAACAACAGGCAAAATTATACCTCAGTAAAAATCGTGAACGTGAATCTTCACGAAAATCCGTCGAGCGGGCGTCGCTCTGTTCTGCGTGTCCGCATTGACAGGCAGACATGACGAGGCAAACGTAGTTTTTCGCCATTGTTTTGCAAAAGCGCTATAAAATCGATGTATGTTGGCCTGCATTAAATTTATATGAAAGTATGCCCCAACAGTAATAACATTTGCAGCAAAATTTTGTATTCCATAAGGTAGATATGGCATCGCGAGGCTCAGGGCCCCGGGCGCGCCCATTTCGTTTTCTCCCCACTATTATCCCCTGGACGTATGTACAGTTGATACTGTGTAAAGCTATACTCTGTAAGTTTCACATGTTGACGTTAGGCTAATGTGAACTGAGCAATACAAACAGCAAGCATCTAATGAACGCTCTAGGCATTTCACCTTTCTGTGGATACACGATAGGAAATATTGGTCCAGTATGCGTCAACTGAAAAATTAATGTTCATCCGCATGTGAGCCAATACAAAAACGCACAGTGTTCTCTATATTGCTATTACGTATGTCAGTAGTCATCACAGTTCGCAGCAACAAACGGCAGTGGGAAGTGTGCTTAAATCGCTACTGTGGTAGATACGTTTGTGGTAATGTTCATAGCGCACCTACAGGTAGCGGCAGTGTATAATGCATATCGTTATTCCGTGAAGTTTAGTATAACGGTATGACTATCGTGACCTCCGGCACTGTAAAGTGCACGGTGTGCACACATACAGTACACTCATAATTTCGAAGTGCTCCTCACAAACCATAATTTCCAGAACTGGATCACATCACATTCAGTGATGTGACAAGGATGACAACAACCGAAACAATTTCCCGCTCAAATTCCAGGTAGATTTACGCTAGTTTTGAACAGTAAGGTAGGCATAACGACATGACTGACTTCCGAAGTCAGGCCTGTTTCTGTAACTTTCTGACGGATTCAGACTTACCTTGTGTGTGTGTGTGTGTCTGTGTGGACCCTAAGTTATTCAGCATGCAAAGCGCATGCGCCGTATTATATTGTCACCTGTGGACTGTCTGGCTCTACCATAGTGTTCCACATTATCTCATAAACGGCACGATTTTCGGAAAAGTTATTAAACATAAATGCGTGTTTTAATTTTCTCTACACATTTTTTCAATCTTTGTAAATAACAAAATTGACAAATAATTCTTTTCCTTATATTTGTTTATTCCAGTTCTGTACATGTTTCGAGCAACCAAGTGTTCATCATCAGGAGAGTCAATTGTATCAATACGACCTCTGGTATATGTCACTGTATTTAGGTGACCGTGTGGTATGCAGGTTTAGATGGAAATACATCTAAACCTGCATACTACACGGTCACATACACAGAGTGACATATACCAGAGGTCGTATTGATACAATTGACTCTCCTGATGATGAGCACAAGAAAAAGAATTGTGCGTCAAGTTGGTTATTTACAAAGACTGTAATAAGAGGAACGGTCAAAAAGACATAAAATTCTACAAATTTTGTCTGAAACATTTCTCATTCTGAGAAGGGTCCAGCCACTAACTCCAAACGGCAAGGCAAATACAGACAAAACGCACACATATGGCCATGTCTTGACTCTCACTCAGACACACAATCCCACAATTTAGCGGCAGCAGACATGACGCCGGCACTGTGATCGGTAAAGGGCCGTTTCATCGAACCAAATTATACTCTACAGACATTTCACATCGTGTCTTCATTAGCCGGATTACGCTTAAGTCTGACGTCATAACCATGATGCAAACGATCTTCCGATATATGTACAGCAACGCAGTTTATAATGGAGACAATCGAACCATGAGTCAGCTGTTGCCATTACGATGTACTCTATGAATAATTTTTTTGCAGTCATATAATTTTTAACCTGTGGAATAAATGTTCACTTCCGAATTTCTTCGGTTATAATTTTTGTTAATGTGAACAAATGCCGTCATAAGTCTTAAAGATATGACGTTATTTATACAAATATGTGAGCACACAAACGGACTCTAAATACGGAACACCCTATTGTGTATGTAACTTTACGAGTCGCAAAATTACAGCCGTAGTCACAGGACGCAATCACATTAAAAACGGGGCATTATATGATAATTACACGTCAGCAGGAACACTGATTTCATTCCCATCATTCGTCAATTAATCATTCCTCAATGTGCAACCATTATTAACACGCGATATGAATTGGAAACTGACGGTGATTTTCGTCTCGTTTTTAATAACAAATGACTAATATTTCAAACATTGTATGTAGCTTGGAATAATGTGTGCATAATTTTGAAAGGTCATGATATGAATTTTCATACACGCCGGAAACAGTGCGGGTTTATTAAAAAAGACCACGCTTACTTCGTTACGTAACTTTTAGCCTTAAAGCCTAACATACGACGCCGTGTAGTCGGGTACAAGTGTACCAACGTTTTGGACGAACCAGCTTTCCTCCATTTCACGATCCTAACTTCGTAACCTTCTAAAAACGACAGGACGTTCGTCCCCGAAGATAGTAATCGTCACAGCAGCCGCAGTGGGCATACGAAGCTTAGTAGAAATCTCAACTGTTAACAGTGAAATAGTTCAACGCACTCTAGTCTGACACCTTACACTTCCTTCCCCACAACACTGTCTATCATGTTTCAAGGAATCGTTTTACAAACAATATTAATCTTTTAACTTTATTCACATTCTTTACCTCAATGCAGCGTCATGCATCACACAACTTCCTTTTCAATTGCGAAGAACGATGCACATATGAAATATGAAATAATTTTACGAATATTTAAAATATTTATGGAATAAGTAGAATAAGAAATTATTAAACTTAATCCGAAAATCAATAACAGTTATCAAGGCGAAAAGAAAAGCACAACAGCACAAAATCTAATCTGAAGTCAAAAACTGTTATAGAACACTAAATTACACTATTTGATCGATTCAGAGAAATATTTTGTTGCGGAATGCTCCAAGATGCTCTTCATATCTCCATACGCTTTTCGAAGGGTGTTCCACAGAAATTCGTGCAAATATACACAACAGAAACACAACAAAGTACCCAAATGTGTAATAATCTGCATAATTACTCAATGTTGCGATACTTGGGAATAAATTCGCAGCTCATTTATTTGGCCGTGTTGATAAAAAGCTTTTAAATAAGTGTTAAGAAGTGAGCAGTATTACTGTATTGGAGAAAAGCGAATTACTAAAGCAGCCCTTCGTATACACCATATCCACACACATATAACACCCAGTTTATGCACACGATAACCAGTATAACTTCAAAGAAAGTCGGACGAAGCGTGTTCAATTCCATTATGCCACTGAATTATGTCAGGAACCTAAACGTATCGAGGGGCTTGTCAACCGGAAATCGGAAATCTTATTGAGAATGAAACTGGTACACCAGAATATCAAGTACCGCCCAACACAATAACCCTTAACGACGAACAATAAGGCAGACTTTCTATTTCGGTATGCGCATCCAGCACAATCGACGGATAGAGGTGGGATTGGTTTCGAACGTCAGCCTCCTCTCCCACCCAAATAATTACTTTAAACGCGGGGATTCTGTTCTTTCAGCCGAAACAAATGAAGGACGTTGCTGGGTATAAAGAGACAAACATTTAATGAGCACAGTACTGTTTCGTTATGGCGGCTGCACCAAAGCCAAGGACCATGACGTTAAGTAGGATTCTGAGTTCAATAAAATTGCCAAAACCCAAAGTACTCGTATCTTGAATAAAGCGAGACCAACTTGATGTCACTTGCTTTATTATTTCATTATTTAATGCTCAACATGTTTCGGGTGTATTAAAGTTGGTCTCTCTCTTTATTCAATTATGAAGATGATGCACGGTCCAATAAACATAAGATTTCCAAAGTAACTTATTTATTTCACCAACATTGTGTTCCCTACAAGCCCAGCGACAATGTGTCGACAGCACAAATCATCCTTATAACCTACCTATTTAATTTAAGAATTCAAAATTAATTGAAACTTCGTATCAAGAGAGACATGGTGTGTTTTATTTATTCTGAACTGCTAAATTTATACTAATCGTCGGTGGTGTAAGAGTGAAATGTGAGTGGATTTAAGGACATGATAACCGCAAGGGAAAATCGGAGTAATCGGAGAGAAACCCGTCCAAGTGCCATTTCGTCCAAAAAAAATTAAACATGGGTTGGCCTGATATCGTAACCGGGTCTGTGTGATAAGCGGCCGGCGGCCAACCGACTGACCAATACATAAATAGTGTCGTTTATAAATGGGGTGATCAGCTACAATTTACCGGCACGGTTCTTGGTAATTGGGTAAGAACAGTAACTAGAGATTCTGGGAAGAAATAATGACATCTTCTTCCTTTCAAATACTTCAGCTCGTGCCGTGAGGACTGCCAGTGATGTACTTCTGTACGTAATTTCACATTTGTTACACAGTAGTCAGAAACCCCCGGTGGACTGCCCTCATACATTGCTCCTTAAATGAACATACCAGGGGTGGTCATTTATATGAGCTTGGGGAGAGGGATGGGGGGTGGAGGAGCCGCACTTTAGGAGGAAACTTTGGCAAGGAACATGTCACTAATTATCATCTCGAACGTACGGTAGCAACACTGCTCAATGCCACACAACGCAGTCAGCGCTTTCTGTTAGCGACAAGAGGAACTATTGTTTGTTCGGGGATTCCACTGATCCATTAATAATACAAAATACTTTTTCCTTATTAATGGCTACTAATTTTTTATCCTACTAAAACAGGTTAGCTGCAGTTATGCGTCTCATTTCTTCGGACGGTTTGTTAAAATACCCTAAAAGGTCGGACTCGTGTGCAATACAAACTACCCACAATCACTTTTCACAAACAATTTGCGCGAGCCCCACCAGTGACGTGCGCAAGACGCATTGTGCTCGCCTCTAACTATATACAGAAAGCTCTCCGTAATACGAAAGTAGAGACCTGCTACCTATTTTTCAAATGATCTTTTCGATAAAATGACTTCATACGCAACAAAAAGTGAAACAACATTTCAAGCATAACAACATGGAATGGACAGACTATCGATTCGCACGTTATTTGATGGTAATGTTTCAACTACACATGTTGGGCCAGTATGGCGCTGAATAATGTAGGCAGATGATTTACTTATGTGCACGAGTATTTAATGACACAGTTCGCACGTGTAGGTCGGGCTGTATAGCAGCGAATATTAGGGCAGTTAATGAACAATGAATCGCTTAAGATAGGGAAGGTGAACGATCGTGGTTAGGTTTGCGGTGTAAGCAAGAACATGTCTGGACGTACCAAGGAATATGAAGATGAACTTCAGTCAGAACAGTCTGTGTCCTGGTCCAGATTCGCACCCCGCATATCCTAGACGCAAGTCACAAACGTCATCCCATGACCCAATTTGCTCGATACAAGGCCATGACTGTTAAGCAAGTCAACATTGCTAGAAAGGGTATCGTGGCCTATTTAAAGGTAAATCTCAGCATCTGCCTGGACAGACTGAGGGATATCATAAAATACTTCAATCGCTCTACACGGCGGACCGTCCAGATGTGAATCGATAAAAACTCGAATACGAATCACCACATGAACACATCCCCCAACCATCCTCAATCCCCACACAGCGACGAGTGTCCCTGACGGTAACACGATGAGAGATGCCGTAGAACGGTTCTACGTTCCGCGTATTGACCGAATCATCTATGGGCTGCAACAGTTCACGAAACAAAACACAACACTGCTCATGAATTTCGATGATCTTCGTTGCCTTCTCTGGAAAGAGAAGGAGAGAAGAATCTGAACCCGTTTTGTGTGTTGGAGCTGGTAGGCTGGTTACAGCTTCAATTTCAGATTCATGTGGATTTGGTGTTACAGAGAGAGGTCCGATAAAGGATTCTGTGTAGATACTCCATTTCAAATTTAATGGAAATCCGTTGAGTGTTTTCAAAATTTGAAACACGTAAAGGCGTGGCCGAGGGGCGGACTTACTTTCTGTCATTATTGTATTTTATGATTAGGGTACACTCGCAGCATCCCATTTTGTTCCTGAAAACAGCATTACCGAATGGTAAACCTTCGTCTAGTGTCAACACAACTGTTATTCTGCATTCAAACAGTAAGAATAAGACTCCGTATATCGACCATTATGCGGGGTCACGTTAAGGTCAAGAAATATCACGTCTTTTAGTGTCGTATTTAACGATGCTGCTCTAAATTACCGAGTATACATCGTTGGCGACATGAAGTGAATATTGAGCATCGGTGGAATGATAATGTCAGATCACAAACTTAATTCTGCGTGGGGAGGAGGGGGGCGTGAGAGGGCGCGACATCGTACGGCCCTTACAATTTTCGTGCATGTGAGTATGTCGGTATGTAGCCATTGGCGGAAGACTATTCTTGTACAGTAAGGAGGAAATGTGCGTATTTTTTACTGTTGTTTAGTTTGAAGTTCAAAGTACGTGCCAGGACTTGGAGCTGTTCTATTCTTCCTCCGACCTTCCTACGGCAGTCGTCTCATGCACGTTAAAAAGCTGGAGCACGAGGGGGTGCCAACTGCACCTCAGTCTAAAATTCATTTTTGTACTTCTGTTCGGATGGGGTGTGAAGCTAGTGGACTCATGTAGTTACAGCCGCAAACTGCAATTTGCATAGACCTAGCGCAGTGCTCACCTGCATCTGGTACCTACGATATCTCCTGTGGCGTAGTCGAGAAGTCGTGAGTTCCAAACTCGGCTCGCAGGTCGGGATTCTGAGATCTGAGTACTTTTACGTGGGTCAGTCAGGTGAAATCGGAGATGGGGCTATTTAAAATCAGTCCACAGCCGCTCTTTCCACATCCTTTCCAATTGACTATTAACTAAACATGCTAGCATTTGATGCCATAGGGCTGAAATACTGATAGCGTACTTATTTTTAATATACATGGGTCCTTGCATTAATAGCAGCGTATTTCATTCATTGCAGTTAATCAATATCAGAAGCTGTAATTACAGTTGTACGAGCTCCTGCTGATAGGTGTCAACACCCGAAACATGTAGAGCTGCCTACAGAAATGTAATAAACTGAATAAGTCGCATCCTGATGGACAAATATTAAAAACTGATAGCGTAGTTAAATAAACAACAAATGAATAAATAAATAAATAAATAACACGTAAATGCGAAGTAATACGTACATAGATCTTCATAATGTTAACTCCAAGGCCAGAATCCTTCTTCAAAGTCCAACATTTCAGCCGCTGGTCAAGAGATACTCGTATTTTAAAAAATCTGAAGGTTTGGTACCCTATCCACAAAAACTGACCAATGAAACATAGTTTGCGCCAAATGAATTCAGTGCGCACCCTCCTATTCTACTTATTCATGATCCACATTCATATTAACCTACCACCTACTCCAAGGTCTCCCAAGTTGTCTCTTTCCTTCATTCTGCCCCACCAAAATCCTGCATGCATTTATCTTCTCTCCTATGCGTGCCAAAATGAGCGTATAACACAACCCATAAACCATGGTTTCAGCAAATGTACAAAACTTCAAATCCTTTCAGTGTAACCCAAAGCAACGTGTATCCATTAACACGTATACGCTGTTTTGCATACTGTATAACCGTTTTTATGGAAATGGGAAGACCCTTGGAATCGTAATTAGTACAAAAATGTTGGTAAAGAACCACAACCCGAGAAGGTATTTTAATTAACTGCCCATCACAGCACCACGAATTTAAAATACACATGTGAAGTTAAATGCTTCTGCTCGCAGTTGTCCTCTTTGCTTCTTATTTTACGTTAATACGGCTGCTAACTGATGTCCCTACGCTTACAGACTAAGGTGATGCGTTAATCTATTCAGGCTTCTGAAATACAGCCAAAAACACAGGGCATGGGAAGAATGCAATTCTGTACACGCAGAAAACAGAAGAAGAAATTATTTTCTGCTTGCGGAGAATTCTTAGTACAAGCTGAAAACAACAATCACACGCAGTGCATCTCACCAACACTACTAGTTCAGTTTACACTCCACAGAATATTTATAATTAGATGTATGTTCACACAACGGAAATTAATTAGTCGGCAAGGTGCAAATAATTTTTTATTCATTTAAAACTTATTATGAATTAATCTAGAGTTTCTCAATCATTTTAGGAAATCCTATTGCTTTAAACTCACAGTATTTGTTTTGATGTTTTGCTGACCGTGCATCTCAGTACAATCTTAGTAATTAACCAACTTAATGCACAAATTCTTGTTTTACAATAAGTTTATTATATGCCTCTACATGTTTCGAGTACTATGTGCTCATCATCAGGAGGTCAAAATTGTATTATACAGCATCTGGTATCATCACACCTGTAGGTGGCCGTCCCGTGCACAGGCTGTGGACCTCCCCCACCCCATAGCACAACAGCTCCCCCAGTGGGCCAAGGTCTCCGCGTTATTGATGCTTCACGATGACACTCAAACACACCACAGCCGGCTGGACTCCTCCAGACGAGTGATAAGCCCAACGCAGAAACCTCTACCTGACAATCTACAACACTCACAACAGACAGACATCCATACCCACGGCAGGATTCGAATCTGTAATCACAGCAAGCGGGCAGCCGCAGACCCACGCCAGAGACTGCGCGGCCACTGGGATCTGCTCATAACCTCAGCAGCCAGTCATAATTAAGTTAAAAGAAAACGTGCTTGACAAAGAAGACATGTAATGACATTAGTTATGTATAGTAAACGTTAAAGATAAATTCTGCGTAACAAAGCCACAAACCACGGACCGTTACAACATGTACCATCATAGAACTCAGTACTTACTCTGACCACACAGCGTATCTATGTAATTCTCATCGATCGAATGACATAGGTAGTTTTTATACACACCGTTAACTAGTTGTATCGTGTAATGAATACTGTCAGCGTTCAAAGTGAGTAGTAGGAACTGATGTTTTACGTACCTTATATGCGAAATTCGCGCCTCAGAGTCTATAAAGACTTCTCTCTTCTTAAAACATGAAATACTGAAATATTTGGTACTGAAAAAACAGAAGAAAGCGCACAGGACTTTACAACATGGAAATAAACCTCTCGGACCGTAATACATTATTCCACGTGCAATAGAAATAAACAACTCAGAGTTAGATATAAAATCATGCGTGTCATTTTAACGCCAAGTAAACGCGGAATGGGGAAGCGTGCCGGCACTGCTGGCCATCTCAGAAACTAATACGAACATCTCATGTTTCATACTTAAAAAAAATACATAGAAGATTATTTAAAACCTTATGCACTCTAACATTAGCCTGTAAATTCTAATGTGCATTTACACAGAAGTATAGGGATGCTCCACAACTAGGGTTCATGTTCACCTTCCTATTGTGTTCAGGTAATTCCATCTTTCTGAAAGCAAAATACAGGTACAGGAATATAACACGTATTCTACTGATTTAAACCCACGAAAAGGCAGTAATTCTTATTACTGTTGTTTATATAAACGGTAAATCAGTCCCATTACAGGCCCGAGGTGCCCACAGGGTTCCAGGAAGTTAAGGTTCCCAGATTACGTGACAATGGCCCAGGATGGTGGTAAGGTTGTCAGCCTTAAGCACCGGCCACTTTTTACCCCCAAAGGAATACTTCTGGTGCTTATTTCTGTTAGAGGCTGAGTCGACCCCAGGGCCATAGGGCGATCGGAAGGATTATGTCAATGAAAAATTCCAGTGACACCATCTGGAATCGAACCAGCGACCTTCCGATTTGTAGCATAGCACCTTAACCACTGTGTGCTACCGCGGTCCCCGTTGTTTGTATAATGACGCTTTATAAGTTACAGAGGCCGAGACATTAGAACGATTTGTGAGAAGGGCAATTATGACAAGAAAGGTAGAGAAGGAGGACAAAGTGATATATCTTAAGGCATATTTCCGACACAAGGCAGGAGTGTAACCTTCAGAAAGGCCAAGAGAGTGTGTCTCGTGACATCAATTTGAACCGAATGCTTTTCAAGAATGGAGCAGATGTGGTAAGACAGAGTTCCATATGTAACACCGAGAAAAGGAGCATGTTTCTGATTACGTTGAGTGTAGTGAAAAAGTGTCCTGATGAAATTAGACTAGAACACCACAACAAATTTGCAGTTCCTTTAACACCGAATGAAACACGAGACTGATTACGAACGGTCAACTGTGAAAAAAGGGAAGGAGAGGGTTCCGGCAAGTTTGAAATACTGACGCGGCTGCTAACACCTCCGACTGGACAGCCTTCCAGCGAGAAACAGAACTGCGTTTGACCAAACCACTCTTATGTACCTTGACTGCGGTAAAGGGAAAAGTTTTCCCACAGATATAGCGGCAGTAAATTCAATCCTGGCACTAGATAGAGGTGAGTGATCAGCTTCACGCCCCGGCCACTTTAGCGCCGAGAAAGAACTCCGGTACCGATCGAACAGGAGGCCTAGAGGGCCCCAAAGCCGGTTGGGGGGGGGGGGTTGGAGAAGCTGCACTCGCTCCTGCAGGGATTCTAACCCAGATCGTTCAGCCCGTAGCCTAGTCACGATACCGAAGACAACATCCCGGCTCCAACTTTGACTGTGGGCCAACATTAAAAGAAAATGGAGTGTCTGAGAGCGTCTAACGATTATAGGACGGGATTTGGGGCCGTTTTAAGCAAAAGAGACCCACGGGATAACAGCAAGAGTACAGGCAATTGTATAATATGGCGGCTCATTATATGTTACATTGCAGCAGCGGAATATCGACGTTAAGGAACTCATTCAGTAAAAATTATGGTCAGATGAGATACCATTTTTTACATCGCAAAATGACTGTACACGATTTTACAGAATAAGTGATGATATTTTGACTTAAAGCTGAACGAACACACGCGAAAAGTGAGTGAAACGAGTCTTCTCTAAAACACGTTGAAAGAGAAGAAATACTGGATTGTCCAAGTAAAAGATGAGCAAGTGAAGGCGGGACAGGTACACGGCGAACTGCGGGAAATGTAGTAGAGACGGATGCCCTGACTTCTAGTCGCAGGCCTGTTCAGAGAATTGCAACGGCTGTAATTTGCAGTGTTGTTGAGGATTTTGTGCGTCTGGAAGTTAACGTTCCGAATCTTCCAATTATGTAAAGCAAAAATTATATTAAGAGGAGACTGTTAAGTTTGTATTTTGTTTGTTTGTTTTTGGTGCGACAGCCCCCAGTGGGCCAGGGCCTCCTCATTCCCGAAGTTTCTAGATCATACACAACGACGCGCCACAGTCGGTAGGACTCCTCTGGACGAGTGATCATCTCGTCACACAGACCTCTACCCGACAACACACAACACTCACAACAGACAGACAGTCATGCCCCCGGCGGGGTTCGAACCCATGATCTCAGCAGGTGAGCGGATGCAGACCTACGCCTTAGACCGCGCGGCCACTGGGACCGGCGTTACGTTTGTATTAGGGATATAAATTACTAAACAACACGGGCCTACAAAATCCAAGATTAGATAATGCTTTGAGTAGGATTCTCGAATCCGTTCAAGTAACTACGTATAACAAAGCATTTCATTACAAATGCTAAACATATCCGACATGAAAGACGCGGTAACCCATCCGCCAACTGGAAAGTAAAGGGGTTGCAGCCGTGTAGCAAAAGTCCACAACAACTGAGTAAAAATGGGCTACGAGTTTATGTAACACAAAACGAAAATCGTCTAAAGACTAGAAGAATAAACTTTCACTTAAATCTGACACGTTAGCAACGAAAATAGCTTGTGGCCGCAATTTGGAATCAGGCTACACAAAGTAGTTACATGTATTTTGACGTTTTGTTGACAGTGCATCTCAGTATATTCATCTCAGTATTTAACCAAATTGATGCACAAAATTTGTTTCACAATAAGTTTTATTTCATGCCTCTACATGTTTCGAGCACATGTGCTCATCATCAGGAGGTCAAAATT
>Ga0123354_10014821_pt1 | contig 12144 bp, 6 predicted proteins | sample TergutLab28metaG_2_FD_97872 | JGI IMG/M metagenome (GOLD analysis project Ga0123354, IMG submission 97872) | Labiotermes labralis P4 segment gut microbial communities from Petit-Saut dam, French Guiana - Lab288 P4 | ecosystem: Host-associated > Arthropoda: Insects > Digestive system > Gut ... | reverse complement strand
CTGCGCTGAGGGATACGATCTTCGACCCGTCGTCCCATCTCAGGAAATTGAAGTTTGTCATTTCCGTATTGAGGGTCAGGTTCTCAAGCTTTGAGACCTTGAACGGTGTTGCGCTGTAAGGTGTCTCAGCCAGGTTTCCGATGGTATAGAAGAGGTCTGCGCCTGTAGGTTCCGAAGCGAGAGTAACGGTCAGCGTATTCGCCTCGGTGGCGAAGTTCGCGGTGAACGTTACCGTTCCGGTGTATTCGGAAAGGCTGAACGCTTCCGCCTCGGGGGTGAGAGATACGATCTCCGAACCGTCATCCCACCTCAGGAAGGTCAAGTCTGTCGTTCCCGTATTGAGGGCCAGAGTCTCTTCGGCAGAGGCCTTGAACGGCGTTGTGAACTTCGTTCCCGCCGTCAGACCCCCGATCGTGTAGAAGAGCTCTACGCCGGGCGGCGACGATACAAGATCGATGGTCAGCACGTCGCCCGTCAAGGCGTAGTTCGCTGTGAACGTGACCGCGTCGGCATATATTGAAAGGTTGAGCGTGGTTGTCACGGCGTCGTTGGAAATTACTCCGTTTCCGTCGTCCCATCTCAGGAATTCATATCCTGTCATATCCGACCTTAACGTCAGGGCCTCGCCCTTGGAGACCATGAACGGCGTTGTACCGTACTGTATCTCATCCAGGCTTCCTATTGTGTAGAAGAGGTCTGCGCCTGTTGGGTCCGAAGCGAGTGTGACGGCGAGAGCTTCTCCCGGTGTGGTGTAGTTCGCGGTGAACGTCACCGTTCCGGGGTGGCTGTATCCGTCCATGTCAAGCTCGCCCGACAAGGCGGTGTCGGAAACGATGTTCGACCCGTCATCCCACCTCAGGAAGGTGTAATCCTGCAGATGCGATCTGAGGGTCAATTTCTCTTGGTAAGAGACCAGGAACGGCGCTGCGTACTGCGTCTCCACGGTCAGGTCCCCGATAGTGTAGAAGAGGCTTGCGCTGTTCGGCGGCACCGATTCCAGAATGACGGTCAGCACGTCACCCGGCGCGGCGTAGTTCGCTGTGAACGTCACCGAACCGGTATATCCGGACAGGTTGACCGCATTCGTCGTTGGGATGCGGGAAATGCTCTTCTCTCCGTCGTCCCACCTCAGGAAGGTGGACCCCGGCATGTCTGACCTGAGGAGCAAGTTCTCGGCCTTGGAGACCATGAACGGCGTGTTGTTGTACGGTACCTCGGTCAGCCCTCCGATCTTGTAGAAGAGGTCCACACCTGTCGTGGGTACCGAGGCGAGGGTTACCTCCAGCGCATTCGCGTCCGTAGTGAAGTTCGCGGTGAAGGTTACCGAATCGGTGTATCCGGACAGGCTGATATCGGCAGTTGCGGCGTCCAGGGATACGATCGTCGGACCGTCGTCCCACCTCAGGAAGGTGTACGAGGACATGACCGCATTGAGTTTCAGGGTCTCATTCACCGAGACCTTGAACGGCGTGTTGTTGTAAGGCTGCGGCACCGTCAGGGCTCCGATCGTATAGGAGAGGCTTGCGCCGTTCGGCGCGGACTCCAGATAGACTGTCAGCTCATCTCCGGGCGCGACGTAGTTGGCGGTGAACGTTACCGAACCGGCGTATGCGGACATGTTAAGCGCGCCCGTCGCGGCGTTGACAGAAACTATCTTGCTTCCGTCGTCCCACCTCAGGAATGTATATCCATTGTCGGCGGCCCCGGCCGTTATGGCGAGAGACTCGTATGCTCCCACCGGGAATTCTCCGGCGTAATCTTCTGTAAGAGTATAGCTGCCGGCCGGACCGGTGATGGTGTATGAGTGCACCGCATTCGCCGCTGCGGGGGTGTAGTCAAGAGTGACCATTACCATTCCCGTGTTGTCAATGAAGAGCGCTTCGACGGTCATGTCGCTGTTGAGGTCCTCCGTCCTTGGATTCTCAGCGCTCGGAGTTCCGCCGTCGACCTTGAGATACCTGAAGAAGAATCCGCTGCCTGCGGCGGCTTCCAGTTTGACGGAGTCAACGGTCACAGGTACCAGGATATAGCTTGTTCCTGTAACGGTGGCCGTTCCGATCGAGGTCCCTAGGTCTCCGTCCGACACTTCCACCGATCCCTGGCCGATTATTGTGATGGTCACTTTGTGGTCCGTCGTGGCGATCAGATCGTCATTCTTTGCGAATATGAAGAACCCATACCCGTCATAGGAATACCTGGAGTTGCTCGCATCAGCCGGGTTCGCGTTCGACGAAGCGCCGCTCGCGGTCCCGCCTGTGATGAGTATTATGTCCTCCCCGTTGTAACTGGCGGGCAGAGTGCCGGAATCGGTCTCGAAAGCCACCGCGATCTTGGCGGTGCCGATATCGGCGGTGCCTGTCACGGTCGAGTATTCGAGGTCATCGCCCAGATCTCCTTTGAAACTGAGCGTCGATGCTGTGTTGGCGCCGATGACGAAGTTGCCGTCAACAAGACTGCCGACATAGAAAGTGACATTGTTCATGGCGTTCGTTAGGGCAACGTTTCCGTAGATCTCGCCGTCATTCACAAGAGTAACGGCGGCAGAGGCGGAAGTGGCGCGTACACCGTACAGCTCGTTGCTGCCCGATGCCCCGCCGACCGTTCCGTAGTTGTTCACTTCGCCTCCGCTCACAAGAGATATCCCGCTGCCTGTGGCGCTAATGCCGCTGATGTCACCGAAATTGTTCACAGTGCCGCCCAAATTAAGGTACATACCGTTGTTGGCACCTTCGATCGTTCCGTTGTTCGTAACAGTGGCTAAACCTCCGGTGTAGATACCGGCGGTGTTGGCCGCCGTTCCGCTGCCCGTTATCGCGCCGTCGTTGGTGACAGTGCCCTGGCTGATGTACAGGCCATTGCTGGTGCCGTTTATCGTTCCGCCGGAGTAGTTCGTGATCGTTGCCACTCCGCCGGAGAATATCCCGGCGGCATTGGCCGCAGTTCCGCTGCCTGTTATCACGCTGTAGTTGTTGACCGTACCGCCGCCAGTGAGGGATATACCGCGGTTGCCGCCTACTATTACGCAGGTTGGATCGGCTCCGGCGACCCCGCCGTTGACGATAATGGCATTTTCCGTGGCCTCTATGCCTGTGCTGTTGACCCTCGTTCCTTCGACCTTGCCGTCATTGTTGACCGTGCTGCCGGAAGCGCCGGAGTCGAGATGTATGCCTGCCGCCACTCCGCGGATGATGCTGTCCGCATCTTTGTTAATAATTGAGGCAACGCCGCCGGAGGCATGTATGCCGTAGCTGGCAGTACCTGAGGCGCCTCCGCCGGCGCCGCTTATCAGGCCGTTGTTGTCAATGGTCGTGTTCCCTTTGAAGAGACATATACCGCCCCCTACACCTTGGATCGTCGCATCGGGGTGATTGGTGATCGTTACGGAAGCACCGGAATATATGCCGGCATAGTAGGGAATGAGTGTTCCGGTGGCGCTTATCATGCTGTAGTTGTCGATCGTGCTGCCGGAAGCGGGGGTTGCAAGGAACACACCTGCCGACACTCCGCCGATGGTGTCGTAGTTATTCAATGTCATAACGCCGCCTGACGCGGATATGCCGTAACCGGTTGCCCCCGTGCCTCTGATCTGGCTTCTGTTTTCGATAGTTGTGTTGCCTTGGCTAAGAACGATACCGTTGCTGACACCTTCGATCGTCCCGCCTTCATGGTTTGTGATCAGGGAGTCGGCGCTGGTAGTAATGCCGCCGTACGAGGTCGACGATCCGTTGCTGGTTATCCCGCCGTAGTTGTCGACCTTTCCGCCTGCGGCAAGGTCGATACCGCTCGTGCCGCCTTGGATAATGCCTCTGTATACAGCGGGGAACGTTCCGTAAAGCGTATCATCGCCCGGATAGAATACTCCGGTTGCAAAGTTGTTGACCGTGGAGTATGCTCCTGTGCGGATAGCGGAGGTGGCACCGTCGATAGTGCCGTAGTTATTGACAACGAGATCAGAGCCTGCGGGAATAACAATGCCGTAGGCGTTCGCGCTGCTTTTGATCGTACCGGTGATGCCGTTCACGGCCTTCGAGGAAGTGCCGGTCATGACAATGCCCGCATTAATGTATGCGGTGTTGATGAAAGTGTGGGCGTTGCCTCCGACACCTATGGACGCTACGGTAAGAACCCCTATGTCCGACCCGTCCCCGGGCTGCGAATAGAAGCTCAGATTGCAGTTCGTCGCCTGTATGCTCTGGCAGTTCACCGTCAGCGTAACGCCGTTGGCGATGATCATCCTGGTATCGTTCATTATGTCAAAATTATAGATGGAGCGGGAGTTGTAATTGTCGATAAGAATGATGTTCTCATTGATGAGGAACCATCCATCGCTTATGGCGTAGTACTCGGGGTCCATCACATAGGTGACATTGGTCGGGTTGACTATCAGCATGTTATCGAACATCGCTTGCGTGAGCACCATCGCGTCATGGGTCTTCGTCTCCCCGTTCACGTCCACGTACTCGACGTCTTGTATGAGGAGGGTGTCCAAGATAAGGTTCGTACCGTTGTCGCGCAGAACGAAGTCCGATTCCCTCATGAGGTAGAAGCTGCCGATAAAGCTGTTGCCGTTCGCAACCGCGACCGCGTCGGCGTACGAGTCTGCCAAAGCAACTCCGTATGTCTTGCCTCCCGGCGCGAACGTGTTGCCGGCCTTGAGAACGCTCAGATTTCCGGGCGTGACGTAAATGCCGCCGGTGACCGTCGGGCCGCCGCCCAATACCGTTGTGCAGTCAAAGTCGTTGTACACGGCGAACCCTGTGGTGGCACCCGCCTGCACAGTGCCGCCGAATATCTCGATCGTTCCCTGTGTGTTATTGATCGCATTGTTGGCGTTCGCCTTCACAGTGCCGCCGGTCACCGTTACCTTGCTGGTGCTATCGAATTGTATGGCGCTGCCGGACCCGGTGTTGCTTACCGTTCCGCCTCCGACGGTCATTGTGCCTGTACCGACGATGTACACCGTGCTGTCATCTGAGCCGCTAGTTACAGTGCCGCCTATCACATTCAAAGGCCTGTTCAGAAGAAAGATCGCGTTGACATACTGACTGTACACTTGCGCGCTGCCGGATATGGTTATGTTGGTACTGGGCCCGGTGGTCGCGTTGGCTATTGCCGCGCCGTATATCGATGACACTATGCCGCCTGAGACATTAATATCGCCTCCATTGTTGTTTATGGCGGCGGACGCAGAGCCGGTCACACTGCCGGGGGTCCCGGTGTTGTACGTGTTCCTGACCGTTCCTCCGCTGATGTTCACTATGCCGTTGTTGTCATTATATAAGGTCATGGAGCTGGTGGTACTCTGGACCACCGCGGTGCCTGACACGTTCAGCGTTCCGTAGTTGTATATCACGCGGCCGCTTCCTGTGTTCTGTAAAGTGCCGGCGGATATGCTTACGGTGCCTGAGGAGTTATTGATGACGACCGCGTTGCCGGTGGCTGTGATATTAGCTTGGCAGTTGACAGTCACGCCATCGGCCACATTGATAACGCCTTGGACGTTTTGGCCGACAGTAGAAAATGATGATGTCAAAGTCAGATTGTTTGAGGAGCATTTGAGGGTGACCACTCCCCAGCCGGTGCCATTGAAGCTCATGCTCGCGGTACCTAGGTCCATTGTTGATTGGAATAATGCCATGAAGTTTATCGTGCAGTTCTTGCCTTCGGCGTCCGCTTTGATCCAATCAATTGCTTCCTGTAGCGGCAGACGGATGTTGTTCGGAGCGTTGCCTGAGCTCGCTCCGGTCACTTCAAAGCCGTAGCCGTCAGACACGATAGCGCAAGTGTAATCGCCGGCGTCCGCACCTCTGATCATGCTTTCATCCGACGCATAAACTGCGATGGCCGATACGGACAGGATGACCACGGACAAAAGAACGAGAGTGGTCAGAAAAGTGTTTGAGGGCCTTTTCTTAGCCTTGAAGAAGGACCGGCCGTCCCCCTCTGCTTTTTCACGGCGCGCTTTTCCGCTGCTCATGTGCATCCTCTCCTTTCAGCGCCACTAAGGCATAGATAAGGGGCCGATGATGTTGAAACAGCAAGCGCAGTTGATAACGACGATCTGTCTTTCATTTGATACACTTCTCCGATGGCTGTATTGGACCGAGACAAAAGAGGGTCGTACCGGCGTGTTCGGATCGCGTTGAGGCCGCCGGAGGAAAGCGGTCTAGATCTCTGCCGATATGTGGTAACGGCCCTCATTTCATAATTTGCATTCTTATCATCATCTTCATCTGTGCATGAGCGAAGGTTGCCTGTTTCAAACTTCATTTTAATGTGCTCTCCCTTATTTTCTTGAAAAAAAGAATCTTCGGACAATAATCCGTATATCTCCCCCCAGTAGGGGGCTGGTCCCATAAGTTGTTTGGAAAATGTTTTTGTGTGAAAGCCGCAGGCCGTGCCTGCGGCGCGATCTTCATTAATGAACGGAAGGGTGCAGAAGAGCTGCCACAGATACATGAACAGACTCACCCATGAGGAGTTATTTTCATACGGGCTGCTGCACGCTGAATTTGAAGCAGAGAATGCATCCCTGTCAATGAATAATGCTTGGCCGCATTCCTTTACCCGTTTCTCTCCGCCAGCCGCCCTATTGCTCATAGAGGCTTTTCTCTCTCCCCCGCAAATACCCACACTTCTTAGCAGACACTGCTCTCTCCAGCGTGTCTATGTCTTTGTATATATTATTATATACTATATTAAAATTCTCAACATTATCTATACTCTTATATACTCAGTGGATACTTTTCGACCGCATTTCAGGGACCCAATGCAGACGATCGAAACGTAAACGGACACCGTACTCAAGCAGGGGAAAGCGGGAGTCATGACATACTTAGCGGGCGGTCAGTTAAGGATGACATGCTCGATCAAGCTTGGATGACCGAAAACAACACAGCCGGATGAGCCCGCCAGTTGATGCCCTCAGGTAATTATTTAAACGATTTCTCAATGTTAGCATGACAAAGTATAGCACATCACGGTGATAAGATGGCCTTTTGGAACAAAGAACTCGAAACAATGCCGCGTACGGAAATAGAAAAGATGCAGCTGAGCCTTCTGAAGAAGCAGGTACGCATTATGTACGATTCGTCAAAGTTCTTCCATGACCGCTTGAGGTCGGCCGGGATGTCGCCCGATGACGTTACCGATTATAAATCGTTCCACAAGATACCTTTCATGTTAAAAACAGACTTCAGGGACAACTATCCCGACGGTCTTTTTGTAAAGCCGTATGAGGAGCTTGTAAGGATGCATGTCTCGTCAGGCACAACCGGCAAGCCCACCGTTGTGGGATACACAAGGAAGGACCTCGACACCTGGGCGGAATCCCTCGCCAGGGGGATGGTCTCCTTCGGAATGTCCAATAAGGACATCATACAGAACAGCCACGGCTACGGCCTGTTCACCGGAGGGCTGGGCGTGCACTATGCGGCCGAGAAGATCGGCGCCACCGTGCTTCCGGCGAGCACCGGGAACACAGAGAGGCAGATCAGGCTCATGCTTGATCTCCCGGTCACTGCATTCGCCGGGACCCCTTCATACCTGTTCCATTTGGCGGACGTGTGCGATGAGAAAGGGATCGATATCCAAAGGGACACCAAGCTCAGACGTGCGATCGCAGGAGGAGAGCCCTGGTCAGAGAGCATGAGGGTCAAGATGCAGGAAAAGACCGGGATACGCATACACAACTGCTACGGCGCAAGCGAATTCTACGGCCCCTCTTTCCTTGAGTGCGAAAAGCAGGCAGGCCTGCACGTGTGGGGGGACATATGCTACATGGAGATCCTCGACAAGAACGGCGAGCACTGCGCCGACGGAGAGAGAGGAGAGCTTGTCGTCACCATGCTTCAGAAGGAAGCTTTCCCGCTAATCAGGTACAGGATCGGAGATATATCGGCGCTCGAATGGGAGAAGTGCGAGTGCGGCAGGACGCATCCGCGGCTGATGAGGCTGTCCGGAAGGACCGATGACATGCTTTCGGTACGCGGCGTGAACGTCTTCCCGTCGCAGATAGAGAGCGTGATCGGAGAGATACCTTTCCTCAGCGCATTCTATAACATCATACTGGAGAACGAGAACCGCTTGGACGATATGATAGTAGAGGTCGAGCTGAACGAGGCTTCTCTGAATGAGGATATGACAGAGCTCATCGCGATGACAAGGCTTGTCGAGGAAAGACTGAAGAGCGTGCTGAGCATCAGCGCGAAGGCCAAGCTTGTACTGCCCGGAACATTGGCTAGGTTCGAGGGGAAGTCGCAGCACGTGACGGACAAACGCAGATACGACTGATAATCAGCCGAGCATCTTCGCGGCGAACTCTTTCACTTTATCATCGTATTCTCCGGCCTCAATCTTTTCTTTTTTGGCAAAGGGCACCCTCAGGTCCCCTTTGTAGTCGATCGAAAAGAATTCACAGAAGTCCCTGAGGCCGTTGACAGCATAATCTGCGACCTCCTCTTCCGCGCCGAGGGTTATCAGCACAGCCAGTTTCTTTCCGGCCATGACGTTGTATGAAAAGTCCTCCGAGTGGCACAGACAATGAAGTCTATTGAGGAACGCCAGCGTGCAAGGGGTGAACTGCCACATGTAGATTGGCGAAGCAATGACCGTGATGTCCGAGGAAAGGAATTTGGGGAACAGCCTCACCATGTCGTCTTCGATGATGCAGTGCGTTCCGAAAATGGCCTTCTGGCATGCGCCGCAGTTCTTGCATCCTCTTATGTTCTTTTCGAAAACGCGGACCTCTTCAACTTCTGCTTTGTTCCCGATCTTTTTAAGGAACTGTTTCACAAGTTCTGACGTGTTGCCTTCGGCTCGCGGGGATCCGTTGATGATGAGCATCTTCATGCCGGTTATTACAGTGTCCGGATATTTCCCATTTACGGCATGCCCCGGAGCAGCCTGCTGACCGCAAACGGCGGCAGCGGCCTCAGCTTCCGGAACGGATAAGCAGAGGCCGGCCTGCCCGTTCACAGTTTTCTTTGCCTGGAGAACGATGCTGCCTGCACAGCCATCACCGCCGTTCCGATGTCCAGCGGGTCATGTATTATCGTTCCGGCCTTTTTGACCCCCATCTCATCAAAGGGGAACGGTATCCCGGGCGACGAGACGATCGCTCCTTCCTTCAGGTATGTTCCGTCTATCGCTCCGGGCGACGCGTTGAGCACCAGGTCGTGCGAGGACAGTGCGCCGTTCAGATCGTTCGTCATCTTAACGCCGATGTCGTCGGAAACGTCTTTCATCCTTTTTTCGTCGACATCATATACGGTGACGGCAGCGCCCATTTCCTTCATGATCTCTGCAGCGATGCTGCCTACCCTTCCGGCGCCCAGGACGAGCACGTCTTTCCCGGCAAGCCCTCCGGCGGCCCCCTTGAGCGCAGAGACGTATCCGGCTGCGGTCGAAAAGGAGTTGTTGGAGAACTTTCCGTTCGTTGTGTTGATCGCTATGAATTTTACGTCGTCGGCCATGAATATTATCTCGGCCCCGGAGGAAAGTGCCTCGGCAAGCCCCGTCACATCGGCAGATTCTGTGACGAACGCTTCCATCCCCAGCTTCCGCACTATCTCCGCGACAGATTCCGAGAATTTTTTGATGATGCCTTTGCCGGACGTGACCGGCACTACGCCTACTTTGATATCCTCAAGGTCGACCATTTCCGGAGCTATTCCGATCGCGTCGCACGCAAGTTCCAAAGTGTCCATCCCCGTCAGGGAGACAAGCATGTCGTTCGTGCCGTCCAGCGAACCGATTATGTCCTTTACCATATCGTCAGTGAGCCTTGTCATTATACCATCCTCGGGGATCTGTCGATATATTCTTCTAAACTGCATTCTTTCATTACATTCCAGATGAAGTTCTTTCTTTTCTCCAGGACCTCCGCGGGGCTCTTCCCTTTGGTGATCACCGTCGCACTCCACCCGTTCTTCCCCGGGACATAATCGGTTATCGCTTCGTCGGCTCCGAAGAACCTGTCTTCGAATCTCGGTTCGGTTATCTTCCCGAAGACCTTTTCGCCGCATGTTATCAGGCTGTCGTTCTCCACTACGTAATGCTCGTACGCAGAACATTCGTTCCTGTTATTCCTGCCGGTGCTCTTTCCCAGCGATGAGAACACAAGTTCTTCCAGTATGTTGATGTCGGTAGCGGCCCATACCGCGGCTGGTGTCTGGCTCGGGATCCGCGCATCGATCTCCAGCACTCTGAGCCCCTTGTCGGTGAATATCGCCTCCACGTCCATAAGCCCGTTCAGGCCGATGGCTTCCGCGGTCCTTTTGCCGATGTCGGCAAAGAGCTCGTCATCCTCTTTCGGCAGGATGTTCGGCTCGCAGATCACCTGCTTGCAGTCGTAATTGTAATCCAGGACCACTTCCGTAGTCGCGAACGATCTCGCCGAGCCTCCTCTGCCGATGACCTCTATCGACACGCTCTTGCCTGAAACGAACTCTTGTATTACGGGGATGTCTCCCAGGTTCTCTATGGCTCTCAGCGCGGGTTCCATCCCGCTTTCGTCATTGACGGCGGACACCCCTATGCTCCCGCTCTGGGCAGAGGGTTTGACGATCACAGGGAACCCGCACTCCGGCCATGGCTTAGGCAGCGGGACGCCGGCCTCCGCCATTATCTCGTTGGACCTTTTCTTTGACGACGATACTTCGTAAGCGTCAAGGTCAAAAAGGAAGGGTATCTCCAAGTGCTTCATCATCTTGTCAAGCATGACCAAGGCCTCTATCTCTTCGCAGGCGGGTATCACTACGTCGCAGTCCTGCAGGGCCTTTTTTGTCCTTTCGGGTTCTTTGGTAACATCCAATATCTCATGCGTATCAGAGATCGACAGTGCGGGTGCGGATCTCTTTCTGTCAATTACAAACGTCTCGAATCCTGCTTTCGTTGAAAGAAAGACGGCTTCCATGCCCTGAAGGGCCCCCCCTACGATACCTACCTTCATGCTACCACCTGTTGTTCTCTTTCAATTTTTTCAAAAGACTTTCGTATTCTGTACATGTGGCGGCTTTCTTCCCCATCCCATCCAGAAGATGCATCACATGCTCAACGGACCTGTGCCCGTTCTCTATGTCCAATTCGTGCTGGGCAACTCCTGCCAGGTCCTCGTTCGGAGGAACAATGGACGTAATGACGTTAGCGCCCGCGTCCAGCCTGCTCTTGAGCCCTGCGATGCCTTCGACGTCCAGCGAGGCCGGTATGAGCCTGTTGGGGAACAGAAGACGCATCACCGCAATGGATATCAGCTCATCCATAGGGTCTGAAGGCTTCATGTTCTCCATCGGCGTCCCTTTCTGAGGGACGAAGGTCATCGCCCGTATCTGCTCGCACCCTAAAGACCCCATTTTCAGGATGGAATCGGCCCTGTCCTCGAGCGTCTCTCCGAGGCCGACCATGATGCCGTCCTCGCTGAGTATGCCCGCTTTCTTTGCCCATATCTTCTGATTCATCCTGTTATCGAAATCCTGCTCCAATCTTAGTTTGGAGAACAGATCTCTGTTGTATGTTTCCTGGTAACATGCGAACCAATCCGCCCCCGCATCCTTGAACTTTCCGAAGGAGCCCTCCGGGACAGCTCCCGGCGATGCCATTATCGAGATGCCGACATCGTCCCTTACCCTTTCCACGATGCCGAGGAATTCGCTGTGGTCGCTGGCGCACATGAGGGGGTCCTCCCCCATGGTAAGGTCCACAAGATTTATTCCCGCATCCTTGAGGCTCGCGGATAACGCCAGTATCTCGTCCTCTGTCTTTCTGTAGCGCGGCTGAAGATCGTTCGTTCTTCTGTAAAAGCAAAATGCGCAATTATTCCTGCAATAGGTAGAAAAGTAAACAAATCCGTAGATGAACACTTTGTTCCCGAAGGCCTTGTCCCTTACGGAACTTGCCGCCGAGAACAGCTCGGTCACATCGTCCTTCCTGTAAACGGAAAGAAGCTCCACCGTATCGTCTCTGGATATCTCTGCGTTGCTTTTCGCTCTCTCAATTATCTCTGCGATGCTCAATTTATCACTTTCAATTTATTTTTGCACCGTTCAGATAAGTAAGGCTCCGGCCTGTCTTTTTGACGCTGCCCTTGTTGTTCATTAGCATAAGCAATCTTTCGAGCCCGAATCCGACGCCCGACCATGGTTCATG
>Ga0123354_10014820_pt1 | contig 12144 bp, 7 predicted proteins | sample TergutLab28metaG_2_FD_97872 | JGI IMG/M metagenome (GOLD analysis project Ga0123354, IMG submission 97872) | Labiotermes labralis P4 segment gut microbial communities from Petit-Saut dam, French Guiana - Lab288 P4 | ecosystem: Host-associated > Arthropoda: Insects > Digestive system > Gut ... | reverse complement strand
GTTGCCGGTAGCGGGATCGAGGGCCACCTTGTAGAATTCGTTCTCGATGGAATTCCCATCCGCTTTCAGAGCCGACGGCTGGGCCGCTTTTCCGGCTTTTACGGAATATACCGCCGAAGAGAAGGGCGCCACATCGGCGATAAAGGCGAGCTGGCCCGTCGAGAGGCGCTGCGAGGGCACGGTTTTACCCTTGGCGTCGACGACCCTGTCGCCGCCCTTGCTATCCTGCGCCGACAGTGTGACCATTTCGTGTTTTGGGAAAGCAGTTGTGTTGACTACCGAGAATGTCCCGCTGGCCTGCTTGCCCGAAATGGCCGCATAGAGCTTGTCTATCTGCGAATTGGCATCGTAAACAAATGCCTGCTTGACCTTTTTCACATCCTTGGCCAGGTCAGAATCGGGTTCGTTCTCGCTGTTGTACGAGCCCCAGGTGTGTTCGCTGAACAGGATCAGATTGCGCCACGCCGCATAGGTGTCTTTTTCGGGAAGAGAGATGCCGGTCATAGCGCTGAGTGTCTCCAATTGCTGCATACGCTCCAGGTTGTTGCGATAGAGGGCGGTTTCACGCGCGCCCGTCCCCACGCCATCCGTCCAGTATTCGGTCAGGTCGCCCTGGAAGTGCGGAATGATGTCGGAATATCTTTTCTCGAATGTGGTCATAAAATTCTGAATGGTGCTTATGACGATCTTCGGAGAGGTATATCTGCTGTTCCACGCCTTCGCCGCATCGGGCAACTCGGGGTCGATAGGAGCGTTGTCGGTAACCGCCCACGTGAAAGGTATCATGCTGTAGGGCTGGTTCTTTGCCGCCACCTGATCGATCCAATCGAATATCATGTGCTCGTTCAGATATTTTAAGGGCTCGCCAGTGTAAACCGGCTTTCTGTCCTTACTAAATTTGGGTATATTGATGAACCTGCCCTTCTCCCAGAATCCCAAGGTATAGGGATGCGCAGGATAGTATAATATGTTGTTCACTCCGCCGGGGGCCGTCCAGTAGAAGGGCACATCCTCGAGATATTTGCGCATCAGTCCGATGCGTGCGTCCTGGTTTATGCCCACGAAATAATATTTCAGGTTCGTGGCGGGCGAAACGGCCGGGATGCCCCATGAGGAGCCCGGAATGTCGCCCTGGTACATGTAGTCGAAATTCACGCCGTGCTCCTTGGCCTGCTCGGCGGCATAATAGTAGGACATCATCAGCCCCAAGGTCGAAATGTTGGTGGTGTTTGCATTGGTGTAGCAACTGCCGATGTTGATATACCCGTCTTTCACCGCTTTCCAGAAACGGTCGGCATGTGCCTGATCGGCGGTCTTTAGGTATTCCTCGAGCACCCACGCCACCTCCACGTTCCAGACGAAACGTTCGCCCTGGGGATTGTTGCGCGTTTTGTCGATCATATCGAGCGCGTAGTCGATATTTTCGACGTGCAACTTGGACACGGCCCCCTGGCGGTCGGTATATCCAATATCCACATGCGAATGCGGCAACAAATAGACCTCCCAGCGGCGAGTGGGCTGGATGATCGCGCTGGCGCTGTACAGAATGTTCGGGCTTCCGGTAACGGTAACATTGAGCTGCGTCGGCTTGGTAATATCCCCCCCCGGCAGGGCCAGCTCGAAAGCGTCGATAGCCTCGCTGGTGTTGATGGTCTGCTGCGAGGTCAGGCCATTGAAACGGATATCCACCGTGGCCTTTCCGATGAATTTGCCACCATTGAACTCCAACCGCGCCATACGCGCTTCTCCGCCGCCCTCCAGCCGCAGGAACGCTGCCGTGGGTTGAATGGAGACGGATTTGAAAGTGCTGGCTTTCGCCGCATTGTTCTTTGCCGCGCCGTTATCGGCGGCAGAAAGCGTGCCGTAGAAAAAAACCGAGGCGAGCAGAATGACGGATTTGTTTATCGTTTTCATTGGGTTTGGATTATTTGTCGTTTTTGAAGTTCGGAGTCGAGTATTTTGCTGAGTTCGGCGGCTTTTTCGCGACATTCCTTATTGTCATTTATGCAGTTATGCAACTGTCCGGGATCTTTTTTCATATCGAAAAGCACCTCGGAGTTGTTCAGAGTACGGCCGTTGACCGGCTCATAACGGACATAGGCGTAGCTCCCGTCCGACTCCATTATCTCATAGCTGCCCTGGATCTCGAAAAAGAGATATGGACGTTGCGGTAGCGGAGAGCCTTTGGTTATATATGGCCATAACGACTCTCCGCAAAGCCCGTCCGGCTTCTTTATCCCCGCTATGTCGCACATGGTGGGGAGCAGATCCCAGCCGTTGCAAACCATGCTGGTGTGATCCATCCCGTGGCGTACCCCGGGCCCTGAGAATATGAACGGGACACGCTGGCACTCCGTGTAGAGGATCTCCTTGCCCACCCTGCCGTGCGAACCGCCCATGTCGCCGTGGTCGGCGGTGAATATGACGATCGTATTGTCCTTGTAGGGAGAGGCGTAGAATGCGTCGAGTACTTGTCCCACCTCGCGGTCGGCCTCCTCCACGAGGCGGTAATAAATCCATTTGTACTGGCGCCACTGCTCGGGGGTGTATTTGAAATTTACTTTTTGGGGGTACTTATCGGTAGGGGCCTGGTTAAAGGGAAGCGGGGCGGAAGAGGAATCGGCCTCGAAAATCGCGGGGTTTTGCGACTCCAGGAGTTGACGGAAACGCTTCAGGTCGTCGCGCATATCGGCCGGTGTCCTCTCCTGCGGCACGCGTCCCGCACCCATGCCCTCGCTCTGGCCGAGAAGATATGGATTGGAACATATATCGTGCGGTTGAATGAAAGAAAAGAAAAACAGGAAGGGTTTGTCGCCCGTATGCTCGCGGAAGAATTTCGTCCCTGCATCGGCCAGCGCCTCTCGTTCGCTTTTTTCCAAATATTCGAACTGATAATGGTCCATCGTATTCTCATTAGCCCAGGGCAGATGTATCTTGCCTGCATAATAGGTGTCGTAACCCGCTGCGCGGAAGAGCGCCCCCATCGAACGGTTCTTGGCAACCTCCAGGATCCTGTCTTTGGATTCGGGCGTGGTATTATTCGTGCGTGCATCGTATTGCGCCGGCGACAGGCCCGTGGTCAGGGCAAAACGCGAAGGTACCGAAAGAGGGGAAGCGCACCAGGCGTTGGCGAAAGTGAAACCGCTCTCAACCAGACGGTCGAAATTGGGCGTGGAAATATATTTGTTACCGCTTATGGCCCGTATCATATCATAACACTGCTGATCGGTCATGATATAGAGGATATTCGGCCTTTTGGGCGGCGTTTTTTTCGCCGCCCCGCCGGCCGCGGTCCCTCCGGCCGCCGCCCATGGGAGCGCCGCCAAAGCCAGTGAAGGAATGATATATAACCCTTTTCCCATCTGAGATGTTCTAACCATTATTCGGCGTTTGCCTTTCTTTTGGCGCCAATCGCTTTAGCCCTGGCGTCCTGGTCTTTGCCAAAATCCGTCGTGGTGGAGGCGGTATACTGCTCCGCCGGGCCGACATTCTTCGGCGCCAACGACGCAGGGCCTGCGTAGATATTGCCGAAAAGGGCCTGCGAGATCGATCCCGGCATCTTGGTGGTCCATGTTCCGGCGCTCACCCAGATTTTGTCGACACCCAGCGCCGCGAAAGCCCCCGGTTTGCCCACCGTAGCGTCGTATATCGCTCCGAGATCGGCATTGATCGTCCCTGTGGTGGGGGCGACGTCGACGAAGAAGGCTTTCTTTTGCGCTCCCATGTCCCTGAAATAATTCCAGCTGGACTCATGGCCATTCAGTTCGAACCCGAAGTCGCGTGGAACATAGTCCGACTCCGCCTCTTTCCCGTCGCTCCATTTGAAGAGGAACAGATAGGGTTGATGGTTCTTGTCGAAAGCCGTTACGCGCACGAAGCCGCCGCCGTTCTTCAGCTGCTCGACGCGATAATCGGCGCAGAGCCTTACCGTCTCGCTCGGCTTGGTGGCCACAACACGGTACGCCTCGATATTCTCGTCGTCGACCCAGAAAATGGTCGAAGCCGCTTTTACCATCGTGCGCAGCCAGGGTTTGCCGTCGACCTTGACAACGTCGCATCCGAAGTTGGGATCGGTATCTTTCATGTAGCGGTATTTCTTCGTCCAGCCCTCGAGGCCCTTTGAAAAATCGCCGTTCGTCCACTGCGCCTGCACGGGCAGCTGGTCTACCGTTTTGAGCCAGCGCGGATCGAGGTTGGGGTCCCAGGTGGGGAAAGAAGCGGGATAGTCGTGGACTGTGGCGCATCCCGCCTGGTGTCCCTGGATCGCTATCTTGTCTTTCGAGACGTTGCAAATCAGATAGTAGCCGCCGGGGTAATCCCCTCTGAACCCGGGGTATTCCTCCCCGAACGGGCGCGCCACCGTGCCTGTCGGACAGGTTATGAATGTTATCCCCTTGTACTCGCGGGCGGTTTTTACCGAGGTCATTATCCCGTTGTGGACGTGGCCGTTGAAGTAATATTTTACGTTGCCATAACGCGACATGATATCGAGGAGCTTGTTACGCATGGGGATGGAGAACGAATAGAACTCCAACTGGCTCAGGCCCAAAGGCAAGAAATGGAAGTGCTCGAACACCACCGTGGGCATGTCCTTGTGGCTCTTCAACTGATCGTCGAACCAGGCGAGCGTCGAATCGTCGAGATCGCGCCAGCAGGGTAGGGCGACGAAGAACCATCCATTGTGCTCGAAGGAGTAGTTCACGGTAGTTATATCGGGATTGATCTTCTTGTGCAGTTCGATAAAGCCCGTGAAGGGCGGGTTGGTGTCGTGGTTGCCATGTACCAGATATATCTTCCCGTTGAGCGATTGGATGAGCTGGAAGAAATTGTCGACAGACGGCTTGTCGAAAGTATTGACCAGATCGCCCAGGAACAGGGTAAAGTCGGGTTTGATAGCGTCTATTTCGACTATGCTCTGCTTCATATCCCTGGCGTCCTTGACGGCCACTTCCCCCTTGTTGTCGGCGCCCTGGATATGCGGGTCGGCGATGATGGCGAAAGAAAAATCTTTTACTCCCGCGGTAGCGGCGCTCTTAGCGGTGGCAGAGCTTTTAATTGTGGCGGCGCCTGCCGACAATGCGGCCAGAATAAGCGCTCCGGCCAAGATAGTTGTCTTCATCTCATTTTTATTATTAACTGTTATTTTGTGTTTTTTAGTCTGTAAGATGTTCGAATTTGGAGCGGTCGTCGTACATCCGTTTGCGAAGGTCGGTTACGATCTTGCCATAAGCGGGATCGTCGGCCACATTGTGCATCTCCCGGGGGTCTTTTTTCAGGTCGTACAGTTCCCATTTAATATCTTTCGATTCAGGGAAATAGATGAGCTTGTAGCGGTCGGTGCGTATCCCGTAATGTTCCGGGACCTGGTACTGGTTCACATAGTGGTAATAGTGCTCCGTGCGCCAGTCGGCCGGCTTCTTGCCCTCCAACAACGGCAGAAGCGACCTTCCCTGCAAATCCGAAGGGACTGGCGCACCCACGCAGTTGAGTATCGTAGGGGCGTAATCGAGCGTGGAGACGAGCAGGTCCGAAACCCGGCCGCCGTGTTTCATAGCGGGATGGCAAATGATCAACGGAACACGGAGCGACTCTTCATACATCCACATCTTGTTGAAAAATCCATGATCGCCCATAAAAAATCCATTGTCGGAGGTGTAGATAATGATCGTATTTTTGTCCAGCCCCGTTTTTTCCAGATAATCCAGAAGCCTTCCTATATTTTCGTCGAGCGCCGTAACGAGACGGTAATATCCCTTGAAAACAGCTTGGTAGGCCCATTTCTTATATTCGACCGTGCCCTGTTTCAATCCCGCCGGGATGGGTTCGACGAAATGCAGGGGCGCGATGTTCAGTAATTTGGTGAAAACACAACTGTCCTCCCTCAGATTGGAATTGCGGCCCTGAAGGTCATCCCAAAAGTTGGACGGTTCGGGAATCTCCACGTTCTGCAAAACCGACCTGTATTTGTCGGGATATTCGTAGGGGCCGTGGGGGGCCTTGTGGTGCACCATGAGCATAAACGGTTTCGACTTGTCGCGGTGTTCGAGCCAGTTGATCGACTCGTCGGTGAGCACATCGGTAATGTACCCTTTGTGGATTATGGCCGCTTTGTTGTTCCACGGATTGCCTTTTTCCAACAGCGGACAATCGAAATACTGCCCCAAACCTATCATAACCTTGTAGGCATCGAACCCTGTCGGCTCCGAGCCCAAATGCCATTTACCGAAAATGGCCGTCTGGTATCCCGCCTGCTGCATCAGTTTCGGAAGGGTCTGCTGCGAACCGTCGAACATGGTGTCGTTACGCCACAGTCCATTGATCTGGTTGTACTTGCCGGTAATGATGCTCGCCCTGCTCGGCGCCGAGAGCGACACGACGCTGAAGCAATTGTTGAAGCGCATGCCTTTCTTGGCCAGCCGGTCGATATTGGGCGTGGGTATCAAGCTTTTGCCATAGGCGCTGATAGCCCCGGTGCCGTGGTCGTCGGCCATGATATAAATGACGTTGTAGCGCTGCTGGGGCACAGCGGATTTAGCGGCGCTCGCGGCAGCGGATGCAACGGTGCTTGCGGCGACCAAGCCGCAGGCACTTGTCAGATATATAACACCTTTTTTCATTCTAATTGTTTTCGTGTTCGTGACGTATGCGCCACAAAAGTTCTTCGTATGGCACGACCCTTATATTGCTGTCCAATTTTTCTATGCCCCATGCTACGGGCGTAACGCCCCTTACTGCGCCCGCATCGCCGGCTTTGGCATCGTGTACATTCCCATTCTCATCCCTTGTAAAATACGACCAGACATGCACGATGGAACTCGTCGCCATAAACCCCGGTTGTGAGGCGTCGGCGTTGACAAGCGCTGCGATATGGTCTGGATTTCCGGCGCTGTTCCACTTCAATCCGGCCCATACGGCATATTTCGGGCACACTACGGGAATATCGACCCCTTTTTTGTTTTTCACCCAGATCACTTCGCCCTTGCCGTCTTCGTAGGGAGAGTACTGGACTGCCATCATCCCCGTAAGATTTTCGATCTCCTCGGCAAATATCTTGTAAGCGCGCATGGCTTCGGGACTTTTTCTGTTCATGCAGATGAAGCCGAAAACCGTAACGCCGGTCTTTTTCATGTGTTCATTGATCCGGCGGGCGAATTGCCGTAGCAACTCCTCGGTATTGGGCCTGTCCTTGGCGAAAAGGTCGGGATATTGGTAGCCTCCTCCATATTCCATCATGGACGCCCCCTGTGCCGTTTCCACTAGATGGTTCCACACATAAGGGTCGATCATCGACAAGCTGCTCGGGCAAGCGGTCCAACTCATGGGGATCGACACCCTCGAGGAGATGTCCCAATACTCTTTGAAGAAAGTCCCTTCGCAGAACCAATGCGCATTGTCGCCGTCGGTGGTCACAAAACTGTGATATTTACCCTGGTCATAATGTATGGACGCGGGATCGATCGCAGGCAGTTTCTTCAAGGGGACGTTCCAACTCCCGGCCGAAAGCAGGGGCAGGTTGAGTATATAATAGGTCGCCGTGTTAAAATGCCCCCAACGTGTGGCTAACGAGGTATGGGTCTTCTCGTCGCCGCAATTCCAACCCACTACGGGCGCGAGCGGGGCGACCCACTCCATGACCTTCTCCTCGAACGGGCCTACGCCATAGATGACCATGGACTTCTGGGCGATGGCCTCGTCGCGGTTCTCCCCCGCCTGGGGGTCGACGGCCAACACCATCTTGTTGTTGAGCTGGTCTTTATACTTCTCGAAACACTCTTCTGGCGACATTGTGGTCGCATCCGCGAGCTTTTTCAGTCCGAGCGATTGCGCCTTGGCCTCATACGACTTCTCTATCAAAACCCCTTTGACCAACGATGCTATTACGGTCGCGACATTCGACGAGACGTTCATACCCTCTCTTATGGCAGGATACGCCACCTTTTTCGAACGGTCCTGCTCGAAGAGCACATAGCCCTTTATTATGCCGCGGCCGGCATATCTCTTTACGAGGGCCCACGGGTCGAACTCACCCCTTACTGTCAAGTGCAACGCCTTTACCATCGCGTCATACGCGTCATATCCTTCGTACATTTTCCGGTGCGGTCTCGGATTGACATTCTTCAACCACACCATCTCGTCGGATTTACCATCGTTGACGGCCTGCGCCGCCAATCCCGATATCGACTCCGCCAGCATGTGCTCCGGAATATTGTCTATATCGACAGGGCAAACCACAATATTCCTGGGCGGCTGCTGGACAGGCCACCAATAGTCGTCACCCGGAGAGTCTTTTGTGGTGGCACCTGTTACAGTACCACACAAAAGTACAAGGCTCAATATGATCCACGCTTTTCTCATCCTGTTTTGGTTTATAATATATGTAAACAGGTTTTAATTGTTTTCATGTTCGTGACGTATGCGCCACAAAAGTTCTTCGTATGGAACGACCCTGATATCTTTGTCTAATTTCTCGACGCCCCATGCTATGGGCGTAACGCCTCTTACGGCGCCTTCATCGCCGGCTTTGGCATCGTGCACATTTCCATTTTCATCCCTGGTAAAATACGACCAGACATGCACCATGGAACTCGTCGCCATAAACCCGGGCTGTGAAGCGTCGGCATTTATAAGCGCCGCGATCTTATCCGGATTTCCAGAATTATTCAACTTCCATCCAGCCCATACGACATATTTCGGGCACACTACGGGAATATCGACCCCTTTTTTGTTCTTCACCCATATCACTTCACCCTTGTCATCTTCATACGTCGAGTAAGGGACTGCCATCATCCCCGTAAGGTTCTCGATCTCCTCGGCGAATATCTTATATGCGCGCATGGCTTCGGGACTTTTTCTGTCCTTGCAAATGAAACCGAAAACCGTGACGCCGGTCTTTTTCATGTGTTCGTTGATCCGGCGGGCGAACTCTCGTTGCAACTCCTCGGCATTGGGCCTGTCCCTGGCGAAAAGGTCGGGATAATTGTAACCTCCGCCATATTCCATCACAGACACCCCCTGTGCCGTTTCCACCAGATGGTTCCATGCATAGGGGTTCACCATCGACAGATTGCTCGGGCAAGCGGTCCAACTCATGGGGATCGAAACCCTCGACTTGTTGTCCCAATAATCTTTTGAGAAAAACCCGCAATTAAGCCAATCCGTGTTGTCGCCGTCGGACGTCACAAAACTGATATATTTGCCCTCGTCATAATGTATGGACGCGGGATCGACCGCGGGCAGTTTTTCCAGGGGCACGTTCCAGCTACCAGCCGAAAGCAGTGGCAGGTTGAGGATATAAAACGTCGCCGTGTTGAAATGCCCCCACCGCGTAGCCAGTGAGGTGTGGTTAAACTCGCCGCCGCAATTCCAGCCTAGCACGGGCGCGAGCGGGGCGACCCACTCCATCACCTTCTCCTCGAACGGGCCCACGCCATAGATGACCATCGACTTGTGGGCGATAGCCTCGTCGCGGTTTTCGCCCACTTTGGGATCGACGGCCAACACCATCTTATTGTTGAGCTGGTCTTTATACTTCTCGAAACACTCTTCTGGCGACATCGTGGTCGCATCCGCGAGCTTCTTCAATCCGAGCGATTGCGCTTTTGCCTCGAACGATCTCTCTATCAACACCCCTTTCACCAACGACGCTATCACGGTCGCGACATTCGACGAGACGTTCATATCCGCTCTTATGGCAGGATACGCTACATTTTTCGAATGGTCCTCATCGAAGAGCACATAACCCTTTATTATGCCGCGCTCGGCATACCTCTTTACAAGGGCCCATGTGTCGAACTCTCCCTTCACGGTCAAGTGCAATGCCTTTAACATCGCGTCATACGCGTCATATCCTCCGGACATCTCCCAACGCGGTTTCGGATCGGTCCTTTTCAGCCACACCATCTCGTCGGATTTACCATCGTTGACAGCCTGCGCCGCCAATCCCGATATCGACTCCGCCAGCATGTGCTCCGGAATGTTCTTTGTATCGACAGGGCAGATCACAATACTCCCGGGCGGCTGCTGGACAGGCCACCAATAGTCGTCGCCCGGAGAGTCTTTTGTGGTGCTCCCTGTTACGGGAGCACACAAAAGTACAAGGCTCAATATGATCAGCACCTTTCTCATTAAGCAGGCTTCAAAGCTCTTTTTCTATCTGCTTTTTCAAAACGACACGGGCGACATCGTCCAGCGAGGTATAGGCCACGTCGCCCAGGTGCGTGTTGTTGTTCTCCACGATTATCATCTGGGCATCCGGCGCCATGGCTATGTTGTGCCACACCCCCGTCGGGATATTGTAGGTTACGCCCAACTGCATCTTCACCGTTTCGAACGACCCCTTGCCGTCCGCCTGTGTGGAGGCTATCAACACGGCGGTGCCGCTGAGCAGGATGAATACCTCGTCGGTCTTGCGGTGCACCTCCATCTTGTCGATCTGGTCGAGACCGAGCCCGTCGAGGTAGTTCAACTTTGCCACTTGCCACCTGTCGGTGATCAGATAGGGATTATACCCTTCGCCCGTGTGCAAATACTTATCTATCGCTTTCATTTCTGTTTGTTTTGAAGTTCCATAACTCTTTCATAACTGCCGTACTTTTTCGTAGCCGCTATCATCGCCTTGAAATTGGCCGGAGGGGTGTTGCGCCCCATTGCGCAACCCGAGCTCATGAACAGCCCGCGACCTTGCGTAAGGGCTATCACGCGCTCCACCGCCCGCTCCACGTCCGCTTCCTTACCCAGCACGAGCGGGAAACTCGGATCGACATTACCCATCAGAACCGTCGTCTCTGGCAGCACCTCGCGCGCCATCTTCATATCGAGTTTCCAGTCGATCTCGATGACCTTCGCGCCGGTCTCTCCCATCTTCTTGATGATCGAGTTGGTGTCGCCGCAGATATGGATCGAGAACGGAATACCGTAAGCCTGAATCTCTTCCGTATATTTCTTTTCCGGTTCCCATGCAAACTCGAGGTACATCTCGGGCGAGATGAGGTTCGGCCCGGCCAGTGCATCGCCTATCGAGGTTATATGCGCCCCCGCGTCCTTCTGCAGCTTGGCGAACTGGACACCTACCTTGCGGCAGAAATCTATCGCGTCGGCAATCACCTTCTTATCCTCGGTTATAAGGTCCATCATAAAATTCTCCGTCCCACGCAGGAGGCTGGCCACGCTGAACGGCCCCTGGTCGGCGCGCCCCATGATCATGACGTGGTCCCCGACCATCTCGTTGAGGCGTTCGGTGGCTTCGAGCCATTGGTTTATCCTGCCCGAGTTGAGCAAGTCGGGCATGGGGGTGTCGTAGACATCGCGCAGATTTTTCCAGAAGGGATTATGCTCATCGACTATTGCCGGTTCGTCGTCGCGGAAGATCACTTTCGCTCCCACCGCCTCGGCTATCGTGGCGTCGTCGAAGTCGATCACGCAGCAGTCGTAACCGTATTTTTCCTGCGAGATGGCGTGCGCTTTGGCCATATTTTTGCCGCTGTAAGTAACATCGGACATCTTCATCCCCGCGGTTTCTATGGCGAACATGAACGCCTGCGGTATGATCGGCACGAAATCTGCAACGCCGCCGCCCAGAACGGTCGTGCATCTTTCCAATGAAGTCATTTCTTTCATAAAGGTTTGTTTATTGTTTTTTGTTGGACATAAGTATCGAAACGAACAGTATATAAACCAGGCACAGGAGCGGCACGACAAGGCTCATGAGCTGCGACGAATGGTCGGAGATAACACCCATAATGGGCGGTATCAGGGCGCCGCCGGCGACACCCGTTATCATCAGGGCCGATATCTGGTTGGCCCTCTGCGGATCGTGCTGCATCGCCATGCCGAAAGCGATGGCGAACACGCTGGCGCACGTCAAACCCACGACGAAGAGCGAGGTGTAGATCACCCAAACGTGCGGGGTGGCCATTATCCCGACAAACGCCACTACGGCAATGATCATGGAGTATAAGAAAAACCGCCTCGGGGCCACGCGCGCCAGGAGGATGGCCCCGAGGAAGGTGCCGATCGTCCTGGCTGTGTAATAAAGTGAATTTGCAAAACTTCCCTGTTCGAGGGTGAATCCGCACCGCTCTTTCAGGTAGCCCGGCATGGTGCTCATGAGCCCGACCTCATAACCTACGATCAGCACTATAACCG
>Ga0123354_10014815_pt1 | contig 12145 bp, 10 predicted proteins | sample TergutLab28metaG_2_FD_97872 | JGI IMG/M metagenome (GOLD analysis project Ga0123354, IMG submission 97872) | Labiotermes labralis P4 segment gut microbial communities from Petit-Saut dam, French Guiana - Lab288 P4 | ecosystem: Host-associated > Arthropoda: Insects > Digestive system > Gut ... | reverse complement strand
GTGTGTAACAGCTGTCAAAGTTTCAAACTTCTCTGGCCATTATCTCCATAACCGTTCAACTTTGGATATAGGTGTTTTGGGTTATATCGGTATACTTTAACATAAGGAACACTCTCCCGAAGTTTGGCACATTCCTCCTGGGACACCCTGTATATATATATATATATATATATATATAATGAAAATAAAAACCACACTAACATTGTCAACCAAGAACATGCAACATAATGGGCAGCCACTTAAATCCCAAGTCTTTTTCAGAGTACAATGGGCACTTAATTTCAGCTCCAAAGGGTCAATAGCATAAAACAAATTTCTGATCTAATCATCTGGAAGAAAAAGGTACAGGTTCAGTCATTAGTATAATGAAGTGTTTAAGGTCAGATCACTGCTGCTGTATCTGTCCTCATCTCACAAATATTACAATGAAGTCAATGTACCTAAGCATGATACTGTACAATCCCATATTTGGGGGAAAGCAGAAGAAAATAAAATGTTACACTGGCAAATGTTTTTATTATGTAAGATCTGAAGTTCTCACAGCACTGCTGATGAAGAGTCTAGTCTTCTGGAAAATGATACTGCACACAATGGTACATACATAGCAATGTCATGAAGCAGCTTGCTGCCTCCGAATTCAGGGTACTCCAGGAGGAGTGCAGTGTCCTGAAAACTGAGGCAGCAAGCTCCTCCAACAATGATGCCCATTTGCCAATCTACATAGCATTATATTTCAGAAGAATGCTATCTTCTATATGTACAAAGTTCAGAAGCAAGGCTGTATGATGATGTGCAGATAGGATACACTGATTGTGCATTGGTAGGACTCCTGTCCACATGCCTCTGGTGAATTTTTTCTAATTAATGTAATACCTTTACCCACAAGAACCCCATTTATCAGTTTAAAGGGCTTCAGCTAGAAGTGTGTTGGCATACCCTTTACACTGTAACAAGCAATTCCACAGCCATTCATTTTCCTGGTAAGCAAGATTTAAAAGATTTGAAAAAATAAAATTATTTTTCACCAATGATGTGAACCAATCAGCACCCACTTTTCTGACAGAAGGCCAAGCCATTTGTTACCCTATAACCCTGCCTGCTACACATATTCCACAGCTACACTTTTCTGTAGGGTATTACAATTAGTTCTCATGTTAGTATTCAAAAACCTTTCTTGGTTTTGACAAATTGTCACAATCTGTGTTAATTCTGCTGGTGGAATTTCACTATTTCTGTGTGGAGAAATCTCAGTGCACTTGTACAGAAACTGGGCATGTTTCATGACTTTTGAGTATAACACTGTACACACTTCCTGCAGCCTCTCCCATTCCAGTTACCCTCAACTCAAACTATTCTCTGTTTACACAAGGAGGCTCTGACATTAATTAAAACATCAATGATATTCCTGCTTACTGCTCATAATAGTGTTTATTTAACATAAAACAATAAAACATTTCATATGTACAAGACCCCAAAAAAACTTATAGCAGTAAAAACTACGTGGATAAATCAGCATGCAACATCTGAACACACCACAGTATTATTATATATGTATGATTACCTATCTTGTTCAAGGTGCCTCTGCTTCTAATATGAGACAAAGTTCAAAAACCTGGTCTGTTGGAAGCATTAGACTGAGTTAATAACTACTTCCGGATTTATGTCAAATTCAATCTATGCAGTTTGTTGCAACCCCCAACCTTCAAAGTAACACTTATCCCACTCACAATACCATGATGCAAGTAGACACTACACTTCCTTCAATAACAGCTCTTTATTAAACCACATGCACTGGGCTGATCAACACTCAACTCCTTTCCTTCTTTAGTACTACAATACACTAATCATGGAAAATGCAATTTCATATCATACCGTGAAAGCTACATTTTCCCACTGTGGTGTCTAGCTGAGGTTCACCTCATCTTTTCATTACTGAAAATGACTTTCACTTCTGCACATCACTTATCACAGTCATCAACTTGATGGCATAAACCCTCTTATTCATCAAGAGCTGCTATGTGTCCAAGTGACTGTTCTGATAACAACTGCCTAGGCCATATGTTCTGTCACAAAATACACACCACTTACTGGAACCAATAATATGTCAGCCTGGAACTTCAATGCAAGACTGGGATCCAGGAAATAACCACAAAAGCAATTCCAAGGAAAATCAAATTTTATTATGGCAAGACTGTATTATAGAACCAATTAAAATAAATGCAAAATTAAAAAAGTGTAAACCAATCAAGCACTGAAGTTTCACTGTTCTCAGGACCAATGAAAGAAGTGTGAATCAAATGGAATGCATACTAGGTGAAAGAGATGTGATAACAGCATACATGTACCCATAATTATAAAAGTTTAAATTCCTGAAGAGCATACTGAAGGTAACAGAATTACTTCCCCATAATGAGAACATAAAATATTACAAATGTACAGGTTCGATGGAAAAATCACTGGAAAGAGACTGATATGAACAGGACACACATAATGCAGAGATCAAATTTAAAATAAGCTGTCACAGAAGACTGACAAAACACGCTCTACACCCAGCTTGATGTTTAGTCCTTCTAATGCCCACTGGATGACTGTCACACATAGACAGACTAACCTTAACAAACACATCTCCAATAGTTTTCCTCTTCTCCTCAGGGTTTGATGTCATGCAGAGAAGCTTGGTGACACGTGTCCTTGAGTTGGGATCTCGACTGTCCATGGGAATAGTTGTAGTTCCATACAGAAACTGGTGGCTTGCATTGATCACTAGAACACAACAGCCAAAGTAAGTCTTACAAAATGTGCAGAATGACAAGTTTAAAACAGACACCTCACAAAGTCACTTTAGACTACTTTTCCAGCTTGAAAATATAAGGTCACTAAATTCCAAGGATTTTGTTTTCTGAGCCATAATAAACCATTATCATAATATGACCAAGTACACAAACTTCACTGTGATAATTTTCAGCAAAGATTTGGTGACTTTTTTTTTAGTGTTTACAGTACCATTTCCAACATGTCAGAAACAATCTTTGAGCCGGCTGAAAACACATCATGCAGCAGAAGTCTGGAGACCAATTTCCATGCAGGGATCCTTTCTTCAAACTACACAAACTGCTAGAAGTCTGGAAGCAAACTGGGTCATCGGAGTTTTGAAGACAGTTCTGAGGACTATACATTCAGGAGTTCCGAGCAAACCTAATCTGCTACTAAAAAGACACCTTTGTAATCTCAAAACAAACACAGTGTTTTCAAGAACCAGTCATTATCAATTAATAATTGCAGAAGATATCTGTCTTCTAATATGTGACACCATGTAGTTTGGTAGACGTGTACTGACATTTCAGGGCAACTTGCTCAACCATCATCAGGGCAGATGATGATGATCACAACATTGACAGTATGTTCCTCTAAACCACTGCTACATATCCTTCACACTACACTATTCTGCATCCCAGAACACAATAACATCCAGAAACATGGCCACAAAAACCTTAAAAATATCACATCAGCAACTGTACAATGTCCACATTCTAATCCCAAAATTATTCCAGAAAAATACTGACACACTGTCTAGACGAATGCATCAATATTAAGACAAGCTTACAGAAGCATCTGATGCACCAATGCCTTCATAAATCAGTGGCAGAACATATACCAGGTAATATAAGTGAACTGCAGGTTATGTGAGGATACGGGGCTCTACCAACAGCAGTTACATATAAACAAGGACCTTTAAGTCACTAATAATAGAACAAGAATTAACAGCCAGGCACTCGATTAGGTGGACCATAACCATTTAAATCCTGATGTGAAAAGGTTACTGAAACTTGAATTTTCTTGACTGTTTCAAAAAAATACTCAAATATCAAATTTCAAGAAAATCTGTTCAGTGGGAGCTGGACTGTTCAATGCGAATGGACAGATGAACACAAAGACATGGGTGAAGCTAAAGTCACTTTTTACAATTTTGCAAATGCACCTAAAAACCATTAATAAATAAATGTTTAAATTATATCTTATTTATATGCCACCATCCTAAATACTCAGCAAGTTGACTTAGGCAGTAATGCTTCTTAATTGTATATGGAAGGTGCCATGTTCGACACTTGACCAGGACACTGTCTTGACTAACATGTTCCATACTTTTTCTCAAACCAAAAGCTGGAATAGTACCCTATACTGGGCCATAACTACTTCATTCCATTCAGTTTATAGTTCACTGCCATCCAATCACTGGGTGCTATACAGTCTGAGGCAGTGGAAGTTGAATAAACTAAGATGGAAAAATAAAAGGTAATGGCAGAATTCACTCTATAACCTGCCAGAAAGACACAGGTGGAAAGTACAGGTTTAGCTCTACACCTTGTTTAACCTTGGCAGTAGATGGGGGTGAACAGTTAACACCACAACCCTGCACACTTTACCCCCAGGAATGACACATTAGAGCCAATCCCTCACCCAGTGGAGTCTTAATGATTTTGTGTGTGTGTGTGTCAATAAATGTGATCAGGGGCAAAAATAGCCCTCTACACCTAAAATGAGTAGGTAGAACAGGCCCGACTAACACAGAAAGAATGATACGGTATCCAATGTACAGGAGGCTGGGTGGGCCCATGGTCAGGCTGGATGGATGCAGAAAATCTTACTCCCACTGGGACTAGATTCTTGGACTGTCCAGCCTGTAGTAACTATACCAACCACACTATATCACGTAGTGAATAACTATACCAACCACATTAACCTGATCCTCACGGATGCAGAAATACCATTTGAAATAACACGTCGACCAAAAAAATTTGAAAAAACTTGGGGGAATCAGTGCTGTTCTTTCTATATAGTGTGTACGTGAAAGTTCCAGTAATGAACTGAGCACCCTTTCATTCACGTTCACCCATACACTACCTTTCACTCGGAGACCTAGCTTCACAAGCGACTGCTCCACTCTTTGACTCTCGTTCTTGCGCATAAAACCATTGTCTATGTGAACAGCTATCACCTGATCTTCACAGAGGGCTTTGTGCAACAGTGCAGCACATACAGTTGAATCCACACCTCCACTCACCAGCAGCTGTATAATAACCAAACAATACACATCACAATTACCCCAAATCTTTAGTTTCTTAAGCAAACAATAACATTTATGCCCACTATTACTGCTATACAAGGTTAAAACAAAGATTTCTTTTAAAAAGTCATTATTGAATAAACACAGATTACCTAAAATCAGCCCACTACTTCCTACATCAGAATTCCTAGTTTATCCTTCACAGCAATCTTGGAGAAATGTCTTCTGTTTGTCAACCTGAAATAACCCTTTCCTCTCCATGATACACCATATTTCAGCTGTAGAGAGGAATGTGTGTTAAATTGTCAGCAACAAAGCCACACAGAGACTTGGCTCTAGTCTCATTTCAGATATATCATCTGTGAGATGGGAGGGGGGGGGGAACAGTTCTACATGGTGGGGATTGTACAAAAGGGCAGTAACCCTTTAAGTTAAAGAAAAATTATTCATGAACTCCAAACACTGAAACAAACAAAAACACAACTGCCATAAAAGAGGAATTTTTGAATACAAGACAGTGTCCCATTGGCGAATTAAGTGACTTCTATGCCAGTAGAGTTACACACATTCTTAACCTCAGTGCTAAAAGGAAGTGAGTGGTGATATTCATGCCCCAGCACTGCTTCCCTTTGGTGAAGAAACTCCTGGTACACACCAGACAGAAAGCTAGTTGGGTCCTAATCAGCCTCGATTTTGTAGATAGAAGAAATATTTACCTCACACATGAAAATGAACCCTGATACCTGAGTCAGCTAGTCTGTAACCATAGCCACATCTTGCCCAAGCTATGCCAACACCCATTTTGGAATACAAGACAAATTAAATTAAAATGAAGTTTCAATATCACCCACAATACTAGAACACCAACAGTAATCATGTACACTCCACAGAATATGAACAAGCTATCAATGTGTTTATCTTACCAGAACTTTGTTACTGCCAACAGTCTCCTTGACATACTTGAGACATTCCAGTTCTCTGCCTTGCAGTGTGTAGTTTCCTGTACATCCACTGATGTCAAACAGGAAGTTCTTTATCATCGTCTTTCCATTTGTTGTGAGGTCAACCTGTGGAGGCAGACACAAACTTTCAGCCTCACAATCAAAGAATCAAGAACTAATGAAGCTTTCATAGAGTTTTAGAAGGAGAATCATAACACAAATATGACTAGTTTATTATCCAGACCAACAAACGCACAACATATATATATATACATATTAACAATATTTTATATACAGTAAGTACTCCTACATGTTTTGATGCACTCGCATCATCTTCAGGGAATTTTATCCTTCTGCTTTGCTAGAGTTATAAAAATCATTAGGTTTATGCATTTGTTGGTCTGGATAATAAACTGTACAAGATGGACGGTACATACATCAAAATATAAACATGACTAGTTTCCAAACAACATGCAAAATAAATGCATGTACTATAATACTGCATGGTCCATCTTTTTATTATTATAATAATAATAATAATAATAATAATAATAAGGTATGAAATGGTTCACCAAAACTGAGATTCTGAGTTTTCCACATTTTATTTATTATACATAGGTAAATCACTATTTCAGTTGTTTTAGTCGCAAGTGTTTTTAATTATCTGCAGTGGCAGTACAAAATGGTATATGATTTAAAACTGAATATGTATTATGAAGTGTTCATCAATACTCCAGCTGTTAATACTGTGAGGTGAAACATGCCTTCAGTATGGACAAACGACATGTGTGTTCAACAGGAGCATCTGTATGGTAGTTGTTACTTCCCTTTGTTTCTATGTCAAACAATTCAACATCAACTTCCACAAAAAAAGAACTACATTTACTGCCATGTTCCATGAAGAACACACTTTTCAAAATGAACTACTGTTTTCGCCCGCACCAGGATTCGATCCCCAGTCCATCCAGCCCACAGTGACTCGCTATACTGACTATGCTATTCCAGACCCTCCATCTTCAGGGGGACCACTGTAATATTAGAGGAAACTCAACCCATTACACTCTTCTAATTACAACAGAATACATCCTGATGCAATTAGCATAAATAACACAATGAAAGCCAAAAATAACACAATGAAAGCATCTCCACATGTAAACCAGTGTTAAAAATGTGTTTCGCTGCCAAAATCATAAATCTCACAGAAATAGTCCATTACAAATCTCAAATTAAATCACGTAATATTTAACAATTTTCAGTGTTGTCCTGTGAATTAAGCATCGTTATACACCATTCTCTGGACACTGTCATTTGTATGTTTGTGTGTTCGTGTGTGTGTGGGTGGGTGGGTGCGTGCACATGTATCATCCACTTACGGCCACAGCAACAACTTGACAAACCAAGCCTACCTCTGGGTGAAACTGAACACCATACAGACGCAACTTGTCATTAGCTATACTTGCTGGGAAAGAACTTGAATTTGCAATAACCCGAAAACCATCGGCAACTTTCTCTACACTGTCACCATGTGTGAGAAGAACTCTTTGTACTTTATCCAGTCCCCTGCAACAAATACAACAGCAACTGTCAATAGACCTATTCATTCTCTACCATGCTCCTACAACCAACAGTACAAGCAGCATCTTGAACATGCGAAAGGAATTCTTTAAAATACACGCATTCCACAAAACAATATTACTCTGTGTACACACGAACCCTCTCACGCCTGCAATAACATCAACACACCAGGGAATTTCAGTAGTACGAGGAACAAAAAATTGCACACATACAGAACACACACTTAAACAGTAAATGTAGTCAAAAAGAATGACAGTAAATTTCAAAGTAACAGGCTTCCTGTGCTAGTACTGGTCAAATTCTGTAACACAAAAAAATACAACATTCAGAGTGTAAATATCAAATGGACAGTGTATGTGACAGTTCTTTTACGCAGATAATGTTCCATGATACAATTTTCAGGTATTTTAGATGCGTGTACTTGATATAAAATTAATATAACAAGAATTTATAACATGTATTAAAGCTCTCATTCTGATAAAAGCTCACAATATCCAAAAACAGACGAAATACATACCTTTCTAGACCATCTATCTTCTGATTACAAATATCACAATACATCACTAACAATCAACTTTTAGAAAAACAGGTTGGTACTTAAATTTTAGTGCAGGGCTTATGAAAAATGTATTACAGTAGGGTATGCTATAATGAACAGTTTTTATCAATAAAATCAGGATGTTACAATGAACACAAATGGAGGACTATTATCAGCCGATGTAGCATGCACGTGCGCATGATGTGTCACACCTTCCTGCTTTGATTAAAGGGTCAGTCATCATCTTTGTTATCATTTGTAAGGTTCAGTCATCAGTTTAATTCAGTTATCTGCTTATTTGTGCCTTTAGCAGTGAAAATATTAACATTATAGTTTTCACTTGGGAAAGATTGTTTATGTTTTTCATGTGCATTAGATTGTTTATGCTTTTCAAATTTACATGTAGAGGGTATAGAAGTTAAATAAATTAATTTTACATTATTTATACACTTATATTTTTGATTTTGTGTTATAATTTTCCTCATAATAGCAGAATCCCATGTACCCACACCACCCATCCTAGATAACACATGCGAAATCTCGTGCCCACCTCACCTCTTACCTCCCCCTGTATACAACCCACGTAAGTCGAGTATAGCTGCTTACTAAGTTTATTCATTTCTCAACCTGAAGACGGCCAATGTCAAGTGCCAAAACAAGTAGTTGTTCTTTTATGTAATAAATTCTGTACATATCTCTACCATCATATAGTTGTGTTAGACAAGTACATACACTCCAATCTAGTTTATATTTTTCCTGTTTAAATGGTTGTGTTGGATGGTAACTTTGCTCTAGGCTGTTGGCCTGGAACAGATTACCCCTAAATACATATATTTCAACGTATGTTACAACGAACAGATGCTATAACAAATGATGTTCTAGAACCAATTACATTTGTTCTACCATACCCCACTGTGTTTGAACAGAAAAACCTGAAATTGTCAAACAAATGGCATTTAGTGAACAATAAAACAGAGACTATGCAGCATGCCTAAAAGATACAGTAGATTTCCTTGATGCCTAAATATATAAAAGTAATGTCTATAGGTGTTTTTATGTACACTTGTGTACATGAACATAGGTCATTTAAAGGTTAAAACAATTAAGTGTATATGGCAAACATGTATTTTTTTTGAAAAGTCATCATGAAGATGTGAAAAAATGAGAAATAATTCAGCATTCTTACTTTTTCTGATACAATTAATGCTTTTCTTGCAGCTGTTGTTTCCCTGTTTTAACATTTGTTCTCTTCAGTACTTTCAGAAATGACTGTACTACACACCAAACAGGCTACCAAATTGAAGAGGAAATTTAAAGGACATCAAATGATGGACAGTTCTCACTGGCTAAAATTCTGAAGTGGGAAACCACTCACACATAAGATCATGGAATATAAAAACTTTCTTCCAGTCAAGGAAGAGACACAGAGGTTGATACTCTTTTTGACCACCAGCTTGACCAGTTCTGAAAGCAAACTGCTAGTACAGTCTGTACAGTTTTAGAGAAAATCCATGGGCAGATAGAAATCACTTGCTGTGATCATGGTGCAGAACCCTTCCTTTTGCATCAGAATTCTACACACAAGCAACATTAAGAAAATAATTTTTTGTGCCAAAATAAAGTTCTCATTATAGGCCTTACACATTTGGCTGCAGTTACATTATGATGCAAACAGCACATGTAATACTAAAACATATGATGCCACAAGGAAACATTACATCTATATGAGAATGTCTGACAAGAAGTAGCCCTACAGGTGTGCTGCAAGTGCAAGGTTGTTCTCCTGCCAAGCTGCTGTTGGAGAGCAGTATCAGTAGCCACTATATGCTGGCAAGTGGCCACCTTCCAAACTCTCCCAAGCAATTCACACTATATTCTTCAACGGTTTAGGTTCAAATCCTTAATTCTAGATCAGTATCTGATGATGGGTTCAGCAGCTAACAAGTGCATCTGCCGTGCATCAAGAAAGACGTGAGTGCCTTTTGTTCATAAAGACCCAGCTGTCCTGTGTACACGAACATGTGACTTAAGTGTGTGCATTAGATGTGATTGTCTCATGTACATAAAAAATCACTCTCCTGTGTACAAAGACATAACTATCTTTGTACACAAACATGCAAATGCCTTGTGCACACGTAGATGTGACCTGCTCCATGTACATGAACATGTAACTGCCCCAACTACATAAAGATCCATGGACAAGCAAGGCCAATGTTTCTGTACGGCACCCTTCATGTAATACATATTACAATGAACACTGTGTGAGACACTATGGCAACTCAACTACACAATCAGCCCAGTCACTCATTTCTCTATATTTTTTAAACCTTCAATTTAGTGAACCAATTTTTGACAACCCAATGAACAATGCTAAAATCATCAGTCTACAATACCTAAACTAAGTCAAACCAAAACACAGTACTCCCTGCATATACTGACACTCTTGCACTGCACCCATGAAAATAATTCCATATTCACTATTACATTTGCAAGGGTAATTCAACAGCAAAGTGCCACCCCATACGATCGACTATCTAGCAATATATGCGGCAATAAAAATGTACATTTAAAGAGTACAGTAGAACTCCACTTACCTGGATTAATTGGGATGGCAAGCCAACTGGATATGCAGAAAATCCAGATAAATGATTTTTCTTTGAAAATAGGCTACATTTGCAGTTTGAAGTGGGAAAAACTTTCTACAAACAGATGTTTTAGGCTGCACATTTATTTATGTACAAATAAAACATTAATACATAATTCCTTATATGTCTGACAATTGGGGGGGGGGGGTAAAATTTGAGCCCTAAAAAGATGTAATACAATTACAGGAAGAAAATGTTTACCTGAAGGGCCAAGCTAATCTGGATAACCAGTGTCCGGATAAGTGGGTTCTACTTTTTAATAAATTCCAACACAGAAGCATGCTGCAATGTTTGCATGAGTTAGACAGACACCCAGTACCTTGACATATTTCTTTGTAAAATATACCAACACTGGATGACAATTACCATTAACAAACAAAATATAACAAGATAAACAATTACCTACACCACAGCGCGGAAGGTGCTGAAATGAGACTTGGGGTTATCAATATAAATGGTAACATTATAAATTCAAGCAAGTTAACAAATGAATATGCCATCAGGAGTTCTGTTTTGAAAATAAAACATTACAGAAAATGCATAACAGGTCAAATTCCAAGCATTTTTGCAGAACAGCTACAGATCCATCCCTGTCCTGCTGTCTAACAGACCTATCAGACTGTTCCATTATCTGCAAGCTTTGTGCACACTTTCCTTAAGTAACTTACACAAACAGAATTCAATTTAATTATAACCACCATACTATGTATAATCTCACATAGTTGTGTTTGAGTTACAACGTGAAAAAAAGTGCTGAGTCTTTGTTTTTCCTTAATGGCAAAACAAAGACTTGTATGAATAAAGAAATTAATATCCTGGTACAACCCAGGGAAATGTGACTATGTCCTTTTCATGGCACAAAGTTAACAACGAAAAGAGAGATCAAGCAGAAATTCATACATAATTTACTTGGAAAAATTATGTTATAATAGAAATGAATACAAACCATTATTATTATTATTATAACATATATTAAATAAAGATACATGCCCCACAATTTCATTCTCTCTTTTCCACTCAACACTCCAACTATTTTGCATTACCATATGACCTTTTATTATGAATTACATAAAAACACACCAAACATACAGGAAACATTTTCAATTTACCACCACCCCAAATTAAACCTTCAGCACCTGAATTATATCCCACAATGAAGTGAAGATAACCAGAATTTAAATGGGCACTGCATAAGAGCAGGGATATATATAAAGTTCAGCATTTTGAGCATCACACTAGGTGTTACATATACAGGGTCTCCCAGGAGGAATGTGCCAGACTTCAGGAGGGTGTTCCTTATGTTAAAGTATACCGATATAACCCAAAACACCTATATCCAAAGTTGAACGGTTATGGAGATAATGGCCAGAGAAAAGTGGGG
>Ga0123354_10014812_pt1 | contig 12146 bp, 8 predicted proteins | sample TergutLab28metaG_2_FD_97872 | JGI IMG/M metagenome (GOLD analysis project Ga0123354, IMG submission 97872) | Labiotermes labralis P4 segment gut microbial communities from Petit-Saut dam, French Guiana - Lab288 P4 | ecosystem: Host-associated > Arthropoda: Insects > Digestive system > Gut ... | reverse complement strand
GTGTTGCGGTAGTCCAGCATAGGCCGGCCGGGTCGGCCGCGGGATGAAGTCGGTCAACGGCGCTTCGTCCTGCTTGGGGAACATGCTGACCCCGGTCAGCGGCAACCGGCGCGTGGCGATCCGCTTGGCGCGTTCGACCACCGAGGGGCCGTCCCCGTTGCCACCGGCCTGCAGCGCTTGCGCCAGGCCGCCGGCGGACTCGATCATCTGGACCCGGTCCCAGGCTTTCTCGGCCAGTTGCCCGGTCAGCGACTCGAACACCCAGGCTCCGCCAGCTGGATCCTTGACCGCGCCGATGTGCGACTCCTCCGCCACCAGCAACGAAATGTTGCGGGCGATGCGGCGGGAGACGGGAGTCGGCAGGCCGTACACCGTGTCGTGCGGCAACACGGTGATGGTGTCCGCACTGCCGACGGCGGCGGAAAAGGCCCCGACCGTGGCGCGCAGCAGGTTCACCCACGGGTCGTCCTTGCTGAGAATCCGCCAACTCGTGACGGCGTGCTGGATGGCACCCCGGTCGGCCTCGGGTACACCGGTCACCTCGCCGACCCGGGCCCACAGGCGGCGCAGGGCGCGCAACCGGGCGACCGTCAGGAACTCGTCGGCGCTGGCCGACACCCGGAAGGCGATTTGGCCGAAAGCGTCGGCCGGAGCCACGCCCTGCGCGTCCAGCGCCCGGACGTACTCGATGCCCGTCGCGATCGCGAAGGCCAACTGCTCGGAGTCACCGACCCCGGTGTTGTCGTACGGCGTCACGTCGACGGTGATCGCCCGGACACCGGGGAACGGCTTCGCCTTGTCAACCCACGCCTTCAGCTCGCTCAGATCGGCGGGCTCGCCGGTGACAGCCGCCTTGGCCAGCGGGTCGATGCCCAGGTTGCCGCGGCTGTCCGCCTTGGCCGAACTGGCGAAGAAGTCCAGGAGGGCTTGGGCGGCCTCGGCTTGCTGGGACACGGAACTCACATCGATGGCGACCGCTTGCGGCTGGACGTCGGCCAAGACGGCCGCGACATCGCCGGGCGCGATGGCGTCGCGGTCGACCCGCAGCCACACGCCGGTGGCACCCGCGTTGAGGTCGGCCTGGATGGCTTCCGCCGTCCGGGCGACGTCGGGGTCCTCATGCAGCGGCTCCAGTGTCCACGGGGCCTCAGGGTTCGGCAGTCCGGCACCCCGGGTGTACGGGGACTGGGCCGGGTAGCCAATGGTTTGATCGTCCGGCTTCAAGTACAGCGGGTCGATTTCGATGCCATCGACCGTCCGCGTGGTGAGCCGCTTCATCGCTTGCTCGATGGTCAGTTCCGACCCCGGCGGACGCTTCCGGTTGAGTGCCTTGAGGACCTCGCGATCCCATTCCTCGCGGGTGGGAGCGGGGAAATCACCCGCCAACACCATCATGTCGTCAGTCATCGAATTCCCTTCTGGAGTAACCGGGTTTGCCCGTACGCCCGCCTGGAAGGCGGCGTACGTAGAGCAGTCCCCCTGCGGAAGACTCTGTGACGTAAGTCTATCGCTTTGACGCGCGCCGCATTACGCGAAGGTGGGCCAGTGGAAGCGCGGGGCGACCATGAGGTACAAGCCGAACAGAATGATCAGGCCCATTACGCCGATCAGGATAAAGCCGATCGCCACCCGCCCCCGGGAAACGTGTTCCACACCGGCCGCCGGGGTGAAGAACCAGTTCGACAGACTCATCAACCCGGCGATGACGACGGTGGCCAAGATGGTGACCCCGGCTACTTTCAACAGAGCCGCCCAATCGATGGCGAGTAACAACGGACTAGGCATCGGCCTCACCTGCCGGGGATTCGGACTGAGTCGGACGGTCCGGTTGGACCGGCCGGTTGGCGGGCGCTTGTTGCTTCTTCTTCGGTTTCTTCAACCTGGTCAGACGCAACGGCGTGGTCGCCATCGGGTGGTCGGCCAATTTGTCGGGCAGCGGCGGTACGAGCGGATTGGGGATCGGACGGGTTTCGGGCGACAGGGCCGCTTTGGCCAGTGCCTCGGTCGACGCGGCAGCCTTGGCGAGTACTTTCACCTCGTGGGTGTCATTGACGTTGGCTGACGAGACGTGGTTGCGGGAGGCGAGGATCTTGATGGCCACTGCGCAGACGATGAGGATCAGAACCACGGCGATGATCCCTCCGTCGCCCAGCCCGGTCAGCCAGGCCGCCAGCGCCGCCACGAGCGCCGCCGCCGGGAGTGTCAGCAACCAGGCGATCAGCATACGTCCGGCCGTACCCCAGCGGACTTCCTTGGGCGTACGGCCTAGGCCTGTACCCATGACCGCGCCCGACACGACGTGAGTCGTCGACAGGCCGAAGCCCAGGTGCGAGGATGCCAGGATGGCCGCCATGGACGCGGTTTCGGCGGCGAACCCCTGCGGCGATTCGATGTCCGCCATGCCCTTGCCCATGGTCCGCATGATGCGCCAGCCCCCGGAGTACGTACCCAGCGCGATGGCCAGGCCGGCCAGGAAGATCACCCACCAATGAGGCGACGTACCAGGGTCCTGACCCCACCACGTACTCATCCCGGGATGGAGTTCGCGCAACTGCAACGTACCGGCCACCAGGACCAGGGTGATGATCCCCATGGTTTTCTGACCGTCCGAGGTACCGTGGGCGAGCGCCACCAGCAGCGACGAGACGCGCTGCGCCATGCGGTAGCGCTTCTTCGCGCCCTTCGGGGCATTGTGCTCGCCGTGGTAGGCGATCTTCGTCGCCAGGAACGACGCGAGGCCCGCCACCACCGGCGCGACCAGCGCCGGCAGCAGGATCTTCGACACCACCGTACCGAAATGGACACCCGCCATGCCGGCCTGAACCAACACCGCTCCGATCAGGGCGCCGAAGATGGCGTGGGAACTCGACGAGGGCAGACCGAACAACCAGGTCAACAGATTCCAGAGGATCGCCCCGACGAGGGCCGCGAAGACCGTCTCCGGTGCCACGAGGGAGTCGTCGACGAGCCCCGACGAGATCGTTTTCGCCACCTCAGTGGACAGAAACGCCCCGGCCAGGTTCATGACGGCCGCCAACAGTACCGCGACCTTGGGCTTGAAAGCCCCGGTGGCCACCGACGTGGCCATGGCGTTGGCAGAATCGTGAAAACCGTTGGTGAAATCGAAAACCAACGCCGTGATGACCACGATGAGAACGATGATTTCAACAGACATCATGTCACCTGCGAATCGGTCACAACCGCGATCATACCAACGCCGAGGTTAACGGAATGCGGGCGGTTGGGTTAACGCAAGGTTAACAAATTGGCCGTCACGCGGCCCAGCCCACGTTCTCCCAGATCACCGTGCCCAGTCCGTCCGGGCCATAGTTGGCGAGCCCCGAGCGGGTCACGAGAATCTGCGGGACAACGTACAGCGGGAGCACCGGAACATCCGACCAGACGGCCTGGGCAATCCCGTTCAGCAACCCGGTTTGGAGGACGGGATCCGCCGTCGACAAAGCGGTGTGGTACGCGAGATCGACCACGGCCTGCGAGTACCCCGCCAGGTGGCCCGTCGTGTAGCGGGCCGCCGCCGCCAAGTCCGTGGTGTAATCGATCGTCACGGCCGCCATCGCGTACGCCCCGGTTTGGAGCGACTCTGACACCTGATCCGGATCGGCGTAGACCAGGCTCAGCCGTATCCCGAGTCCCTTCAGTTGGGCGGCGAGTCCGAACCCCTCGTTCTCCGCCTGGGCGTCGCCGCGCGGTACCAGGAAGTCCCACGCCAACGCCACCGAGTCACGGGACCGGATTCCATCGGACCCCATGGTCCAGCCGGCCTCGTCGAGCAAAGCGGCGGCCGCCTTCGGGTCGGGCGGGCGAACGCCGGTCGCCTGGGTCAGGTCCTCATAGCCGGGCTGGCCAGGCATCCACAACGGCGAATTCAGATCCTCGCCGCCCTCCTTCAGCCCGGCGAGGTCGGAGTCGGCCAGGGTACGCCGGTCCAAGCCCAGTTGGACCGCCTGGCGTACTGCCGGATCGGCCAGCGGGCCCTCGCCGCAGTTCATCAGTACGAAGCGGGCGGACCGGCCGGTACCCCGGCGCACGTCCAACCCGCTGACGCCCGACAGACTCGACAGCACATTGGGGTCGATCGTCCACAGCGCGTCCAGATCCTGGCGCCAGAACGCCAGAACCACGCTGTCGGGGTCGGGTACCGACACGGTGATGGTATCCAACTTGGCGGGCGCCCCCCACCAGAGAGGATTGCGGGTCAAGGCCACCGAGGTACCGCTGGCCGAACTGACACGGTACGGCCCGGAGAAGGCGCCATCGTGACCCACGGGCGTCGCCCAGGACGCACTGCGCTCCTGGGCGGTGGCGATCGACTCGGCCCGGGAAGGCCCCCGGGCGTAGGTGTACTGCCAGTCCGGATAGTCCGCGTCATAGGAGACCACGACCTGGTGGGCATCCGTACCCGCCGAGACATCGGTCACGTGATCGAAGCCGCGGTCCTGGCAGACCGGCCCGGGATCGGTCCGGCACGCCTCGGCGGTGGCCTGGAAGTCGGCCAAGGCGATCGGCGCCCCATCCGACCACCGGGCGTCTGGATTGAGGTCATAGGTCACGGTCATCGCCGTACCCGGTGGAAGGTTCCCATAGCCGACCTGCGGTGCGGCGGCGAGCCAGGCCGGGTCCCAGGTCAGACTGCCGTCGGCCGCCACATCGAACAGCCGCGGCGTCATCGCGTCGATCACCGGATTCAGGTCGAAGGCCGACAGGCCCCACGGATTCCACGATGACGGCAATGCCGCGACGCCCAACTGGAAAGTACCGCCGTCCTGGACCGCCGCGCGGTCCACCGGATTGGTCTGGGGACCCGGCGGCGGCTGGGCGGGGGTCGCCGGGGCGGGGCTGGTGGCGGGCGTACCGGTCGGCGCCGGTACGGACGGGGTACCGCTGGGCACGGCGGCCGGCCCGCACGCGCTCAGGCTCATCGCCAAGGTACAGCCGAGCAAGGCGACTCCGAAAAGACGGGTCCCCCGGCGCACGTGGTGGATCGGCGCAGGGTCCCCCCACACCCTGCCATCGCTCACGCTCACACCCATCCCGGCAGCCAGATACGCCAGAGCCACTGGCGCCGCGTTATCAACTCACCCGTCAGGATCGGGTAGAAGAACGCGAAGTTCAAGATGATCAGGGCCACCACCGTACCGACGATGATGGCACCCGATTGCCGTCGCGGACCTGATCGGGCCGGCCCGAGAATCACCCCCAGGGCCATCGCCAAACCGATGACCATGAAGGGAATCATGGTAATGGCGTAGAAAACGAACATGGCGCCGCGGTCGGAGAATATCCACGGTACCCAGGTCGAGCAGGTCGCCAGCACCACCACGCCGAAACGCCAGTCCATGCCGGCGAGCCACCACACCAGGCCAGCGATCAGCGCCAGCGTCGCCGCCCACCACAACAGCGGCGTACCAAGGCCGGTGATCACCCTCATGCAGGTGTCGCCAGCCGCGGCCTTGCAACCCTGATCGCCCGGCTGAATGCCATTGACGGCGTAGATGCCGATGGTACGGGCCAGCACCGGCCAACCCCACGGATTCGAGGCATAGGTGTGGGTAGCCTCCTGCATCCCAATCCCGGTGTGGAAGTCGTACGTCGCCACGTGCCAGGCCCACAAGGTACCAAGGGCGTGGCCGAAGTGGCGGGTGACCCAGGAATCGGGATTTGCCGCACCCCAGGCGGCGTTATGCTTGGGCGCCGTCAGCAGCCAGGGGATCCACGATGCCAGATAGACGGCTGCCGCGAGCACCACCATCGAGATGAACGCCGGTACGCCGTCCTTCAACAGCCCCCACCAGGCCGAGCCCCGCGCCCCCGCCAGACGGCGGGCGGACACGCTCCATACCACGGCCACGATGCCGAACACCGCCAGGGGATACACCGTGTCCCACTTCGTCCCGCAACCCAGGCCGAACATCACCCCGGCGGCGATCAACCACGGCCGGAAGACAAAACGTCCGGTACGCCCGGCCAAGGTCTGGCCGGGCAGGGTCGACAACTGATCCGCTAATCGGTTGCGGAAATAGTCCCGGTCCGCCACCACGCAGGCGACGCCCGCCACGATGAAGAACGACTGGAAAATGTCGAGCAAGGCAATCCGCGACATCACGAAACTCAAACCGTCCACGGTCAAGAGCAAGCCCGCCAAGCCGCCGATCAGCGTGGATCGCGACAACCGACGGCCCAGGCGGATGACCATGAAGACCAGGAGCGTACCGAAGACGAGGGAGCCGAAACGCCAGCCGAAGGGCGTCAGGCCGAAGATGGCCTGCCCGGCCGCGATCAGCCATTTCCCGACCGGCGGATGGACCGCCCACTCGCCGCTCGGCGTCAACGCCGAGTAGTCGCCTTGGGCGAACGCGGTGTTGACAGCGGTGCCGTCGCCGACCCAGGTGCCCTCGTACCCATACTGCAGCATGCTCCAGGCATCTTTGGCGTAATAGGTCTCGTCGAACAGGATCTGCGCCGGCGTGCCGAGGTTGACCAAGCGGATGACGAAGGCGATGGCGGTGACCACCAGCGTCACCACCCAGCCGATCAGCCGGTCCGGGGGCAAGGTTTGCCGGAGTTGTTCGATGGGCGGGGCGGGTACCCGGGACTTCGGGGCGTCCACGAAACGCTCGAAGCGGGATAGCAGGGTCCGGCGCTGGTCCACCGGCCCGCTCGCGCCGACGAGGACCGTCGCGCCCGCCGGCTGCCGCGACGCCTTCTCGCGGTCGGGCGGGGGATCCTGCGGCGCCGGTACCCAGGGCTTCTGATCGGACGGTACGGCGACGGGCGAATCGGGAGCGGGAGATTCAGGAGCGGGAGGTGCCGCAACATCGCCCGGGAGCGGCCGCAGCTTGGCCAACCGCTCCGGCCGCTTCGGCCGGACGTACCCCGCCGGATCGCCGTCCGGCGCGGCAGGCTCGTCAGGGTGCATCGGCTCGCTCACTCGAATTAGTCTAGTGGTGTGACCATGGTCCCAGTGCCCAACCTCCCAGCCCCGCCGGCTCGTGAGACCCCCATCGCAGGTGACGGCGACGGGGTGCTCGTGCTCGCCGGTACCCCGATCGGCGACGCGCGGTACGTGTCCGAAGCGCTGCGGTCCGCTCTGGCGGCCGCCGACATCATCGCGGCCGAGGACACCCGGAAATTCGCGGATTTGTGCCGCCGCGCCGACCTTCATCCGGCCGCCCGGATGGTGTCGTTCTTCGAAGGCAACGAGGCCGCGCGTACGCCCGGACTGGTCGACTCGCTGCTCGACGGCGCCCGGCTGGTCCTGGTCACCGACGCCGGTATGCCGTCGGTGTCCGATCCTGGTTTGCGGCTGGTGCGGGCGGCGATCGCGGCGGGGGTACGGGTGACCGCGGTACCCGGTCCATCGGCTGTCCTGACCGCCCTGGCCGTGTCCGGGCTGGCGACCGACCGGTTCTGTTTCGAGGGGTTCCTGCCCCGCAAGGCCGGGCAACGCCGCTCCCGGCTGGCCGAACTGGCGGGTGAGCCGCGTACCATGGTCTTCTTCGAGGCCCCGCACCGCCTGGCCGACGCCCTGGCCGACCTGGCGGACGTTTTCGGGCCAGACCGGCCGGGCGCGGTCTGCCGTGAGTTGACCAAGACCTACGAGGAGGTCGTCCGGGGTTCGCTGGCCGAATTGACGGCGTGGGCGCGTGGCGAGGTACGGGGCGAGATCACCCTGGTGGTGGCCGGCGCCGGACCGGGCAGCGTCGAACTGCCAGCCCTGGCCGAGTTGGTACGGGAGCGGGTGGCGGCTGGTGAGAAGCTCTCCCGGGCGGTCGCGGACGTGGCGGCCGGTACGGGCGTGGACCGGCGCGCGCTGTACGACGCGGCCCTGGGTACGCCCACACCTCCGTCAGTGTCGGGTTAGCGAGTCGTGAGACAAAGGGGACGGTTCTTTTTGTCTCAGTACTGAGACAAAAAGAACCGTCCCCTTTGTCTCACTGCGTCACTTGAGGCGCCAGCCTAGCGGGTCAACTCGTACAGGGCGATGCCGACCGCGACCGACGCGTTGAGCGACTCCACCTCGGCCGCGATGGGAATGCGTACCAGGGAATCGCAATGCTCCGCGACCAGGCGGGACAACCCCTCGCCCTCGGACCCGACCACCAGGACCAGCGGGCCGTCGCGACGTACCTCGCCAAGCCCGGTCTCGCCCTCGCCGGCCAGCCCGACCACCGCGAATCCGGCATCGGCAAACTGCTCCAGCGCGCGGTTGAGGTTGACGACTTGCGCCACCGGCAACCGGGTCGCCGTACCGGCCGACGCCTTCCAGGCCGCCGCAGTCATCTTGGCGCTGCGCCGAGTCGGGATGACCACGCCCGACGCCCCGAAGGCGGCCGCCGACCGGATGATCGCCCCGAGATTGTGGGGGTCCGTGATCTGGTCGCAGGCGACGACGATCCCGTCCTTGGCCTGGGCGTCGTCGAGGACCTCGATCGCGTCGGCGTACTCGAAACTCGGCAGTACCAGCGCCACCGACTGATGGACCGCCCCACCGGTCAACCGGTCGAGTTCGGCCCGCGTGGTGGCGAGCATGGGAATGGAGTGAGCCGCGGTGTACTTCAGAATCTCGCGCAGGCGGTCATCGCGTTCGGCGCCTTCCGCGATGTACGCGGTCTTCACCGGCAATCCGGCCTGAAGGGCCTCCAGCACCGGGTTTCGCCCGACGATCCACTCGCCTGCCACCCTGGGCCGTACGGTCCGGCTCGCCGGACGCCGCTCACCGGTCAGTTTCGCCTGATGGGCTTTGTGGTACACCCGGTCCTCCGCCTTCGGCGTCGGTCCGCGCCCGGCTAAACTCTTCCTGATGCGCCCGCCCGATCCGGCGGTATTGCGTCCTTTGCTCACCCGACGATTCTAGCGGCCTACGGCGCCAGTACCTTGGCCTGCATCTGAGCCTTGACGCTCAACTCGGCGGCCTTGAAGGCGTGCTCCTGGGTCATGGCGTTCTCGGTACGGTTGAGGCAGTCGAGGATGAGCTCGCCGAAGAAGGGGTAGCCCACCTTCCCGTACACGTTGAAATGCCACTCACCCTGGTTGTTGGCCATGAAGACGTGACCGGGGCCCTCGTCGGTACCGACGTTGAAGTACTTGCGCTGCTCGATGTAGCCGTCGGTACCGAGGATGAACATGCGCCCGTCGCCCCAGCCCTGGAGGCCGTCCGGGGTGAACCAGTCCACGCGGAAATAGCCGCTGGCACCGGTGTCGGTGACCAGCGAGCAATCGCCGAAGTCGTCCAACTCCGGGTACTGCGGGTGGGCGTAGTTGGCGATCTCGGCGTTGGCGATTGTGGCATCTTTGGAGCCCGAGTAGAACAGGATCTGCTCGATGTTGTGGCTGCCGATGTCGCAGAGGATGCCGCCATATAGGTCTTTCTTGAAGAACCAGTCGGGGCGGGTCGCGGCGCTCAGACGGTGCGGGCCCAGCCCCAAGACCTGGACGACCCGGCCGATGGCGCCCTGCTCGATCAGTTGTCCGGCGTAGACGGCGGTCTCGACGTGGATGCGCTCGGAATAGTACACGGCGTACTTCCGGCCCGTCCGGGCGACGGCCGCCTTGGCTGCCGCCAGTTGGTCGAGCGTTGTCAGGGGCGCTTTATCGGTGAAGTAATCCTTGCCGGCGTCCATGACGCGCAGGCCCAGGTCGCAGCGCTGCGAGGTGATGGCGGCCCCGGCGACCAACCGTACGGCGGGATCCGCGTAAATCTCCTCCTCGCTGCGGGCGGCCTTGGCCTGGGGAAAGCTCTTCTGGTACTGGGCGACTTTGGCCGGGTCGGGGTCGTAGACCCAGGTCACGGTACCGCCGGCGCCGATCAGGGCCTCGGTCATCCCGTAGATGTGCCCGTGGTCCAAGCGGCAGGCTGCGAAGGGAAACTCTCCCGGCTGTACGACTGGTTGCGGCAGTGAGAGGGGGGCGTACGTCGCTCCATCAGCGACACTCATGATATCTCCTTTGGTTTCATAAAACTAACTGTTCAGTATAGTTGGCGAGATCGGTGCGCGGCACCGTTGCGGACGTGGGGTGGTACCAGTTCGCATCACCGCGCGGGTAATTCGCCACAGGACTGGGGGGCTCGCGGGCCTGCCCATGGTGCGGACTGATACTCAACCTCGGTGCGCGGTGACAGAAAGTAAAGTTTTGTACCAATCCGCAAGGGTTTCGGACCGAAAAACCGCTGCTAACTAGCACAAACCTGTCAATTTCGCCGCGAGTACCTGAGGTTGTGTCCTACTTGGCACCATGGCGTACGCATCCCTGCGAGATTGGTTCCCCGGGCCGTCATTGGGTTCTGTGTTTTCGTTCAGGCGTACCAAAATCATTCAGGATCGACCGGTCCCCGGCTTCACGGGGCACGAAACGGGCCCCCAGAACGTCCCAGTGCCCGGTTCACGCCCCCCGGTGGCTCTGCGGGGCAGCAAGCGGGGTGTTGAGCGGGCCAAGTGCCCGATTCGCGCCCCCGAAACCCGGTCAGCGGCTCCACCGGGGACCCTGGGGGGTGTCCTCGATGGTCAGGCCAAGTTTCGTCAGTTGGTCGCGGATGGCGTCGGCTGCGGCGTAATCCTTGCGGGTACGCGCCGCCGCCCGCTGCTCCAGCAGCGCCGCCACCAGGCCATCCACCACCGGTACCAGGTCCGAACCCGTTTGGCTGGCCCAGACGGGGTCGTCGGCGCGAAGTCCAAAGACGTCCAGCATCGCGGTGACCTGGCCCAAGGCCAGTCCCGCCGCAGCCAGGTCGCCCGCGTCCAGAGACCGGTTGCCCTCGCGGACCGTGTCGTACAGTACGGCCAACCCGGCCGGCGTACCGAGATCGTCGTCCATCGCCGCGTTGAATTGAGCCGGACGCTCGGCGATCCGGGGATCCTCGGCTGAGCACTCCCGCGTCGCCCGGGCGACGAACGAATCGATCCGCCCGAGAGCCGCGGCCGCCTCAGCCAGGGCGGCATCGGAAAACTCGACCATGGAACGGTAGTGCGGCGCCACAAGGTACAGCCGGACCGCCCGCGCGGGCCACTGTTTCGTGACCTCGGTCACCAACAGGCCGTTGCCTAGGGACTTGCTCATCTTCTCCCCGGACATGGTCACCCAGGCGTTGTGCATCCAGTACCGCGCAAACCCCCGTCCGGCCGCCTTCGACTGGGCCAGCTCGTTCTCATGGTGCGGGAACTTCAGATCGATCCCGCCGCCGTGGATATCGAAAACGTCGCCGAGGTACTTCCCGGCCATCGCCGAGCACTCCAGGTGCCAGCCCGGACGTCCCCGCCCCCACGGCGAGGGCCACGACGCCGTCACCGGTTCGTCCGGCTTATAGCCTTTCCACAAGGCAAAATCCCGCGGGTCGCGCTTGCCGCGCGGGTCGGCGTCCAGCGCCGGCTCCATCTCGTCGAGCCGCTGCCCGGACAGCTCGCCGTAGCTGGGCCAGGACCGCACGTCGAAGTACACGTCGCCCGAACCGTCGTCCGCCACGTAGGCGTGGCCGTTGGCGATGATCTGCTGGGTCAGTTCGACCATCTCCGGGATGTGCCCGGTCGCCCGGGGCTCATAGGTCGGCGGCGCCAGCCCGAGCGCGGCGTACGCCCGGTGCAGTTCCAACTCGTTGGCGTACGCGTGGGCGAACCAGGGCCGGCCGGCCGCAGCCGATTTGGCGAGGATCTTGTCGTCGATGTCGGTGACGTTGGTGACCATGGTCACGCGATAGCCGCTGGCCGTCAGCCACCGCCGCAGGACATCGAAAACGACTTCTTTGCGAATGTGACCGAGGTGGGGCGCCGACTGTACCGTCAGCCCGCAGCAGTAGATGGACACTTCGCCCGGTCGCAGCGGCACGAAAGGCACCTTGGCGCAGGAGGCGGTGTCGTACAGGGTCAGCGTCATGGGGTCATTCTAGTGTTTGGCGCCGTCGCCGCTGGCGAGGGCCGCTTTGGCGCGCAGGGCCTTGATGTCCAGGTACTCGCTGGGTTCGGGCAGGTCCGCCACACCGTCCTCCCAAGGGTCGTGGGGCGGGGTCTCCCCCTCCTCGACGTACCCCTGCGACGGGTCGTACGGGTTGACGAGCCGACCCGCCACCTCGGGCGGCATCAGCGATTCGCGGCTCATCGCCTCGTCCGGCAGCGCCCGCAACACATCGTGGACGT
>Ga0123354_10014807_pt1 | contig 12148 bp, 5 predicted proteins | sample TergutLab28metaG_2_FD_97872 | JGI IMG/M metagenome (GOLD analysis project Ga0123354, IMG submission 97872) | Labiotermes labralis P4 segment gut microbial communities from Petit-Saut dam, French Guiana - Lab288 P4 | ecosystem: Host-associated > Arthropoda: Insects > Digestive system > Gut ... | reverse complement strand
TTTGTTCTCAGCGGGATTGAAGTTCGTTTCAAACGGAATTAAATAGAAATGTTAATGGCACTTTTTAACTGCACAACCTTATTTTCAAATGATTCATTATGTAGTCATTTATTACAGCCAGGCTATGAAGCGAAAATGCCGACGTGCTGAATCTGAAGAAGGATTGTATTTTGCAATTCAATAAAGGCAGAAAAAAAATCTTTGACTTTGACAAGCTCTCGAAAATTTTCCTCAACTACAAGTTTTCTGATTGGATATTCCCGTTTCTTTTCTGCCACACCTCAAAGAGAATCCAATAACATTTCACACTCGTATTTATACTTCAAGAATATCGAAATATCCTTTTACAAGGACGCATTCTTGCAGGTCGACAAGAACGACAAGGCACGGTTCTGAGGCACAGAGGGCTGTACTCTGGGTTACGTCACGAGAGAACAGTCAATGAAGTCAGCAGCTACGTGCTGAACAGCGTGGACAGGATCACAGACGTGTACCTTCGCCACCGGGTCCACTGTCTCTGCGTCTAAATCAGCCTTTTCTCCAGTGAGTAGTGGAAGACCCTTTCCCCGACGATACAGGGGAATTTGACTTCCACTTCCCCGTACGTCGTCATTGCTTGGTACTAAAACAAAGAAATGTGCCTAACCTTTTACATAACGATGATGGATCGACTATGAAGGTTACGTTAACGTTAATTTAACTGGTAAAAAGTGTACGCCCTATGTGCATTAAGCTTTCAAAGGATCTGCAAGATATCAGAAATGGACTGCTTAAAAAAACCGGTATGCATGATGACCTGCGGAGGCTGAGTAAAATCCAAAATGTCGATAAACCTTCCCTGGTCGGAAATGAAATTTACCTCTTCAGATAATGTGTTCGATATACAAGCATAGAGCTCAGGTATTCAGTCTATCCATTTTATAGATATTACAAACGAAATCAATGAACACAAATATTTTATGCGTGATCAGAATTGACTGCGATAAAGGATTATTCTATGGGCGTGACTCACAGGTACAGTAATGGACACAAATTAATGCCACACACCTGACGCCCACTAAAATAGCTTAAAATATCTGTTTCATACATACGTAATTAATTTAAAGACGCTACCACTAAGTCAGACTGAATGCTGACGAATGATTAGATGAACATGAATAATGAACTGGAAAGAATGTGAAAGCCAGAGGTGTGAACTTTATGGACCAGAGTCATTCTTCAGAAGCTAACAGTTCCTCGGTTAGTCAAAAATTCCCCGCATTTTTTAGAACCCGAAAGTTCATCTTCGCCTCCATATATCGAGCCAGATGATTCCAGTCCACGACCCCATCCTATTTGTTGAAGACCCACTTTAATGTTATCTTCTCATCTACACCTTCGTCTTTCAAGTTGGTTCTTTCCCCAGGTTTCCCCACGCAAACCCTGAGGGCACCCCACCTTTCTCCCAAATAGGTTACATTAATTTGCGACACTATCCCGAAAACTGTCTGGAGGGAGGGAGAAACCAATGAATAATCTCATTCACGATAGTCAGTGTACCGGGCGAGATCCGAAACAGTCACCTCCGAAATAAAAGTCAGACAATTTACCGCTACGCCATGTTTGCTCGGTAATAAACATGCCTAATTTATACTTATTAATTATTACAACTTATGATTATTTGAAGCGCTAATGAAAACAAAATCAAATTCGAAATGTGTAACGACAGTTATCAGCCTTTGGTGTTTTTATGGCACGGTGTTCGAGACACCTCGTCGTAACCAAATACAGTTTCTGGCTACAATACTGGCACACCACACCAAGACCCTGTACGCCTGTCTGACACTTCACTTCCAGCATCGATCCGCGACAAAGACAGCGCCTATAGAGACAAGTCAGTCAGGTGGCTGCACCGAAAAAAAAAAGATGCTCATACGACATTGCGTGTCTACTGGCGCAGCGTACAGTTTCAAGATTTTATTATTTTCTGATTAAATTATAAAGATGATTTGTATGTAGGAGAAGAAGGAGAGGTCACGCCCAGTAGTCATCGGTGGGCGACGACAGCATTGAATTTTAAGTACAGACGACGCAGTTTAGGAGGAAGACCAAAGAGACGCCAGAAAAATCATTTTGAGACCGGCACAGACATTGTCTAATCCATAAAATCATGGAAAAAATATGGGGCTAAATTCGAGGGGAATGTTTTCCTTCAAGGTTCCATGTGGGGATCTTCAGTAACAAGTGTTTGGTTTCAGACCGACCGGACGCGTTACTAGTTTTCTTATTGATTGTCCCGCTTCTTCCCTTCTGCAAATTCCGAAGATGTGTACAATTTGTATATTATGTAAGATACGTCCCTGACAGTCATACAGCTTTGGTATAAAGTTTAGTTGGAGGCACTCTGTGTCCTCCTGCCGCCCATGTCCACAGGAACCAATTGAAGGCTGGGTGGGTCCCAGTACATTCTGGATGCGGTCCTGGTGGTGAAGAGGGAAATTATACTCTTACCAGGAACCAAATTTAAATTTCACAATCGATATATATTAGGCCTCTAACCCTTTAAAGACTGACGAACATCTCAATTACGTAAAAATTCACTTCATATCTCACAGAGAACACAGTCCATGACATTTATAAAGATCAGCCGTTTAAGGCTGTTTATTGTGTTATCGCGTTTATTGTGAGCATCAAAATAAACGCACAAACAAAATGTGTGGCGAAAATTAAGAACTCCTTCTGTTACAGCAATTGGCGCATAGAGTTACCATTGGACGCTGAATGGTTAATTTACCAAAAGTGTTAACGGATGAAGCGCGTTTTTCTCGTGCAGACAGGCAATGAAACTGGCATTTTTTTAATTGTGGCAAAAGGTCAATGCGCATAGAAAAAATATGTATATGTTAATCCATTCCGTGGGTTTTTGTTACAGAACAATAATTACGTGAAACAACAAATCTCTATTTATCAAATGTCATACAGTGTTTGGCGTGTTTCTCCTGTGAAGGCCCATTATTATAACGCACAATACCAAATGAACTAACATGAAAAAAACAGTTAAATGAAAGTTCGTAGATCAAGCAGTCAGTGTTCTTTATGAACACATGTCAACAATAAAAGTGCACCCTTGTACAGGCATTGAAGCTCTGTACAGGCCGTACAGCCCATAGGGGAAGTAGAGGTATACCTCTACTCTTTCTTGACCACGCCACTAGAAGGGGTGAGAGGTCAGCGTCACGCCCTGGCCGCTCCTTACCCCCGGGAAAGTTCCGGTACCCATTGTATAGGAAGCTGGGTGGGCCCCAGAGCCGGTCTGGACAGGTGCGGAAAATCTCGTCCCCACCGGGATTCGATCCCCGGACCGTCCAGCCCGTAGCCAGTCCCTATACCGACTACGTTACCCGGCCCACACGTCAACAGTACTACCTCAGTAATTCGTAAAACGCCCGTTTAAAAATCTAGTGTTTCAATTTCGTGCACCATTTCTCCTGAAGAGAATGTGACTTTATTATAGAAGTATGTGAAAGTGATAGGAGAAACGGAAGACCCGCAGAGCGTCACGGCGCGCTCTCTCTCGCTTTCGTCGCGCTTTGCTTCATAACAGGAAGGCAATTAGCAGTTCGCTCCTGTTACGTCACTCTCATTACCATCTTTGCAATCTGTCCGCATCTGAGGTTCAAAGGACAGGGCCTGTTTTGCATTTTAGGATCCGCCCGCATAACACTACCTCACATTGGCAATATCTGAACCGAGCTGAGCACAGAGCAAGCAGGCCTATTTGTAAGCAGTTCATTGACATTCGGCCGCTTATTTCCGTATCTCTCCTTTCTTGCAGCCTTAAGTGCAGTCATTCAATCATTCATTCATCGAACTAATGCACTTTCAAACTAAATATACTTCTTTCTGCTGTCCTCTTTCTGTCGTCCACTTGCGAGCTCCCTATACCTTTTTTTTTGTGCGCTTATTTATTTTTCTCACTTTTCTATTCCACTTTGTCCTTTTGGTTTCTTTACATCTATCTTCCTGTTTCCTCTTCAATTCGCATCTTTCTTTCCACTCCTTAAAGTCCTCTTGTTTCCTATATTTGCGCTTTCTCTGCCGTTAGTTCTCGTTAACGACGGATTATTAAATGTCTCTTTATGCCGAAAGAGGGGTGCGCCGTGGCGCAGCTTGTTGGCTCCATTGGGATTTTTCACCGACTTAATCCTTCCGGCCGCAATATGGCCCTGTGTTCGGCTCAGCCTCTAACACTCGGGTCTCCAATTTTTTTGTGTCAAAATGACACTCCCGTTATTGTGGACTGGTTCGCGAGCGGCACGTGGAAAAATAACACTAAGTAGTACATCTAAACGTTTTACCTATTATGTAATTTTATAGCATATATATATACATACACACACACACACACACACACTTTACAAACGTGGCTGCGGAACGCATAATACAACCTCGCGGGCCGCGGTTTGGAGACCTATGCTCTAACGGAAACGAGTACCACAGTTATCTCATGAAAGGCGGAGGGTGCGTATGGCCGACAACCTTGCCACCTTCACGTGCCAACTGCCTACAAATTCTGGTAGCCTGCAACTACTGGAAACCTCAGGACCTGCCCAGGCCTGTAAAGGGATATCTTTGCCATTTTTATGCCTAGTGACTCTTAGTTGTAAAGGATACCGTCCAAGATTTGACATAATTTATATCAAAATTTCATACATTTTACCTGTATTTCTTATTCTCCAGGACGGAATTTATGTAGAGATGAATTCGATATCACACACTCATCTAATTATCATAATAATCATTCGCGTATCACCAACGAAAATGACAAAATGTTTCTCAACCTTTAATTAAGTAACATTGAAATTAGTGCCAAAACCATTCATTCTCAGCTGCTGGTTCTGGATTTCACGGCCTCAAATCGCTCTGAGTTTCGGGTGGAAAAGAGGAGGCGTGGATTATCATGATGTTGGGGCATCAAGAAGCTATATTGGCTTACACACCTCTCAAAGTCTTCCTCGTGCAGCCTGAGCTGTTAATCCACAGTCTCAGCATCAACTTCCAGACCTGAAATGCGTGAACATTGATAAGCGGAGACGATATTGAAATGAAATAGTTCGATGTCGAGATAACTGATCCATGGTGATTACCAGTCCATCAACGATCCATACTCGTACTCACTCACCATCAGGGCCACCTGGTGCCTCAGCAACAAGGAACTCAGTCTTATCCCTCTCTTATAAGAACATGTGCAAATTAACCTTTCAATAAACCAGGTCACCGTTTTATCACAGCATACGTATTTTCAGTTCCATGTGGCTGGTTGTGTTCCAGGCTTTGATCCAAATAAGAGCCTCAGTACTGTACACACGCATTGTCAAAGCAGAAGACAAAATTTGGTGTAACCCTTGATATCAAAACGGCGGGCACGGAACGTCAAAAATGAGATCAGTACAACAGACAACACTCAGCGTGGGGAAGTGAAATGCAACGTAACAACAGGCAGACAGCCTGTAGAATATATGCGTATCATTCTAACTCCAGGTGTAAAATTTGTCCGACGCGTACATATAAACACATCTACACACATTGCATCACTTCTGTGTCTTTATTTCCTTCGTCTCATTACAAAGTACAGCGGGCAGATTATTTACACTGGTTATCTTATAAACGATCGTCGACATATAGAAAGTTCTGTATCTTTGTTACACGCAAGGACAATGATTATAGAGAATCCATACAATATTTTTTTTTTAATTTACAACATCTAATTCTCCGGCAACCGAGAGATTGCATTACGCCAATTGCTAAGGTTTCACTGCTTGTCAGTTAACCTGCGTCCGTAGATGATAGCCGCGTTGTTATAAAACAACACACAGCACTAAGAGTTCTAAATTACTTCGACGTTCGTACTATATCGTCATAATGAAAGTGACTAATTTTATCACTATTAAAGTAAAATCGAATATGGTTAGCTGTTGCCTGTCACATCAGGCAATTTCCGCACGATGCCACTCATCACAACTGGACATGCATCGCTATGTTATTACGGTGACGCAAAATTAATACTGGCAGGGAGAACAACAGCCTACTGATTTACAACGAATTATAAATTTGATGTTCAGATAAGAGTGCATGGAGATAAATTCTTATAATAAAACAAACCAGATGCACCAATTTTCCCAATTTATTTTTTGAATAAAACTCTACATGATTCGGACAGTTCCTCTCTTCGAAACATGAAGAGTTTTATTTCCAAAAATAAATTTAAGAAATTAGTGCATCTAGTTGGTTTTATTATAAGGACAAATTACAAGTCGTCTACTATAGACAGGAACCGCTGCTGAAAGAACACCAATATTCGACTCAATAGCGTGGATAGGACCAGCGAGGACGATGCGGTGCGGGGGCCCCGATGGTAGGGAGGAGGCCTCGAACCTAAAAAAATTCTACACCTGTTATGTGCCCTTTCGTACTGAATTCCAAGTTATCAGGGAGTGAACTGGCTAATAATTATGACGTGGGGGGAGGGGGCGATTATCGAGTAGCGAGGTGACCCCGACCGGTTACTTGCGTCACTGATTTCAGTGTTTACAGTCAGCCTTGCTCTGTGCGGTGACCTTTAAATACCCATATTAATTCGCACGAAATACGGAACTGTGGACGTCACAGTTGGATTCTGATTTATATTACTTCAAAACTAGCGGTTCAGAAGTGAAATAGTCCTTTTTTTTAAACTGTGTTGACGGTCAGTGTGCCTGCGCAGCCTCTTGCCATTCCAGTATGGCCACAGACTGTCACCAAACCGGGAAATTAATTTTTTTTTCGTTGCTCCATGTTAGCTCTTCATCTACAAATATTTTTTTTAAAAATGCCAGCAAAACACTTTGCTCGTTTAGCGGTCAACGGTATAAGGCCGGCCGCACACTAGAGTTGCGGTCTCCTCGCACAAGCACTGATTCATTTACGCCATGTACTGCAATTGGTGTGTCCTTTGTTGCTTCGAACGCGAAACGTAAAGAAAAGAAAGACTTTTAGTTACATCCATCAACGAGTCAAAAGTTACTGAAAGGTAAAGTCTAGTCCCTGTACGAAGACCTGAAGGCACATCCTCAAAGGTTTTTTTTTTTTAGATTTTTCAGAATGTCTAGTGCAACAGTTGATAAACTGCTGGTTTTGCTTGATCCAAGTCTTACATTTCAAGATACCTGAATGAGAAACTCCGTGCCACCAGAAGAAAGGTTAGCTGTGACATTATGGTAAAAGAAAGTTTCCGCCTTATTTTGCTACGCATTTTATCCATTATAATTTTATCTGGAACAGATTAAAAATTCAGAATATTCAATCTTCATTACAGTTTTGTCTAGCAAATACCTAAAAAATCGGATGAGTGATTGGATAAGGCATCCGACATAGTTGGGGAATTTACAGTTCTTTTATCTGGAATGTTGGACATTAAAATCCTACGTCTGCGGTAAAGTAGTCGTTACGGTAAAACACTGCGCATACTGTGGCTGAAACACCATATTTTTCGCTTTCCTCATAATGCCCAGCATTTCCATCTTTGCCCTCGCACACTTCTCCCCACAGTCTCTCTTTCAACCCCTTATCACTGTATTCTTTCAGTGAACGGCCTACACAGCAGGACGTCTTTCAGTTTCCGAAATCAATATTTTACATTCACACAGCTCTTTGAACACCAAAATGGAAACAGATTCTTTGTGTTAGGACCATGTTGCTGCAAGGAAATGGCCTTGGATGGTGCTGGTTTCACACAGAAATTTGGAGGCGACAGTCGCCCGTGAGCGCGCAACTATTTATTTCTGTGTATTTCATTTGGCACAAGCAGTAGTCAAGCGACAATCGTGTCGTCCTTGAAATGGAACACGCTGCGATTGTTTAATCGCCACGATTAAATAGTCGTCCGTGCACGCACTTCCATATATGAGTACAACCGTGTGTTTCATCTGGGTAGCGCGATAGTCGCAGCGACTAAAATCGCTCGTGTGCGGCCGGCCTAAATGTTATAGCTCCAACACCGAATTTCGCCTTCTCTAGAATATTATTATATACTTATGATCAGCCAGTGAGTTGTTTCTAGCCTACGAAGGGTTCTGTACTAATTCGTACTGACCCTTCATCGCGTAGTGTTTACTATACCTACCGCAAAGTTTAACACCGAAAACGCAGCCTTTTTCCCACAATTTACGTGTTCAGTATAGATCTTAACAATAAACAACCATTTGCATGCACTGCGATCGCCGACTGGTCTTACTAGTTGAAACACAGGGCGTTCTCTGCGAAGTACGAACTGAATATCACGTAGACTTATTTCAGTGTTCAGACGGTGAATGTTTCTCGTGTACCTCCTACACTGTCATAATTCCCAGACACCAGACCGGTCTGAACAATATAAAAACTGTGCATTTTTAGGGTTTTGGATTGTTTAAGTGCTTCGAATCGTTGCCAGAATAAACAGCAATTATTTTCCTTGCCCTAAAACTGAGAAGTAGGTATAACACTGCAGTTACGCCCTTAGGAACAGTATGACATCCACTGACACGATTTATGTGTAGATCAGCGGTACACATCTTTTGCGCATTGACCCTACCCTAAATGGTCCATGGAGTCTCTTTTTTTTATTTGGCGCAACAGCCTCCCAGTGGGTCAGGGACTCTTCATTCACTAGGTTTCTCGATCATACACAATGACGCACCACAGTCGGTAGGACTCCTCTGGACGAGTGATCAGACGGTCGCAGAGACCTCTACCTGACAACACACAACACTCACAAGAGACACCCACAGCCTCAGCAGGCGAGCGGCCGCAGAACTAAACATTAGACCGTGCGGCCACTGGGATCGTTGAACCATTAGCAACACATAATATTACTATATTACTATATATTATACAATATTACAATCAATATATTAATTAAATATTATTAAATTAATATTAATAATATATTATTTTTAATAATTAATATTAATCAATATAATATATAATCATTGTATTATAATAATATACTAAAACACACTTCTGTAGAAACAAAAAAGTCGCCCCAATCTCCTGGCATTTCTTTTGTCGGATGATGGGTTCCACGCACCCCACCCACTCAGGGCGGACCTTCGCGATCGCAATCCTCAGGTCCGGCCCTATGCACTTGCTCGGGTTGAAGGTACAATGCAACCATCGCTTGTGGTGCCGCCTCTACACGATCTTCACCGCACGAGTACAGGATCACGAAATCGCAATCCGCAGAGACCTGACTCTGTGTAGCGATGCTACACGGGTGATCACACCACATGACAACGGTCACCCATCCAAGCTCCGATCACAATTCATGCAGCTTAACTTGCGTTATTAACAAGTGAAGCTTTTACGAGCATGGCTATACCGTCAGAGCGATACTGGTTGTTTGTTTTCAGGCTACTTATATGGACGTTTTAAATATTTTTTGCTTAATGCAGTATTTATTTTCGTAAATAACCAAAATTTACCTTGGAATTATTTATTTTATACGTTTTGTAATATTTTAAACAAAATTATTTATAAATTAAAAGATTTGGGCTCTTTTCGTAGATTTTTAAGTAAATGTTTCGATATGCCGCAATCAAAATCCAAGATTATTGTGATTTTAATTTTTTGGAAAAGGATTATTAATTTTAGGCACGTTTGAAAATATTGCGAAAAGTGACTTTTAGTCTGTCCGTCTGTCTTCCCACCCTTCCGCATGGAACAATTCGGTTTCCTCCGGAAGCATCTTTATGAAGCTTGGCATTTGATTATTTTTCGAAAATCTGTTGAGAAAATTTTATTAAAATTTAGCAACTTGGGCGTATATACATTCTGAAAATATCTCGGTAAATTTTTATTAGACTGAAAACAACTAGAGAATGTGGGATCTTTTAAATATTTGGGTAGCATGTTAACAAATGATGAAAGATGTACTTGTGAAATTAAATGTGGGGTTGCTACGGAAAAAGCTGCATTCAACAAGAAGAGGGCTGTTTTTACTAGCATATTGGACTTAAAATTGAGGAAGAAAGTAGTAAAATGCTACATTTGGAGGTGGCTGGTTTTTCGATGCTAAATTTTCTCTCGCGCTGTATTGCCAACCAACACACTCTAACCCAGACATTATTGATACTGATATATTTGTTAACTGCAATTGGGTTGACACCCGGTGGCAGTAGTACAGTACACATTTACACACAAACAACACAATTAACAACTTTGGTGGAAGGCTTTCTGGGATTCGAACCCAGAGTCGTTAAACTAAAATTAACGAAGAACTTAACAAGACGAGAATTTGAAAGGTCGGCGGAACGCGAACGGTAATTGATATGAACATTGCCGGCATTTAACTTCTGGACAGAGTTTTACGTTGCTTGAAAACCAAAACAAGACAGTAGCCCTACTTATCTACCAGACTACACGATGTTATATCCCACAAGACCTTCATCTACACCATGCCTACTTCACATATGTAAGCAGATATTAGTGTAATTAATAAAATGCAGGTAAATTTCGCTGTACTATATTATCAAATGACCTTTAATATCTACAATGAAATTGACTCCTTAACTGGAGTCGTATTCTTTCTATCAGAAATCTACGCTAAGTCGCTACAGTTACGTTTCCTACGAAGAGGGGAAAGGCGATGGAATCCATTAAAAGTACGATCTGACACTTCTGTTCGCACTCTGTGTACTTCTTCAGACAAACATGATACAATACTCCCACAGCCAACAGCCGGACGTTAATTTCATCATTACAGGTTAGGCACACAATCACTCTCAGCATTAAAGAACCACCAAGTTAATGGTCATTTTGAGCTCGGTCTTCAACATGATTAGAAACGTGTAACGAGGATTCCGAAGGAGAGCGTTTCCTTCTTCGGTTGACCAGCTGCACACATCTGCCCGTTCAACTCCGAATACAAATAAGAATCGCACTACTAAAAAAGGTCCAGGCTATGAAGGCCTACAGCGAAACAGAGGTGCAAATCTACTCATTTTTAAGCTCGGCGATTATGACAATATTACATCTTTATTTAATTAACCATCTGCCGTGCAACTCGGCATGAGGACGACAACACAATTCTAAATGTCTTGCTACCCTAACCTCCTACCTTCCACTACCTGTAAGGCAAGGGGGGGGGGGCAACTACAAACACTCGTAGGATCTTCACACACAATAAGGCGCCAGGCAGAACAATGTACATACCCGCGTTAGGCAACAGATTAAAATAATTTTGTTTACTGTCAATAACTGGTACATGTATATTAGCAGCCACATTAAGTCTGCATGATGGCATGTTATAAACTCCATCTTCTGGTAATGATAATGAGGTTCCTTTCGAAAATGTTCCATCTTGCGAAAGTCAGCGAGATATGATCGGATAATATTGGACAAATATCAAGTTTCGTAAAACTATGGGGGCGCCAGTATTCCACAAAACGTCCTGCCACAAATTATTCTGCTGTAATTGAACTGCTTCTCTAGCACGTGTTGTATAAATCCTGCACCGTTTTATTTAAACATGTAATTTCAAATCAGAAATACAACATTATGGAGAAGACTAAACACATTTCAAGCTCGGTAAATATTTAAAATTTCACAGAAATACCTTTGCCTTTAATAACATGAATTGATATGTTGATTTTCCTCATTAAAAGTGGTGTGGTTTAAATGTGATCCATAAACACAAGACAAAATGTACGGAAGGCGCCTGATTTCGTAGGGCTTCACAAGTGTCTGTTTGGAGAACAGCAGTTATTACTTAACTTTACAAAATCACCAACTGTCTACGAGTCAAAGCAAATGCATGGGCAATCCTACAACTCAGTTTTCTGTTTGTCTTTGTGTGAAGCAAGACCAACACAGTACAGCCTGCGCGGTTAAAGTTGCCCTTATCACATTATTGCTTACTCACAACTTCCCTTCTGGCATAAAGAGTGGTATTTTTATTCCTCATAATAATCGACCAAGGAAGGTTTGTTTGTATGTTTTTGGCGCGACAACCCCCATTGGGCCAGGGCTTCCTCATTCACGAGGTTTCTAGATCACACACAACGACGCACCACAGTCGGTAGGACTCCTCTGGACGAGTGATCAGCTCGTCGCAGAGATCTCTACCTGACAACACACAACACTCACAACACAGAGA
>Ga0123354_10014803_pt1 | contig 12148 bp, 11 predicted proteins | sample TergutLab28metaG_2_FD_97872 | JGI IMG/M metagenome (GOLD analysis project Ga0123354, IMG submission 97872) | Labiotermes labralis P4 segment gut microbial communities from Petit-Saut dam, French Guiana - Lab288 P4 | ecosystem: Host-associated > Arthropoda: Insects > Digestive system > Gut ... | reverse complement strand
TTGACAAGCTGAAAGACCATCTGATAGCCAAAAATGTTGCAGCAGATATTGCGCATAAGCTGTGTGTTTCTGTGGCTGCCAAACTGGAGGGAAAAGTGAGTAAATTGTTACAGAGGTTTACACGTGATGTTGAACCTACATAGAAAGTTTATTACAGTATAAGGGTACTTGTTTAAAAATTTTTGGCACTTCCTCTTTCATTGTAGTTGTTAAATTTGTTGTATCTTACAATTTTGTGAAAGAGTAAAATCAGAACATTGTGTAACAACTTTTTTTTTTCTGACATGTTTCCTATGAAGGATGGTTGGAAATAGGGAGATGCCTTGTCACCATTGCTCTTCCACTGTGCTTTAGAATATGCCATTAGGAAGGTTCAGGCAAACCAAGAGGGCTTGAAACTAAATGGTATGCATCAGCTTCTTGTTTATACTGAAGATGAAACATATATGGTGGAAGCATGCATACTATAAAGAAAATTGCTGAAGCTTTCATAGTTGCAGGAAGTAGACGTTGAGAAAACTAAGTACATGGTCATGTCTCAAGACCAGCATGCAGGACAGAATCACAGCAGCAAGATAGGTAGTAAATCCTTTGAAATGGTGGAACAGTTCATATATTTGGGAAATGCTTAACAAATCAAAATTCCATTCATGAAGAAATTAAGGCAGATTGGAGTCAGAGAATGCTTGCTATCAATTGGTGCAGAATGAGGTCGATGAGGCGTGTAGCATGGATTGGGAATGGGAGGGGAGAGATGCATACAGGGGTTTGGTGGGGGAGCCTGAGAGAAGGAAACCACTTGGAAGACCAAGGTGTAGGTGGGAGGATAATATTAAAATTTGTCTTCAAGAAGTGTTTTGAGGGGAGCATGGACTGGATTGACCTGGATGAGGGCAGGTGGCAGGTTTTTGTGAATGTTGTAATTAACCTTCCATTTCCATAAAATGTGCAGTGTGTTGACTGGCTGAGAACTGGTTAGCTCTTCAAGAAGGACTCTGCTTGATGGAGTTAATTGGCATAACAGCCCCCACCCCCCAATCTCACTTTGTTCATGTAGGTTTGCTGAATACTGTCTTCCAACTTAAAAGTATATTTTCTCATGTATGTCTTGTAACCAATGAACTAATTATTGAATGCAGAGTCCTTTTTAAGGTGGTAATAGTGATTCTTCTAATTGAGGAACTCACCACATTTTGTAGAACTCAAATGTTCATTGCCATGTTTACTGCAGGCTGCCACTGTGCTATTTCCTACAGATCTACTCTGCTATAATTCTGCGTGTGGCTGTTTTATATATAGAGACAAGAATTTCAGAGTTTATCTCCTATAATGGAAAAGACCCATTAAATAATGAATGCTAAGTTCCTTGTAGATGAAAATGTGTATGTATTGAGGTCATCAGATGATTCTTGACATCTTTATCACTTTGAGAATATCTTACAGGTGAAAATATATACATGTCAAAGTACTTTGGTTAACTCCACTTGTTAAACATAAAACAAATGTAAATCAAGTGTATTCACATCTCTGTAATTAATCATCGATGACATGTTTCGGCTGCAAACACCATCTTCAGGCTGAATACAAATTTGTATATGGAATATATATTACAATGCCATGAATGTTATGCATGAAATCTCGTCTTACATCAAACGGAGGTATTATAAGATGTATCAAACATCAAATATAGAGTTTGAAGATTTTTGTAAAATCTGTAAATTGAAACTTTAAAAAATTTTATGTAATGTTATAAAATAATGGTGGTCTTGTGGAGGTGGATGTTGAACTTTAAAATAGTGGACAGCACAAGTATATTCCTCTCTGCAGAATTGTTATGATTGTACTGTCTACACTGGTGTATGGTGTATGAAGTGATTGCACTAGTCATTGTTTGAGTCCCGATGTGTTATATAAATATAATTACATTACATACAACTTTGCAGTATAACTCCACATAATATGTGATGTTGGTTAATGTATGCATGAGATTTATTCATACCATGCGGTGTTTATAGGTAAACGCTGCTTACTGTTGTGCACTGTTGTTGTAATGATGTGTGCTATGTGAATGCTGAATGTTTACTCTTTTTAATGTGTAATACATCTTTTAATACCTCCATTTGGTGTAGGAGATCTTGTCCATAATATTCATGGCATTGCAATATATATTTTCTGCATGATTTTGTATTCAGCCTGAAGATGCCTATTATAGCCAAAAAATGTCGCTGGTGATTAATTACAAGCAAAGTTTTGTATATACTTGATTTATATTTGTTTTGTTTACTAGCATATTTAAAACAAAATGGGGTGCCTTGCCTAAAAACTCTGCCCTTGTTGAGTGAATAACATTCATACATATTCCTTGTCCCCTCTTATGTGTATGTCTGAATTCTTTTAACTATCTCATAGAGCTTCATTGACAGTAATCCATACTTACCACTCACTCTTTGCTCACGTTGTGTCCTCATTTATATATAGTTAAAAATTTTATTGGTAAGTGCAAACTTTTCCATCTGTTATCCATGTCTAGAAATGATATCTGCTTCGTAGGAGATGTATCCATTTTTACGTTTCATGTGTTGGCTACTTGAGAACAATTACATGTTCATAGAATGTAGGCTGTCTTAGTTACTGGCCAAAAAAAAAATGCATTCATGCCAAGTTACTGATTGTCATAGCACCCAGGGGTTTGTTTGCATGAAGCTTCAATTCTTTCTTGATGTTACTATGTGTGGTTGGGTATTCAACTTTTGGTAGGATTGCAGTCATTTCATCTTCAGGGTTAGGCAGTTCAAGAACAGAGCTTGGACTGCCTTACTCTGAAGGTACAGGCACTATGATTCTTTGAAATGTCTTTAATGCTTTGCCCACTGACGGAACATAACATCCTAGAACACTTGAATTTAAGGAACACTGCTGTGAGAACATCAAGTCTTGAGTTCATTTACATGTTCACTTGAGCTGACCTCTGGACTATATCTAGAGCAAGTGAATCCATTCAGTGTCCCCATTTACATTTCTGATTATCCTCTTAATCATCCAGCGTCTTCTGTGTTGTTTTTGCCCTGCAGGTTTTTTTGACAAAAATGTTTCACTTATTTCTCATGTACCATACATGTTTTACATGCCACTGTTTTTTTCTTCTACTATGCCCTACCACTGGCCAGGCATCCTAATTATCAGCCATTCATACTCAGTTTCCTAATGCGGCAATCTCTCTTAACACGTGTGCATTGGTTATAAACTTTATTACCTTTAAGAAGGAGACTTCATTGTTGCCTGTACATTAGGGTTATCATATATCAATCACAAGAAAAGAGGACATTTTCCACTTACTGAATGTAAGGAAGAGGATGTATCAGCAAAAAAAGGAGCTTAAAAAAGAGGACTAAATAGTCACAATTTTGTCAAAAAAAGGTCAGTGTGTTTCTTTTTAGTAGTTTTTTTTAAATCTTAAGAGTATGATATTCAGAGTGAGACTTTTGTTAAGTCTATTTTTCACTGCATTCATATTTATATTAATACCCCAATTTTTACTAAAATCTTTTGGTCTGAGGTGTTCTGCCACTGGACTGGTGGTTGGTCTTTTTTTCTTTTCATAATTGACTGAAAGAATAAAGTTAATGGATAACATCATCCTAACTGAACAGTTTTTCTTGCAATCTTGTACAAAGAGTCTGCCTACCTGATCATATGCATTACATAATGACACAATATATATCACTAACAACATTGTTCCTAGTACAATAACAGTACAGAAAATAACATTGTCATGGTATCCAGCAGAGACCACAGATGTCCATGTGCTTCTTTAATTGGAAAGATTGAGAACTACTACTGTACAACTGTATCCTGAATTATACCAGCCTGTGTTGTAGTAAAGCAAAATTCAGTAAGTCCGACATCCTGTAATTCAGAAATCCTAATAATCCAACACTTCTGGATAATAGTCCAAATACCAAAAGTTTTGCTTTTTTGCCAGAAAAAGCTTCAGTGATGAAACACGCAGATCTTAGGTACCAGTTCGAAAGCGCTTCCAAGAGTATCTGTACATCAATCATTGTGTTATCTCCTGACCTCTTGTCTCCTATTATATCAACTTCTTCAGCTATGGAGACTCCAGAAAACCCAGGAGGGGACCATGATGACTGAGCCAGTGGATGAAGGAAGTATCCAAACAGAATACTCCTTTGATTAGTTGTACAGCACAAGTGTAGGAACAGTAGCAAAAAATTTCCTGTAGGGACATACATCAATATAGATGCCATCTAATAATCCAGTACATTTGATCAGTTAACGCCTTCCCAGACCTGTGCAAGTCGGATTAACAAAATTTTGCTGTATTCACTACTTTAAATCTTGCGTGATTTCTACAGTAGTCCAAAGTGGATAAGAGTTCCTGAAAAGTATTGGAGACACCACTAGTTGCATACCTTGTGATTGTTTCTTAATATGATTGGAAGTATTTATCTCTGCTATAAAAGTTTCCAGCTTGTCACTGCAGTGAAAATTCATATGAGGATGTGTGATATGATGCAATGTTGTGTGATGGGTAGGCACCAATGTTTTGGACTAACCCTGGTTACCATCTTCTGGGTAGAAGCTGGAGGCCCCAGGTACCTGTGGAACTGCGTTTTCTGTCTACAAAACTATGTGGCATCATATACTAGGGGACTGTGTTGTAAATTAATCACTGCTGCTTGTAATAATGCTGGTATCTCTGTTACTGTATACATTTATGCTCAATACATTAAAATAGGCAAGTAATTTTTAATATAACGAAACTATTAATCTCTTACAACATTTTGCAGTTCCACTTAACATAACATCACTATTCCTCTGTAGGGTTAATATGATGTCTTGTCTCATAATGTGATCATTAAATGTTAGTTGTGTATGTATGTCTTCTTTTGCACCTTGTTAAGATCTTAGTTGTCTTATAATGCTGTAACATGCTTTAAAGAATGCTATATGTTCCATAGCCATGCATTAAAAAATATTTGTACTGTACTGCCTCCTGGGAGGAGGGTTCTGTCTGAAACTATGTCCCTACTCAAAAAGGCTTCACTGTTAAAGTAACCTCCCAAACTCACACTAGCACTATCTTAGCCTCAACAATTGTGATAGAGCTATCATCATTCAGTTTTGGGTTTTCTAAGCAGATCACTGACAACTGCTTTGTTCAAAAGTCTAATGTTAATACCTCCAAAAGGAAATGCCTATTGGAAGTCTTTATACTGCATTAAAATCCTCTTAGGTCACATAGCCAGTTGCGAACATAAGGACGTTGTTTTACGGGTATCACATTCCTACTGCTGACTCCAAGTTGTAACTATACTGTAAACACTGTATAGTCTGATTTTCTAACTGCTGTTGTAACAACAAAGGGTTAAAGTATATAAATAAGTTATTTTTGTAGAGAACATCCCGCTGTGTTTAAATTTACAAGGTAAGCAAATTGTTAATATTTGCCATGAAACACAACACCACAATAAATAAACTAATAACTAATGTACTATTGTTGTGTTTGATGGCAACTATTAACGATTTGTTTACCTTGTACATAAATAAAGTACATAATTTACAATTATTTTACAGTTTTACAAAATTCACATAAATATTAAATTCAGTCCAGTCAGAATTAAAATAATTGCCTTGCCTTGATTCGCTGTAACCCGATGCAGCATTAGAGTTATAGGATTTATGCATTAAACAAAGTAACCAAATATCATCAGGCAAAACTGCTCAGTCTCAATGTGGAGATAACTAAATAAAGTGTAAAATTCTAAACACATTCAACACGACTTACCTTGTATAAACTGAAGCCAAATAATTTTTAAGGACTTCATAATAACTATTTTGTTATTCTTGATCTTTGGAATGAGCTCCAGGTCAGTCTCCATGTATAAGGCAAACTTCAATTGTGAGAGTGAGGACAATTACCTTATAGTGCTGGGTTATATAGAGAAATCAAAGTATGCTAACATTGTCAGTTCTAGCTTTCTATACATTGTATTGAACTACTGAGCAGAAAGCCACCTCACGTCTAACATACGGTAGCAAACATGATGTGGTACTAGAGTGACCTGAAGTTCAAATAAAATTTCCAAATTTAATATTCATTACAATATGATGTAACAAACCAACAAATAAAGTACAGCGTATTTTATGGATGTACATTTGTTGGTTTGTTACATATTATAAAAGAATTTGTTTGTGAAAACATACCTTACTGCAGGTGCTTGGAACTTTTGAAAGTGTGGCAACCATAGTCAAAACAACTTTGACAGAGGCTCTAGTGCAGATTCTTTCACCAAAGAGACGTGTAGACATCTTGCGAGATGCCATGGAAGCCAAGAAACAGAGCCGGCCCTATGTCATGACTTTCTGTGGAGTAAATGGTGTGGGAAAATCTACAAATCTTGCGAAGGTAAACAGGATCTTTATTGTAGTTTACAGTGTGAGTTTTTGTGACAGTTTTGACCCTAAAATTTTCAGTGGTTTACTTTATTACAGGTTTGATTAAGACTCAGATATATAATAGCTCAAGTTATAAAGATAACTGAAGATACATAAGGGTTATAGAAGTAAGGCAGGAGGAAGCAAGTGATCATTTTCATTCTCCATTCATGTTTAACACTTTCCTATACCCAGCCATTGTAACCTCCGTGTACCGGTTCACTGCCTTCCAATAATAACTTCATGAATTTACCACAACATTATGAACGCTTGGTGAGTATCATATTTTTGCTCAGTGGGCTGTCTTTTAGTAGGTTATATTTGTTGTCATGGATCTTCTGTAGTGGTTCACATATACGAACAACATATGGCAGGAGTTCTATAATGTCTCATACCAAAGTCTTTTTTTTTTTTTTAAAGTTTTACAGAAGTTAATTTGTAGTTATTGCAAGAATCTGGAAATGAAAATGATGGGACATGAACACATGTGACATTCAATCATGCCGTTTTGTGTCATTATTGTTTCTGTGCAGATCTGTTTCTGGCTCATTGAAAACAACTTCCGTGTGCTTATCGCAGCATGCGACACTTTCCGAGCTGGGGCTGTGGAACAGCTGCGTACACACACTCGTCATCTGAATGCTCTTCACCCTGCAGAAAAACATGGTGATCAGCAGATGGTGCAGCTATATGAGAAGGGATATGGTGAGTTACCATGGAAACCTGAAGAATGTGTGTGTGTGTGTGTGTGTATTATACTTCCATAGTAGCACAAGTAGTTAGCATGGAAACCCACATAATGTGTGTGTGTGTGTGTGTGTATGTATAAATATTATACTGTGATATTAGTGCCTGGCAACCCTTTATATAGTTACCATGGAAACCAGATGAATATGTGTGTATGTATAATGTACTTTCGTAGTGGTGCCCGTAGTTGGGTTGAAACCCCAAAAATGGGTATGGATGTATATTATACTGTAGTATTAGTGCCCATCAACCCTTTACATAGTTGCCAAGGACACATCAATTAGTTGAGTCCTTTATGTATCATCTGTGCTTCTGTGAGACAATTCTATGTAGTGTTATCTGCTGCCATCTGGTGGTGGTTCATGGAACTTCAGTGTGAGAGTGTGACAGGACTGACTTTTTTATATACATGGGTCCGTGCATCGTGAATTGAATTTAACAATTTTCCATCTAGATGTGACTTATTCAGTTTATTACATTACTGTACGCAGCTCTACATGTTTCGGGTGTTGACACCCATCATCAGGAGCTCGTACAACTGTAAATACAGCTTCTGGTATTGATTAACCATATTTACTAACCATCCGCTTTCGTTGTTGAGTTGGAACTGATTCATGTGTATCGTCTGACGTTCTTAAACATAAGTTCGATGTCCAGTTGTCACACCCTTATAGGCACACTGGTACTGCCATTATCTCATATGATTTCCATACTGTCTCCTTATTACCTGTCTAAAATATTGTATCATTCATGAAACAGCAATTTATATATTTATTGAACACACTGTCATGCAACATAATCATATGCAATTTACAAATAAAGTCTGAAACTAGTAACCGTTGTGAACTGTTGATGATGATTTGTCACTTAAAAAAAACAGCAATTTGTTGTAACCCACTGACACACAATTTTATGGGGACATAAAAAACTTGACCAATCCTCAGCAGACCAGCACTTCAGGATGTTATATTTTTATGAAAATATAACGACAAGCAACATTGTGATAGAAGATGTATTTCAACCCAACTGTCAAGTAATGAGGTAATCTCATTATGATTGATTGTGTGGGTTACAACATATTGCCATTTCATGACCAGTTTACTTCTGTGAATTAGACATAGGATATTATGTACAATATCTAATACTGGAAAAGGTACAGTTGTGCAACATACACATTAGTGTTGTAATTAACCATCAGATACTGCTGTAACAGGAACATTGCTTGGAGTACCTAGTGATAAGAGGAAGCTAGGCAGTATTTTGTATGTCTTAAAGTGACATGAATTTTAATATCAAACTATAGTTACACTGTTGTTTTTATGATTAAATTATTATAAATGCATTGCAATCTGTTGTCCAGGCAAGGATGCTGCTGGGATTGCTATGGAAGCCATTAACTTTGCACGTGACCAGAAGATTGATGTAGTGCTGGTTGATACAGCTGGGCGAATGCAGGATAATGAGCCGCTCATGAGGGCTCTTGCCAAGGTGAAGTGTTCTTGTAAACACAGAGTAGAGTCAGTGTGGGAGATTTATAATTGCTTTAACAGAGGTACAAACACAATGAAATGGAACACTCCTTTAATGTAAATGTTCCTGCAAAATGAGGAACAAGTATAATTGTTCACACAAATTACAGTACTTGAGTATCCAGTATTCAACATGAAAAAAATGTGTCATTCTGCCATCTAGGTAATTATTCCTCTGAGAGAACATTGACTTTTTTTTACCAACATGAGTGAGAAAAGTAAATCTATGTCACCTAGTGCAATTCAGGTGAAAAAATGGCGAAAGACAATCAGTATTGAAAAAGAATTAGATGTAATAAGCAGGCTTGAAAAAGGTGCATGAATTGTAGACATAATGTGTAATGTTGGATTCGCTTATAGTAGTGTGTCTACAATTCGTGAAAATGCTGATAGAATTGAAGAAATTGCTAAGTGTTTAGATAACATTAAATGCCAACAATCTCAAACAGGGAGTGCTTGTTTGTGTAGCAAGACTACCACCGTCTTATTAGAATGAACCATACCAAAAACTATGGATGTCTCTTACATTTTTATTGCATTAGATATAAATAAATATATTGCATAGAAATGTATATATACTGTATATAGAGTACATACTAATTCTGTAGGTCTGTATGTCCACTTTGGGTATACTCATGCATTATATAGGATGATGCTGTCAGTCCCATAACTCCCAGGAAATATACTGTTTGAAATGGGATTACTGTATTCAATTTGTGTGACATTTTTCAGGAATGTAACCCTGGCATAAAACGTGACTTGCCTGTATATGTATGTATGTTACATTAGTTGTGTACAAGGCATTTCATATAAAGATTTATGTGCTTACAACTGCTGCAGGTCAGACATTGAACACAGTGATGTATAAACTAAATTTTGCTGCCCAACTTCCAGCAAGAAAATTCATTTACAGTCTCTCCAAAAGTTATTACGGTGTGAAGAAAATGGATACTTCAAATGAAGATTTAAATTTTAAAGTGTAGTGACATAATATTTGAGGTTCTACCCTGAAGATACAGGTAGCAGGTTCCTGTATAAAACTACGTGGCATCACAATCCAGAAGACTGTAACATTTATTATGAAATACATTCGTTGGCAGTGCAACAGTGTGGGATCATTAACTCCAGAGTGTGAGGAAACAAATCTTTCACTTTTCCTCCTTCTGACTGTTTCATGTGATCAAACCACCATTGAAAGTGTACAGACACTTTGTTTCTTACATTATACAGGCATCCACAAACCAAATCACCCGTCTTATACTTCGCAACTTTTGAGTCAAAAGCACTGTGCAAGAATGAATGGCATGAACTTACCAATGGTTTTGAAATGCGCAGCACACTGTTACATGGGCCATATGAAACACACTATGTTCAGTCTGTGTTCCAATTTATGTAAAAAATTCTGCTACATCATAGGTGTTAACTAGTAAACACAACAAATAACACTTTTTGCTTTGTATCCAATGCACAGTTGGTTATTCAGCTTGTGCAAATGCTGTATATTTGACTGACTGTTATTTTTCATCTGTTTTTAAAGCATATATTTTTGCAGATTTCAGTGAGATAAAATACATCCAACTTAGATAAGTAAATACATAGTAATAGTAGCACTCTTTCATTGTGATATTACAGTTGATCAAAGTGAACCAGCCTGATTTGGTGCTGTTTGTTGGAGAAGCACTTGTAGGTAATGAAGCTGTGGACCAACTGGTTAAATTTAACCAAGCCATGGCTGACCACTCCTCTTCTGACAACCCACACCTCATTGATGGTATAGTTCTTACAAAGTTTGACACCATTGATGATAAGGTATGTGTGATACTACCCATATTTATTTGTCAGAATTTATGGCAGTGTCTTTTCCTACATTAATATTTGAAAGAACATTTTATTTAATTCTCACAGTCAAAAAATATTCCTCTATGATTAGATTATGTTCAGAGTATGCATTCAGTGTCATTTAGACTTTGCTTACCAGCTGCTTTCATTTGACTTTTGTCCACACTCTCAACAGGTTGGAGCTGCCATCTCCATGACTTATATTACAGGCCAACCCATTGTGTTTGTGGGTACAGGGCAGACCTACCCGGACCTGAAGTCTCTGAATGCCAAAGCTGTGGTTCATGCCTTGATGAAGTGATGAGGCTCACCAGTCCTTGCACAAAATTCTAAATTTGTAATTCGGTGGTAGTAGTAATGTGCCCTAAAATCTTAATATATTAATGATTTCTTTTTAAATGTACATTAACTCCATATACAGAGTATCCCTTCATATATCTGAATCTGAAAATACAAATTTCTTCTTGCCCAGCAGAACTGAAGTATTGTTCTCATTTACCATAAGCATTTGTTCCTATTCTACAACACTTTGATTTCATACTTGTAGAATTTATATAACATTTGCTTACTGTGTTACCTAAGCTGTATCATGTCTTGTCATAATTTAACACTTCTTCCTCACTGCTCCTTAGAATACAAGAAATAGGTTTACATGTTGTGATGGTTGTGGGCAAGAAGACATGGCAGTTTTTTAAAACAGTTTTAACATCTTTAAGTTCTGATCTGTGAGTTAACTACCGGATTTCTTAATGTACAAACAATGTATGAGTAATAGCCTAAGTCTGTTAATAGCCACTGTTTCATTGTATTATTTCACTTGGATACTGTTGACTATGCATATAGATTGCCACAGCCCATCATCATAGTCATCATCATGGTTGGGGTAGTTTTTTAGGTTGGTGTAGCATCTGCTACTTTAACACCATTGAATATTGTTTATATTAAAGTGCTGTACATATTTATCCCAGAATTTAATAAAGAGCATGTCTCAGTGAATGGAATTCTTTATTACCATCTGGCCTGAGGATGTGCACTGAGAAATTAAATTATTTCTTCAATTTACAATTTTTAGGTCAGTTAATTCTGGGGTATGGGGGAGGGGGCTAAAATATATCCAAACAGGGCTCTCCCACTGTAATTCTTCCCTTCCCATGACCCCCCTTTTGAACTGTCAATGCTGAGGTTACTGCTTGACAATTAATACATTTTCAACAGTACTTTTGTTTTTCCTTAAGTTAGTATACTGTAGGGAAATTAGTTATGTGTTCTTCTATTGCTGATATTCTCCTGGAATTTTCTACAAGATTTTAAAATAATACAGAGACTTTTATTTCACTTCAGTGTTCAGTTTACAGCTGTAAAAGAGTCGGATGTGTTTTGGTGGCAGGCAAAGATATGTTGTATTGTCACCTGCTTTAAGTAACACATAATGCCATCAAATTTTTTTGAAGATACGTGGCCTGTCCAAGAAGTTCGTGCAGTATGTTTATAAGAACTTTATTTTACAAATTTTAGGATACATCAATGTGGTCCCCTTCAAAATACTCCCCATTTGACACAATACACTTGTCCCA
>Ga0123354_10014802_pt1 | contig 12148 bp, 11 predicted proteins | sample TergutLab28metaG_2_FD_97872 | JGI IMG/M metagenome (GOLD analysis project Ga0123354, IMG submission 97872) | Labiotermes labralis P4 segment gut microbial communities from Petit-Saut dam, French Guiana - Lab288 P4 | ecosystem: Host-associated > Arthropoda: Insects > Digestive system > Gut ... | reverse complement strand
TACCACACCACCCCAGCCAAACCACACCGTAACACCAACACACATCGAACCAGAGCAATACAACCCATGAAATAACTCAACAAATAAGTCGCAAGCTCCTGAGGATAGATGTATTAACATCCAAAACATGTTGAGCAGTAAATAACGAAATAAATAAAGCAAGTGACATCAAGTTGGTCTCTCTTTATTCAACTATCAAGATGATGCACGGTCCAATAAACGTAAGTTCCTACCTAAGTGTCTTACTTAAAGACGCTATCAACTGTACGCACTGTACAGATAAAACTGTGAACCTGGAGCTTTGGTGGAATGAAACTACCAGAGAAGAAGTGAAATCCTGGGAGAAAAACCTGTCCCAGTGTCAGTTTGTCCACCATAAATCCGACATAGAGTGGACAGGTGTGCAACCAGCGGAAAATCCGCAACTCTCATGTTGAGTGCGAAAAGGTCGGCTTTATTTCTGGCATTATATATGAAGATTTTCCAAAAAAGTAGCCGTTAATGCAGAGAGCTACTTAATCGTCTTTTCACAATCTGCTTATCCCTCCGGTCGCCAGATAAATCCTTCCTCTCTGGCAATACAAATAAATCACGTGCACTCGTGACAGTGCCACAGCAGTTCAGCCGGCTCCGCCCCCAAGGGCAACAAAACACTTGGACGGTACAACTGGGATGGCTGAAACAATTTACAGAAATGAAACACGAACCATTGATATATCGAATGTACCGGGGTGCTGATAAGTTCTTGGCCGGACCAGGAAGGAAACAAGCTCGGAAGCATGGCAGAGACGCGCGTGATTTCAACAAACTCGAGACGCGAGCTGTCATAAAGTTTTTTCCTTGTAAGGCAAGGCGCCGAAGGAAATTCACGCCATTCTGACATAAACATTATCTTCTTTCCTTCCTTGTCGGGCTAAGGACTTATCAGCACCCTGTATATGGAGACGGTAACGGCCTAGTAAGAGCAGACAGTGCGTTGCGGCAGCTGGGAGACCGTCAGATTGGACGGCTGGCGGATAAACATGCAACTGAGGAAGATCTAGCAATACTGCGAAACATCTGAGGGGACGAAGCCGACAGAGGAGGCGCATTGCTTGTGGATCTGCATGGAACACAGACAGACAGACAGGTTGCTGTTAGACCGCTTGGTAGGTCCGTTCAACGTGAGACCCAAAATAACAAAATGTATGTAAAATAACCACGTCTTAACGAAAGAAACGCCATAGTCCTGAGACAGAACTCGATGGATCCTGCTGGCGATCGGCTATCGGTATCCAATCGTAAAAGTTGACAGGAGATATTTCCGACTGACACTTTCGAATTATCTACCGCCCCGTGTTTGTTTCTAAATGCACAATTTTGAAAATCTGATATGAAAGTGCCAAAAGCTGGAACAAGAATGGAAAAGAGCCCGTTGTGATTCAAATTCATTACCTTGCCCTGCGAAATGCTGAACAGAAATACATACAGGGTTTTGGTGGAGACACCCGAAGGAAGAAAACCACTTGGAAGACCTAAGTGCATATAGAAAGATATCAAATAAGATTTTAAAGGAATAAAGTTGGAGCGTTTGGATTGGATTTATGTAGCTCAGGAAAGAGAAGGGCGGCGGACTGTTCTTGAGACCTTAGTGATATTTTGGTTTCCAAAAAAGGCGGCGATTTTTGTCTATCTGTGGGGCAATCAGCTTGTGAAGTAGGAACATGCTGCATGCAGTTAGCTGCTCGTCAGTTAGTTAAGTTTGTCAGGGAGATGACGAGTGGCATACAACCACCTTCCGCAACTTTCGTATTTGACTCACTGGTACTTCAGACAGCACCAAACAATCAGACACCTTGTTATGCTACACAACACCGATCGGCGGGACATGTAGAATAATTGGTAGAAATCAGAAATGCAAAAGTCGCAAACCTGAAGAATACAAACAGCTAGGAAGAAAGGGGCGCAGGGAAACGTCCATGTCAGAATGAATGTTAGGTAAACGGTTTGAGTTGATGAGAAATTCTGCAAGGGGCAGACCACTAGGGAGGTCACCAACAGTCGGCAAGGAAGTGCAGCCAAACTACACGTACACAGGCAGTATTCGTACAAAATACGAGACACCGATCCTTTGTGTTGTGGAAGACTCTGTTCGATCCATACAATTCCTCGAAATCACAAGATTCAGGCCTTTGCTATTTTCCCATTATCGCAAAGCCAGTGGGCCAGTTCCATCTAAATCACTTCCTGCAGCAGACGAAATGAACAATGCTCGTCTCCCCTCACACCGAAACTGCAGGCCATGCAACATTATGCAGTTCATTTCGTTTAAGATAATAAAACGCACAGATTTAATATTTTATGCTGCTGTGTTTAATTCTTGTGTAATTATCACAGAATCACCTCCTGTAATCAGTAATGTCTCTGGTGACAGACCAAAGTTCCTCATTATAAACCCCCAGTTTTAGACGGTTCAGTTTTGGTTACTGCTATGGCCTTTGTTATTTATTACTGGGCAGACAAAATTTGGGTTCAATACGGGAGAGCAGTGCGAGGGGCAGGCAAGAAAACTTTGTTATTTGTGACATGAGTAGCTATCAGTGACGTCATATAAATGAGGCTAGGTAACCCTTTAAACCCCAATGTTGACCAGCCTTAAGAAGTAAAATTTCTACATTCCGCCCACACAGCTGTATTTGTGTGTTTTGTGTAGATCTGAGAACAAGCAGCGATTATTTCACTGTACAGCATTAACTGACTGGTTTGTATAACAGAGACGGAGTGTGTTTACTGCGCGGTAGGAAATAAAACTTTAAATATAATTGAGGTTACGTTTAATGTTTTAACGATTTTAACATTAATGATTGATGCTCTCTTCGCCCCTGAAGAAGCAGATTAATTTTCCAGAATTAAAACGAAGCAGAGAACCAACATATGGCTGCAAGAACTATTTGAATGCCACATTGAAATAAAAGACGTGGAATTTCACCAGCCAGTCAGTTTCTCCCTGTTGCTTATCATGAACCTCTGACCAACTGCGTACCGCGTATCTGGGTTGGCTCTACTATCGCCCAGGAAATTAAAGGTCATAACTTGATTACGGCGACACTGACGGTACCTGCAGTAAATCACAACGGACACTCGTGTTTCGAGAAAACACAAAATGTAATGGGCAGTTTGTGAGTGTTGCAACAAATATTGCGAATTCTAATTCGTTAGTGCAAACGGATTTTGGTAAAAGGTGGATTGTGTGACGGGGAAATGATAGAACATAGAGCACAAAAGTGTGCAGAGAATGTGAGGATGAGTGACGTGGATGTAAGAAGAAAGCGAGAAGAATTTAGTCTGTGATGTTTGCAGCTGCAGGCACAGAAAGTCATCAGCATGAGTTGGAAATGAATGGGTCTATTGTGTGTGTGTGTGTGTGTTGGTGGGAATTGTGGAAATGGAAAATGATGACAAATATGAGAGAGCTGCACCAGCACTGTTTGTCATAGTGCAGATAATGAAAATGTTCAAGCCTTTCGTGTGACTCATCTTCGGTGAACCAAATATCGCAGGCAGCTCTGGTCGGAAGAACCTCGTAATGCATTAAACAATTATCCGGACGTGGGTGCAGGATAATCCCCGAAGACGTGCAGAACGGAGCGATCAAATTAGAACCGGTATTAACAGTTGGTACAGCTTCGATTTAACATGCTATCAGTCCAAGCAGCTTCCGGGCGCACGGCCACAGGGCGACGGGCACCGGCCTCAGGCAAAACAGAATATTTATGCGCGCATCGTGGTAAGAGAAGCGGGGGAGAGAACTTGTGAAATTATGAGAAAGAGGATGGGAGAGGTATGGGTTACCGGGTGGTATGGACAGAGAGAACCGAGCATGGTTCAGGTGAACTAACGGGTGATACAAAGAGAGAGAACTGAGCCTGGTACAAGTAAACTACTGGGGTATACAAACGGAAAGAACCGAGCTTTGTTCAAGTGAACTACCGGATGATACAAACAGAAAGAACCGAGCCTTGTTCAAGTGAACTACCGGGTGATACAAAGAGAGAGAACTGAGCTTGGTTCAAGTGAACTGCTGGGGGGGATACAAATAGAGAGAACCAAGCCTGGTTCAAGTAAGCTGCTGGGGGATACAAACGGAAAGAACCGAGCCTCTTTCAAGTGAACTACCGGGTGATACAAACAGAAAGAACCGAGCCTTGTTCAAGTGAATTACCGGGTGATACAAACAGAGAGAACTGAGCCTGGCTCAAGTGAACTACCGGGTGAAACCTACAGTTGATCTGAGCCTGGATAAATACATGTGTAAAGTAAGGAAGGAAAATTGTTTACGTCGTTGAATGTGTGTCTATCAGTGAATGTGTGTCTATCAGTGAATGTGTGTATATCAGTGAATGTGTGTCTGTCAGTGAATGTGTGTCTATCAGTGAATGTGTGTCTATCGGTGAATGTGTGTATATCGGTGAATGTGTGTCTATCAGTGAATGTGTGTCTATCAGTGAATGTGTGTCTATCAGTGAATGTGTTTCTATGAGTGAATGTGTTTCTATCAGTGAATGTGTGTCTATCGGTAAATGTGTGTCTATGAGTGAATATGTGTCTATCGGTGAATGTGTATCTGTCGGTGAATGTATGTCTATGAGTGAATGTGTGTCTATCGGTGAATGTGTGTCTATCAGTGAATGTGTGCCTATCGGTGAATGTGTGTCTATGAGTGAACGTGTGTCTATCGGTGAATGTGTGTCTATCGGTGAATGTGTGTCTATCAGTGAATGTGTGCCTATAATTGAATGTGTGTCTAACAGTGAATGTATGCCTATCAGTGAATGTATGCCTATCAGTGAATGTGTGTATATCAGTGAATGTATGTCTATCAGTGAATGTGTGTCTATCAGTGAATGTGTGTCTATCAGTGAATGTGTGCTTATCAGTGAATGTGTGTCTATCAGTGAATGTGTGTCTATCAGTGAATGTATATCTATCAGTGAATGTGTGTCTATCAGTGAATATATGTCTATCAGTGAATGTATATCTATCAGTGAATGTGTGTCCATCAGTGAATGTGTGTCTATCAGTGAATGTATGTCTATCAGTGAATGTATGTCTATTAGAGAAAGTGTGTCCATCAGTGAATGTGTGTCTATCAGTGAATGTATGTCTATCAGTGAATGTATGTCTATTAGAGAATGTGTGTCTATTAGGGAATGTGTGTCTACCAGTGAATGTGTGTCTATCAGTGCACCATTTTTTAAAGCTGAAAATCGATAGAAACATCTGTACATTTTCCATACCAACAATTTCCGGATGGGGTAAGAAGTGTAGAAAATATGGAAAATATTCATTAAGTTCTGTAATTGAAATACGACTTTCACATGACCAACTGATACGGAACTCACAAACAGAACCGCCAAATAGCATTTCCGGTAGATCTTCTACACCGAATGTGATGCAAATCGACCAGGAAATGTTGCAAGTAGCCTACAAGTGCTCTTGAGCTCTTAAATAAAGGCGATTTTCACGAAACTCACGCTGACGGGACGGGATTTGAAAAAGTACTGTTGTACGTAATTTAATTAAATGTGACGGAGGGTTCAGCTGTTGACAGGCTGACAGCAGTAGTCTGCACATAAGACGTTCTTTGCTTTTACTAAGACGCGTTCGCAAAATTGCAAAAAGCGAATGTTAACTTCATCATGTCTCTCTGTCCGTCCCTCCGTCTCTCAGCATGGAACATCTCAGCTCCAACTGCACGGATTTTCATGAAATTTGATATTTGAAGATTTTTCGAAAATCTGTTGAGAAAATTCAAGTTTCATTAAAATCTGACAAGAATAAAGGCAATTCACATGACGAATTGCCTACATTTATGGTGACATTTATGGTAACATTTGTTATGACATTTATGGTAATATTTATGGTTAAATTTATGGTAACACTTATGGTGACATTTATGGTTACATTTATGGTGACATTTATGGTAATATTTATGGTAACACTTATAGTGACATTTATGGTAACATGTATGGTGACATTTATGGTAACATTTATGGTAACATTTATGTTGATATTTATGGTAACATTTATGGTGACATTTATGGTAACATTTATGTTGACGTTTATGGTAATATTTATGTTGACATTTATGGTAACATTTATGGTGACATTTATGATAACACCTCGATGAAATTCTCTTAGAATTTGTCATAAAAATTGTAGGGAAAATGAAAACACATTTTACGTTCAAAAGAGTGTTTTCGAAAATTATGCTGTTTATGAGACAGTGTGGAAAAACACGGTAGAGTCAGACAGGCCACAGGTGACTATATAATACGTATCGAAAAAAAAGACGCCTTGCACGCCGGATATCTAAGGCCAGAAAACAGACACAGACACACACACAGACAGACACGCACACACACACACATAATATTGCAATAGTTATTGCTATACCACGGTAACAGTGGTTATGCTAATGTGCCTGCGTGTTACATTATACGTAGGTTTCCAGTCTTCTTTGTTCCTAGCAAAGCCGTTAATAATATAGAAGTAAATTATTCTCGATTTAAAACTTTCGCCGCGTTCTGAATGTTGTGTTTTCTTCTGGGTAATTCCCCGGCCTCTGAATTTTATATGCCGACGTTTCAGAACGCTGTGTCCATTCCAGCTTCATAGACGGGTAGATACGAAGAATTCTTCATACCTACCCGCCTATGAAGATGGAAGACAGTGTTCCGAAAAGTCGGCTTATAAAATTCAGAGCCCGAGGAATTGCCCGGAAGAAAATATTCAATGTGAAGACAGCTACACGTTTGAATATCTTGCCTTATAGATGTATAGGAATGGGGATGTAAAATTGAAAATATATAGTTGGTTTCACGATCCAGCCGCTTTAACCCAAAGTAAAAGTATGTGTGATATAAAGAGGGAAAGACCGAGTAGCTTCGTCCTGTCGCTTAATCCAGCAATTCGATTACAGTGCCAAGCAGAGGAACAGTTGATACCTATAAAGTGTAATTTGTAGGCTTTTCTTCGTAAACCGTACCAAATAAAGTGCGCAATTTCCGTTGTAAGTCGCGATCTCATGACGGCTTCCGTTGCCACAAGCAAACAATCTCGCTGTGGAAGTACCGGCTGGCACAAAATCTGTTCTTAAGTGCACAATCCTGTTTGCTACTTACTGTCTCAACAATTTGCTTGAGGCTGCAGGTGGGTGCGGCGGACCCTTACAGAAGACGTGCTTATTATGAAGCGTTCACAGGTCTGTGTACGGTAACGGTTGTACGGTGCATGTAGCACGCAGCGCTCACTACTGACGTCACGCAATCCATCATACCACCAGCCATATCTCTCCAGGTATCTTGCTTCCATATGATACGTCGTCAGTTGTTAATTACTTTCATCGCTGTCCTGTATTCTGTGTCTATTCTGTGTCTATTCTGTGTCTATTCTGTGTCTATTAACATTAATAATACGAATTCAGATTTGTCCTGTTCGATTGACATTCCACCGACCTCAATCGAAAATTCATGAAGGCCATCCATCAACTTGTTACTTGATCCGGTACGTCAGACCCAGACTGTCGGTTTCGTTGCAAACAATCGTTAACATCTTCAGTTTGTCCGAACCTTACATATTCTGCCGCTAAACAGTGCACATCTTTGGAGCGTCTGCAGGGCGGATGACGCAGTGATTTCCCTGTGCAAGACAATGTGGACGGCAGAGTGTTCGAGGTGCGAGTGTGTGTGAGTGCGTGAGAGTGACAGTGTACGTGTGAGTGTGCGTGAGTGTATGAGAATGGAATGTGTGTGTGATTCAGAATATGAGTGCGTAAGGGAAAATACACGTATGTGAGAGTGTGAGTGAGAATATGTTTAAGAGTGTGCCTGAGAGTGTGAGAGTTCAAAGACGCACAGCCTTCACGTCAGTCTGCGCCCTTTCACAGTTCGAGTCATACACTGCTACACAAAATCGGATAAAGTAAATATTAAACAAATTCCAGCCTGCCAATTGGGCTGGCAGGGAGTTGAATATAAAAACGAAAGTGACACAGGAGGCCGAACGTGATAGCCGTTTGGCTTATGGTATGGAGACATGTGATATTGAAGCGTATTATGTAATGACGTCAGCAACTGTTATAAGCCGCCGTTGATGAATGAATGAATGAATAAATGAATGAGTGTGGCGCATTAGTGGAATAAACGTGAAAGGGGAAAACCGGAGTACTTTGAGAGCAATTGCCCCTGTCATAATTTGTTTACCATAAAACCCATACACACTGTTCCGAATGAAGGCATCACAATGTACTTGTAATTCAATTAACATTACACAGTATACGTCAGCACAATCTTTTTTATTCTTAAGCAAGGCTACATGTTTCGACTAAACGTTAGTCATCTTCAGGCCCTTACAACATTTTCGTTACCAGATGCTTTGCCCAGTTTGGGATCCCATATATAAGAACCTAAGAATAAAAGTCCAGAAATTCTGCGCCAACATATATTTCAACCAACAATGTCTAAAACAAGACCTTATCCAAAATACATATGGGATCCCAAAGTGGACAAAGCATCTGGTAACGAAAATGTTGTAAGGGTCTGAGGATGACTAACTTTTAGTCGAAACATGTAGCCTTGCTTAAGAATAAAAAATATTGTGCTGTTGTATACTGTGTAACGTTAATCCATACACATTGGCCTAGGATTGACCCCAGACTCCTAAAACAAGACAAATTAAGCTAAACCCACACAAACAACACATTTCAAAAGTAATGTGAAGTGACGGAAATGCAGACAGGCAACGGCGCACTGCAAAGACAGTAATAAGGGAGCAGCTTTACAGAAATATATTTTGGGGGACGTAAATTGCTTGTAATCTTGGTTTCGATGGCTCACTTGCGTGCTGGGTAAAGAGGCCTTGTATTTTATAAATGTCTGGGTACTGCGTGTTTAACTTAGTGGCTATTATATCCTAAAGGAAGAACTGTGCTCCATGTAGTTGATAAAAGTTAGTTGCTAAAGTAGTGGATTAAACTGAATAAACTTCCAAGTTTTCTTGTTGTAATGGAAATGGAATTAAAGCTGAAATGGAATTTATAAACGGAGTTTTGAAAGCAGTCTGGCTTTTTTGTTGCATTACTTTAAGACTCCTGAGCGAGTTACAAACAGGCATCTGGACGTTTTCTGTAGCTGCTTTAAAAAAGTCCAGAATTCTTCCAAATTATATCAATAATTCATACCGTCTGCATAATCACAATTTTAAGCGTGCCTGTACGAAGCACACAGCACTGCTAGAAAGATATGCCATCCTCTTATGCCTATCTGAGGCAGTCTGTTAAATATCAATACAGAAAAAATATCCAGATATTATGTTACTTTATCAGTTATGCAAAAACTGCGAGTAAAGGAGGCATACAAGGCACATATGGGCAGGCACAGGCACACACAGGCACAGAAGCACACAAAATACACATTCAGAGACGCATACACAAGCACACGCAGGCACACCAGGTACGCACTGGCACACACAAGGAAAGCACAGGCACACACACACACGGGCACTAGGAGTCTCACTTCCTTTACAGAAGGAAACAGGCTGAACACCAACCATTGACTAAGCAGAGGTCACAGTATCCATACGACGTTAGTCTGGTCATTACTGCAGTGCAGCTCCGGAGCAGTGCACAAGCACCAGACAGCCAATCTGTCACGCACTGGAAACGAAGTTAAGTTGCCGTCGCGCAGCACACAAATCATCGCCTCTCATGGCAGGGAAGGATTCACTATAATCAGAAGCAATCTGTCTTTAGAAAGATGACCTAGAGCAGTCGGAGGTCTTCTTCTGCCGCAAGTGTCAGTCGGAATATTCTGAGTGCGAAAGACGTCCGCCGTCGAAGAATCGGCGGCGTATCAGGGGTCAAAAGAGAGTCCTGACCCCCATATAGGGTGTTCGTTTCCTGCTTGACCGATACGCGGCATCCCGATGTTCCAGTCAGTTTCTGTTACACTTCCCCATGGTTATTATTGCCACTGCGATCGTCGTCCAGCTCCTGTCGTCGACTGTTGAACCTCCCCGTCAAGCGGCGTGCGAGGCAACGCTCGCTAAAGCACTCTACGTTCTATTACGATTCGTAGTTCCCAGCTGCACAGTAGATACAACGACATGCGAAATTAGGGCCAGTACTTTCTGTACGAAACATACATAATGGGTGAAAGGAACACAGTACCTGATATATCATGTATCATGTACTAGGGGGTACTGATAAGTCCTTAGCCCGACCAGGAAGGAAACAGCTACAGCGAAAAACTCGGGATTTATTCAACATACTCCACACGAAGCTCAATACACTTCTTAGCTCGCTGCTCTAACTTTTGCAAGCCACTCAAAAATAATTCAGAAGTTTGTCCGTCCAACCAGGTCTCCACGGCAGCAATGACCTCCGCGTCGGAGGAAAAATTGTGACCTTTCAATTCTTTTTTTTTCAGTTCAGGGAACAGGTTGTAGTGCGACGGGGTCAGATCCGGAGAATAGGGTGGGTGAACAAGACTTTGGAAGCCCAGGTAGGCCAGTTTCTTCTGGGTTTCAAGTGCCCTGTGAGCCGGGGCATTGTCGTGCAAGAACAAGACTCCCTTGGTGAATTTCCCGCGGCGTTTTTCTTTCAAAATATCCTTCAATTGCACCAGCAGAGATGAGTAATACTCCGCGTTGATAGTTTGGCCCTTTGGAAGATAATCAATGAGGAGGATGCCTTTTTGATTCCAAAAAAATCGGGGCGAGAAACTTTCCAGAGGATTTTTGCACTCGGAATTTTTTGGGATGGGGTCTGCCGCTATGCCGCTACTCCATTGATTGCTGCTTTGTCTCCGGGTCATAGTGATATAACCGGGTTTCATCCATGGTCACCAATCGCGGCAGGAAATCATTTGGATCGCGACGAAAAAATTCGAAAAGTTGCTCAGACGACTGGCACCATTGATTCGCCTTCCGTCATTTCGGGACCCACATCGCGGAGAGCTTCCGCATGTCCAAATCTTCATGGATGATGGACCGACCTAACCCGCTCACGTGAGATGCCCAGTTGCTCAGCTATTGATTTAGCCGAAATCTGGCGGTCCTCCAACATTAGCTCGTGAATTTGATCAATAATCTCCGGGGTGGTCACTGTTTTGGGTCGTCCAGGACGAGGCGCATCACAGGTGGAAAAATAACCGCGTTTAAACTTGGACACCCAGTTTTTGACGGTGGCATACGATGGTGCATGTTTCCCTAATGTTTCTGTCAGAATGGCGTGAATTTTCTTGGGCGCCTTGCCTTGCAGGAACAAAAACTTGACGACAGCTCGCGTTCCCATGTTGTTGAAATCGCGCGAGTCGACTGACATGCTTCCTTTCCGCGTCTGTAACAAGAAATGACTTGAAATTCGGCACACGAACAGATCCCTCTTTCCAAATACACTATCGATTCCATCCTACAACATTGGGAAGTAGGTCGTGCTAAGGACTTATCAGCACCCTCTCGTAAAGATAAGCATAGTAAAGCAGACCTTCCCTCCAACCAATCAACGTGTTACGAAATTCAGTTTTGGAATGTAATCTGCACTGCACACGTGCTTTATCGCAGCACCGGAGCGAGTTTGTATGAATGTCAGAGGTCAAGCAGTTGAACATTCGAAATGGTGTGTAATGTTGGTTGGACTTCGGAACGGCTCGATAATAAACGTAGTCCACATTTAGTGATATAAATAGCGTAGTCGATCGGTTTACGAGCTTCATTCCTTCCTCAGCACCTTGATGTGTGCTGTTGGCTGTAGCAAATACTGCGAAATGATGGGAGTGGTAAGGCAAAGGAGTAGCTGTTGTTTGCACAAATTGTTGTGTCACTGGGGATTGGTGGTGTGTCTTCTGTCGCACTGTCTGTACTGTTAAGAAGCACATTAGTTACAAGTACTGCTTTATATTCTGCTTCGGTGCCAATTATGAGCACATTTAGCTACAAGTACTGCTTTATATTCTGCTTCGTTGCCAATTATGAGCACATTTAGCTACAAGTACTGCTTTATATTCTGCTTCGGTGCCAATTATGAGCACATTTAGTTACAAGTACTGCTTTATATTCTGCTTCGGTGCCAATTATGAGCACATTTAGCTACAAGTACTGCTTTATATTC
>Ga0123354_10014799_pt1 | contig 12150 bp, 9 predicted proteins | sample TergutLab28metaG_2_FD_97872 | JGI IMG/M metagenome (GOLD analysis project Ga0123354, IMG submission 97872) | Labiotermes labralis P4 segment gut microbial communities from Petit-Saut dam, French Guiana - Lab288 P4 | ecosystem: Host-associated > Arthropoda: Insects > Digestive system > Gut ... | reverse complement strand
TCCAAAACTAAAGGTCTACAGATTACAGGTAAAAAAAAATTATATTAATAAAATTATGTCATTTATGGTCTAAAACTTTCTTTCTGATGATAAAACACACACACACACACACACACACACACACATATATATATATATATATGTCACAATACAAATTTCCAGTGTCAAGATACAATGATTTGTCAGTTGCCATCATTACACGTACATACTTCATGTGGCCACCCATACTTTTCATGTTATCAAAATAATTACCAAAATATAAACTGCACTGTTAAAAAATGGCATTAATATCATTCCCACCTCATGAGACAGCAGGGGACACCATGGTGGTATTATTAATTATCAGTGACCTCAAATCTTCTTATAAAAAAAGAATAGTGGACCAAAAAAACTGTGTTTGGCCACATTCTTTCCACTCCACCACAAATTTATCACACACAAAAGCACCAAAATATCAAGTGTCATATCTGAATAAGAGAAAAAATTTAAATTTTCTGAGCAAGATCTTAGCCATCCAAATTTGAATATGAAATGGCCCTGTCTTTGCTACAGGGAAATTAAATCCCACCTTGTAATCCTATGTAGTGTGTGATACTATCTGGCACAGAATAATATTTATATAAACAAATCACGAAAATATGAGTGCATTGAGAGACAAAATGTAAATACCAGTAATGGCAAACAGTAGTGTCACAAACAGTACTGTACCAACAAGTAAAGGAGAAGTACACTGCAAACACAACTGTCATTCATTTCTGGTTCTCTATTACATAATTTCAGTCATTTGATTTGCAGTTTGAAATGCTGACTAAGCATCACAAAATGCATTTATCTCTCCACAACATATAACAATTTCTGGAACTTTATCCCCAAAATATTTATGACACATCTTAAATTATATTTTGCTTTGATGACTGGTGTAGGAAATAGGACTGGTCTTCAATATGCACTGCATTTGTATCTCCATGTGGTTTTTTAAATTCTATAACAAAAAATGAGAAAACATTCAATGTATGACAAGTACGTATAAAGGTCTAAGATTTAAAGTGTCAAAATGAGGAATGATCATAAGCAAAATAAGGGTATTTTGTCTTTCCTATCAAATGAAACACTATTGCAAATGGCAAAAATAAAGAAAATAATAGTGAGTTAAAGAAAAAAGCAAGGTCTATGTCATAGTTTTCCAGAGCTAAGAGAGATACTAAGAAATCAGTTAGGAATGTTATCAAGCCTAAATTTTGTAATCATGTCCAAGGTTCAAGGACGCAGAGTTTCACTATAAAGGTAGATAATATACAAGTGGTTACTTGATATAAAATATTTTAGGTCTACAAATACTGATAAAATAAAAATACTAAGGCAGCACTACTGCACGAGGGACTAATGAGAACAAAACCGTATGTTTCACATTAACCCACTTACATCTACGGAAGCTGCATCGCCTGTGCCCTTTGGAGAATGCTTGAGAATCGTAACTATGGCTTCGATCACGATCACTCATCTCTGAACCATAACCTGAAATTGTGCAGTGGAATGAGTAGGAGCTGGCCACTGCCAGGCAGAAAGCTTTAACTACAACTTAAAACTGTCACCTGCAGTGAGAGATGCATGGAGGTGACTGAATTCTGTGGTGACACACTATTAGCAGAGAAACTGAAATCATGTAAGGACAGTAACTTGAATGAGTGATGGAGTGATTACTGAGGGGGGAGGAGATTGAAGGGGTTTAAGATTATAAAGTAAACACAAGCAGACAAGTAAGAAACAAAAAAAATTAATAAAATCTTCTCAGGCTGACAGTTGCTTCAGGTTTCCATCATCAGTGCAGACAGAGAGTCAGTCACTGAAAAGTTGGTGTTTATGACCCACATGACCCCTAGCATGGCTGTAGCCTGTAAAGATTTTGTGCAAAAAATGTAAGTGACTTTCCAAACATTATAAAAAATCGAGGACTTTCAGTTTCATTTGTAAGAGTTCTCATATTCTGACAGAAAAACAACTACAGCTCTCTAGCCTCCATTTATGGTGAAAGAATTCAATTCAGATTCCTTTTGATATACTGACTGTATCTTTACATATATCTTAGTGGATCTTCTTGGTTTTTATTGTAGTATGTGTGGTGACATTCTTACATCTCCCATTTTTGTTGAATGATTTATAAATTTCAGGCTTCATGCACCTATTCATGGTACTTGTTATGCGTTACATTTTCATTCCTTTAAAATATAAGCATTTATGGTACAGACAGAACTGTAAATATCTGTACCTGACTTTAATTCTACTGTTTTTTTTTAAACTAACTTACCAAAAGTGTTAATATTTTTATCTGTACTATTGTAGCCCAAACACAACCAGCCAAAATGACGAGTGAACTGCTGATGGTTGGGTTTCAGTTTTTTTCCTTTTTCATCTCTATATAAGGAGTCAAACTCTGGAGGTGAAGAAACCAGGTGACGATCAAATTTGTCACTGTGATGCATGAAATTTAAGTAGTAAACTTACTTCACAGTAAGAGTAAAAGTTTGCTGAGTCAGCAGCTAAGTTACCAAAAGTTTCAAATGAAAGACCATGCTCAATATGGCGCAAAACACACAAATCCTGTGGAACAAGAGTGGAGTGTTGAATCTGTTACTGCATAATCAAGCAAAAGCACACACAACTGATGTGAAGTAAACAGATGGTTTTCAAATATGTAGTTTGTGAAACATCTGCAAACTTATAATGTTTCAGTAGAAGTGAGTAAGCTGCATGAGAACTCCCTGAATTAAAGCAACAGATAAATATATTAATAGTGAGATCTGAAAGACAACATCACCTACACTAAATCACATAACATCATCACAGGGAAGAAAACTTCAGAGTTCCCACAGAGGCACTGTCCTGTACAGTTTATGTGGCTGTGGTTCTTTACAAGTTTAACAACTCACACTTACTGCACTTACACAATAAAATTACTCTTCAGTTGCAGCACACCACTGCATATAATTATAATCAAAGAACACTTAACATTCTGTGTCATAAAATAACTTTATTTATGTTCTGCCAGACACTTTTGATTATATGTAATCTTACTGTATTATGGAACATGTTTAATATTTGTTGAGTAAATCACAATAATAAGAGACAAACTCCAGTCAAACACAGTGTCTTATAATTTAGAAAATACTCATGTACATAGATACACTACCATACAAGGACACAGGGTCTGCAAATATATTCTGAAGTAGTAAAAAAACCAATGGTTGTCAAACAAGTGTACATCAGGTACAATCTGGGATAGTATTTGAGAAGAAAATGGAAACATTTTTTTCTCAACTTTACCTGATACAGAACTGGCACCACTGGTTCTTCTGGGTGATGCACTGCTCTGTCTCCGTTCACTGTCACACAGATGCAAAGTGATATGTTCCTCGCGGACACCCAGCAAATCCAGTGACCTACAAATTCATCCGAACTTTATAAAATGTAATTAAAAGAAACTACTTAAAGCAAAAACTAAAGCCCACCTTATTAGTACAACACACAAACAGTTCTTTGAAACCTATTCTGTGGCAGTTGCAATAAATTATCTCATATTTCTCTATCAACCACCTTAATATGATTCATACTGCATGCCTTTCTATATCTAGGCACATCTAGGGATCTTTTCCCTTTCAGATCTTCTCACCAAAGTTTTGTATCAATTTCTTATTTCCCCACATACCGCAAACCCCACCCACTTCCAGTGCCTTCATTTAAACATCATAACAATATTAGGCAAAGAATACAATTTTGGAAACTCCATGGGATGCCATTTTTATGAACTCCTGTTATTGCACATGTCTTAGGTTCCAATATCCTCACCAGGACTTTGTTTCCCTTACTTCAGCATCCAATGATGAGAGAAATACTTCATGCAGAATTCGTAGATTCAAAGCCAATGAACAGATGGAGGACAAACAAACACAGAGGCAAACAAAAGAATAAATAAATAAATAAAATAAATAAATAAATAAATAATAAATAAAATGTCTGTAGAGTATTCTGTTCTTTGATATGAATCTTTTTTTAAAAATGGCCATGCATTTGAGTCTAAAATTGATTTGCACCACACAGTAAATTACACTTTGCAAGCTGCAAGTTCAAAAACATATATACTTGATTAATGGTACTGGAAATTAATTTAATCAACACTCTGAGAATCTCAAATTCTGTAAACTTCATGCGTTTTAGTTCCACCTCATATACTTATATGTGACTGGAACCACACTAGAATGTGGGTAACAGAAACGAAATAGAGTTCAATAATTAAAGGAGTGAAAATGTTAATGGTATTAACTCCATTAATTATATGAAAACACAATGGGATGTCTAACTTTGAAACAAAGATCACCACTCTGTGTTTCCCATTTGAAGTACCCTAACATTTGTACAAATTAAATTTCTGGATTGTACATATTTTGTTGCTTGCCTTCCATATTTAAAATTCCGATGTGATATATTTCAAATCAATATTCCACACACTACTTTACAGCACTACTTCTATATCAGGAATGTAGCTCTTTATCACGTGGATACCATTCACTAGCAACTGCAATGTCTAACACTCAATGGTTTACAATGCGCACATGACTATGTGATCTGCCCAGTTCCTATTTTTTAGGCATGTGCTTGCTTGCTGTGTGTGTCAACACTGAATGACTCAAGAAAATTTTGTAACATATAATTTTCTATTGCATTCTGAATGTTACTAACGTTAATTTGTATCATAAAATTATACTATTGTGGCCCATTAAGGCGTTTTAATATTCACAACTAATAAGTTTTTATAAATTTTGCACAAAAATAGATATTCTAAAATTTTCAGTCTCAGTGTTATAATTGTAGTGCAAGATCTGAGAATGTTCTGCAGTTTAAGGTTATTTATAAGACACATTTTCATATAGCAAATGAACAATATAATACACTATATTACATAAGAATAAAGACAATCAGATCAGTTTTACTAAATGTGTGTCATATGCTTCGGTAGGCCTACTTGCCTACTTGCATCTCCCATATATACAATTTGACTTAGTGCAGGTACCAAATATATAACTCTCCTTTGTCACCAAATGATTCTTAAAAATTATGGCTGCCTACTCCATCCTCATCCAAAACTACCACCCATGATCTTGTTCTCTGCATGTTCAGTACTCAAGCATGTGATATTATATCATTTAAATTTCTACAACTTCAAGTCTAAATATCACAGCTGCAGCAATGATTATACTTTTTAGTTGTCTTCATTAATATAAGAAATTACTATAAATGTAATTTAGGGCATGTGTATTTGATATCTCTGGTTCTATGCTGAAATTAAAATGAACTAAATATGTCAAAATTTAATTAGTCTTCTATTCTCAGAACTTCCAGGGGTTTTCACAGTTTGCAAATAAAAATTAATAGTCTTATTAAGAAATACCATTAGGACAAAACAGAATAAATTGTCTGATTCATAAAAGGATTTGAACAAGTAACAGATTTTAAATACTTGGGGTATCGCATATCAGAATACAAAAGTGATTTAGAAGATAAATTGCAAACATACAACAAAATAAATGGAGCTATACAGAGACATTTTGGAAAACAAATGAACAAAGAAACAAAGTTAAGAATTCACAACATTACAGTTAAAGCAGCATTGAAATATGGAAGTGAAGCTTGGGTACTTAAGAAAAGAGAGGAACAACGTTTAGAGGCAGCGCAGATGAAATTTTTGAGACACTTACTTGGAATAACAAAACTAGATAAAAAAAGAATCAATGTACTAAACAAAAAACGGGAACACAGAACATAGTAAAGAAAATAAAACAGTACCAGAAAAAAGTGGCTAACACATGTACAGAGGATAAACACAAACAGACTACCAAAACAAGCACTAGAATATAAACCAAAAGGACGAAGGAACATAGGACGACCAAGGAAGAGATGGAGGGACAAACTTCATCTTGAGGATCAAGGAACAGAAAACACATCCAACCCTTCAGGAACACGATGATGATGATGATGATGATGATGATAATAATAATAATAATAATAAAAGGATACAAAGCTTCATGAAATGTACCAACGGAGTAATCATGTCATCACCAAGAGACACTGCAACGTGACTGTGTATGGTCGAGGGAAGTAAAAGTTACACACATTTTTGTTTGTCAGTCTCATGTTCCAGCTGTTTTACCCCAGGTAAGAGAGCACCAGTAACTAATGTATAGGGAGTATGGTGGTCTCCAGAACCAGTCTGGATACTGTGGCTATATATATGCAGTATCTTTAAAACTTTTGTACCTAAATGCACAAACTTTCATGAGAGAAATTAATACATACATAAAATTATAATATTTTAAACATTACTTATAACCAAATTAACTGCTTTATGACTATGAATTACTTTTTTTAAGTAATAATTTTTAGAAGATTTAAGTCCTTTTGGGATGTTACATGAAGTCTTTGTATGAAAAGATCTCAACATTTCAAAGGATCACACTCTTTTCATCTTGAGGCTCAAGCAGTCCAAGAAGAGTTATTTTTGTTATCACTGTGTTACAGACCCAACAATATAAGGATATTAAAATATGATTATGTGGATCTTCTATACACAGATAAGATATTTGTTATTTTCAAAACATCAAGTGAAGTTGAAGATTTACTTTTTCTGGGATATAATAGTGTGCCCAAGTGGCTTGAATCTTCTAAGTGTAAACAGTCCATGAAAACTGCTTTGACACTGAAGGTGGAAGAAGCACGCTTCTCAGAAATGTCACTATCAACAAGGCATCACATCCCAGAAATCTTGAATCTTCAACAGCATCATTTTGAGAACCTCATCTTTCATCTGGTAGGGTTTTTATGAGACTTATTTACACATACTGAACACACACAAACACACACACACACACAAGTGACACATAATACACAAATAAACAAACTCACATGCTGGATCCATCTGGATTTGTCTGAGCTTCTGGTGGATCTGCATTGTAGAAGACCTTCTTCAGTGCCTCAAGTACTGTTACACCATCAGTGAATACTCGGTACGTCAATAGGAATGTGTTAAGGAAATCAATTGAGAGGAACCGTAAGTCTGTGAGCCTCTCCAGCAGTCGTTCTGGTGTTGCATATCGAATTTGTGGCACCTGCACAACCAGATGTAGATAGTAAAAGACAGGTAGAAGTATCAGGAAAATTACACCAGTTTTGTGGTTTAAAGAATAACACTTTTGCCACTGCACACTGAAATAAAAATGGTTTTGAAGTATGTATTTTTATACAACTCTGCCAGAAAGTTGTATATCACAGAAACTTTTGTTAGGCATGTTGAACAATTTAAATTAGCCTATAACACAGACAAAAAAAAAAGTTTGTTTTTAAAATTTGTACATGCATGTAGGTTGTTGCAGAGTATGTTAAAAAATAACTTCAAATGTCCCCTCCTTTCATTAAATTCTCAAAATGTACTAATTACAATTTACAATTCAGAAGGTAATTTACACGTGAACATACTTCCAGCAGCCTATGGCAAAAGTTAGAAATTCAACAATTTCACAATGCTGCACAAAATATGTGATTAAACTTCATGCTTCTATTTCCTTCCCTCTTTCCTTGTTTCCCCTGACTTGAACTTAGAAGACACAATTCTCTTATCCTCAAAAGCATCATTCATCATCATCATCACCACCATCACCACCATCGTCATCGTCATCGTCATTATCATCATCGTCGTCGTCATCATCATCATCATTCTTTTATTTTTCCGTAATCTGTCATAGTTACATCAACCAAGAATATTAAAAATTGTCATTAATTCAATATAAACACATACATACATGAACATATACACATATGAAAAAATTGTATATCATATTCAGGATACTTCTCCAGGCTGTTACTGTACATTCATAGTGAAATACAACAGAATAAATATAATTTCATATAATAATAAGATTTTAAAAACGTTTATATTAACACATTTACTATAGAAAAAACAGAGCTTCTTATATTTTTCTGTTTTCCTTGTATTTAAAATATTCTTTGATCCAGTAAAAGTAATGTAGATATAAAAACCTTTTTAAGGTAGATGTAAAACATTTCTGGTCATTAGATAAATTTTTTTATGTTCCAGAAGATTGTTAAAAACTTTATTCCTGAGAAATATGTTTTTTTATTAAATTTTGATTAATCTAATATTGGCAGGTGTAGATTATTATTGTACCTAGTTCTATATTTATAAATTTCCTTATTTATATTATATAGATGTTTATTATTTACTGTACATAATATTAGTGAATATATGTATTGTGAGTACATTGGCAATATTTTCATATCCTTAAAAAGTTCCTTACTTGAATCTCTTGTCCTAGTGTATACAAATTTCATTTGTAATTTACACATATAATTCATGTTCACAGACTTTAGGAGGGGATCATTAACCATCAAATTTTTGTCATGTAACAAGTCTTTATGATGACATGTTTTACAGGACAAGATAAAACGAAGTCGTGCCTGTGCATGACATTGAGGCATATTGAGAAGTGGAGTCATTTCTCCTATGACAAGGATAAGGGAAAGTCATTCTTGGCTGTTGATGTATGGTCGTTTGATGTTTCTAGATAAATAATGATGACTATTGCTTATTGTGCATTACTTGATATTTAAATTTAACTATGTTCTGTTTAATTTTAATTATGGAAGGCTTGCTATATTACCATTTCCACATCCTTATGATACGCATCTATGATTGGATTTATAGAAGATAATAAAAAATAATGATGATGATGATGATGATGGTGGTGGTGGTGGTGGTGGTGGTGGTGGTGTTGATGGTGGTGGTGGTGATGATGATAATGATGAATTCTTAACCTCAGTACTAGGCGTGAGTTACCACCTTCACAACCTGGTTGTTTTGTCCCCTGGTAAGTACACTCCAGAACTGTTCAGGCAGGAAGCTGGGTGGGCCCCAGAGGCAGTTGGATATTTGGGAGTATCAAAACCCAATTATTTGGTTGTCCAGCTCATAGCCTGCTCACTGTATTGACTCTGATATCCCAGCTTTACATACATGTTTCTCCAAATGCAGAATAATTGATGTTTACTGTCAAGAGACACCTATGGTTCACATATTTAAATAAAACATCACATTTCATGAAACAATCTGCATTTTCTTCTTTCTGTTCAAGAAATGAAACTCCCAAATGATAAGAATCCAACAGAAATCTACTGGAAGACTGAATTGTTTTAATTAGAATTAACCTGCTCTGCAATGCAAGAAAGCTAACATATTCCTCTTTAAATTGAAATTTAAATTTATAACTAGTTGCTCTATAAACCAGATGGTTAAACATTTAATGATGAAGTGTAAACTGTTTTATTTACAGACCCAGTTCATACTGCATGGTAAACACTCTTCATCTTGGTCATAAAAAACCAATCAGTTTGTGTTATATAGGGCAAAAGCCACTGATTGCTGAGATAGAAGGGGTAGAACGACAAATTTTTGAATGTTAAACCTGTTGGTGCATCAAGTAACCAGTAAGCTTTAAAAGGTTAATGTGCATCCAACTTTCACTTCTGCAAAGACAGAACAACAGATTACCTTGCAGGAGTTGAGGGTGCGGCTGAATCGAATGTCCACATCATCTTTGAACAATTTGGGGTCATTCTTGATGGACTGTGGCATGGTGACAGATGATGTGTCTGACATTGAACTGCGCAGTAAGTCATTGAAGTGAACGTTGTCCATGCACTAAAACACATTTAATTCTTTTTTAGTCTTTACAGTATTCTCAGTTGTGTAGGACACATGATTTCTCTGTAAGTGCTCCTGAATATCATAAGTTATTTTTACAGTGGAAATTTGTGGTATAAATACATTGAACCAACATGGAGTGAGCCAGGCAATTCCCTTTGTTGGTATTCTGTACATGGTAGACTCCAGATGAAATGTGATAGCACACAGTGGCGCACAGGAGGGGAAGTGAAGGGAAAATTGCAAATGGAGTGGGTAGCCAGTACTCTTCGCACTACTTTGGAACATGGTGTATCCAGCATTACTACCAACAACAAAAGCTGATGCACACACCTTGGCTGCCAGTAGTCGAATGAACTGACACCCCCACCGATTTAAATGGACTTGTCCATTTCGCCAACAGATAAAATCTGGTTTCTGCGCATGTGCCATCACATTTAAACTGGCATCTAACAAGAATGTATACAAAAATAACATAGTACTGAACTGTTCATTCAGTGAAAGATAATATTTATTACCGTCAGTTACTCAGCAATCTTATTTTTAAAAAAAGTTTTCCTTTGTTTTTTACTGATATATATCACCGCTATAATAAACACATATGCTGTCCAAAGTGTTTTATTCAAGTGTTTACTTCCAGAATCAAGGTGTGACTTACATATCAGCAAATATGTTATATATTGTTACTTGAACAAATAAAATTGCACAAGCTTAGAAAAACAATTATTACAGCTACCAACTTTTATACCTCCTTGCACTTGGTGATGATTTAGCATAATGCTGTAAAAGATGCCGTTGATGTGGATGTACAGCATGATGCATGTATAAACATGGCATTAGATGCAAGTGAATGATCAGCTTCAATGTTCAGTTGCCAAGAGTCCAAGTATCCACTGAACTTTGTACTTAACTTAAGTGTTGCATAGCAACTTTGGAACAGGAGGTAGATTAGAAATATTATGGAGGGTATTTACAATTAGATTTTAAATATTCCAGTTTTGATATAATGAATTTCATATGAAGGAAATATGATGACACTAAAGAGAAAATGAGTATCAGCAAATCTGTAGAGATAAATTATCTAAAACAGCTCATGAACCATGGAAATGAGTCTTATGGAAATATATATTAGGGTATGAACTGGATTGAATTACCTCAGCATAAAATCTCACAGAAAATGTTTGTGATGATGGTAACAATTCTTCAGAGTACACAATATCTAAAGGTGAAAGGTGAAGATTATTTTGTAAAAAAACACAATAAATACTCTAAGGAATATTGGAAATATCCTTAAACAATACAAAAAAGCCAAAATCTGCATACTTTCACTTTGATTACAACTTTAAGCATGAAAATGAAATTTACACAATGAATAAATTGGTTCATACTGAACAGTAAAAGAAAGCTTTGTTAATGTTGGAGTGAGAGAGAAAACCAACAAGATGCAACAGTTAGATGTTTATTTTTAACAATTTCTCAACATGTTGTTAAAAATAAACATCTAACTGTTGCATCTTGTTGGTTTTCTCTCTCACTCCACAATTTGCTCACGATGCAAGGTCACAGAAACCTAAAGTTTGTTAATGTTATTCATATCACTCATTGTGACTAAATTTATTATTTATAAAATCAACAGGTGCACATCTAACATACACAACAATACAATCTCCTGTTTACTCCTACATGTTTTGATATAATTCTGCCATCTTAACAGAGTCTATACAATGCAGACTCCCAAAGACTCCCTATATGTTGATCAAATTAAAGCATAAGGTGTATATCTTAATATTGTTTTGGACAAATTAGAATTTCATAATAGCAGAACCCTTTTAAATAAGTGGTTAAAGTCTTATTTACCTCATTGTGCTCATTTTTTAAAATAACCCCAATGAATCATAATAAATTCCGCACTGAATATATACTTATCTTCACATAGAGAACTTTCTTAACATGTTCTTCAAGGCTCTCTTTTGGGACCTACTTTTTTTTTACATGAACGATTTATAGGTATGTCCAGGGTGTAAAAATAGTTTCATATACTGATGATACTGTTATACTTGTTGAGGATGTGCTAAAACCTAAAATAGAATCTGTTATGAAATAGCTAGAGTAATAGTTCCTAAATAAAGAGTTTATTTTAAACATAACAAAAACAAGTGCAATGCCTTTTCATTCTAGCCAATTTAGACATCCCTATAAACCACACATCTCATATAATAATAATGATAGCTCCTATTGTATTCTACTACCTACTGTTTGTATCTATTCTTATGTATTTATTTATTAATTTACTTAATTTTTTATACTACCTTCTATATATTGACTTACTTTTATTGACAAGTCCAATGCCACTATATAATTATATGGATGAAAAGAAAATGAAT
>Ga0123354_10014798_pt1 | contig 12150 bp, 4 predicted proteins | sample TergutLab28metaG_2_FD_97872 | JGI IMG/M metagenome (GOLD analysis project Ga0123354, IMG submission 97872) | Labiotermes labralis P4 segment gut microbial communities from Petit-Saut dam, French Guiana - Lab288 P4 | ecosystem: Host-associated > Arthropoda: Insects > Digestive system > Gut ... | reverse complement strand
TTGTTGAAATTATGTAGCGTCGGTGGTGAAGGAAGGAATGAAATAATGAATGGGTGATTGAATATGGAGCGTTGTGTTTTGATGCCCACAGGATTGAAACCAGAAGAACCCGTTGCAAAATCTGTTACTGTATTACTTTTTCCACCACAAGTACCACATGGATTGGTCTGAAAGCGAATCGAGGCCACAGAGATAAGAGACCGGAGCCTAACCGCCTGAGTCGGTGACAGGGTCGTACTGGCTTGTATATTTGCAGTACAAAAAGTAACGTAATTATGTAGAATAAAATCATACTACGTCGTCATCAATATTTACACACTCCTTTGTAATCTGTTTATTATTAACATTTTACATTTTAATATGCAGTTCGTTAGACAGCCGTAAATGGTGGGTCCCTTAAAACTGTGGTCAATAAACAGCCTCAGCTTTCCGGAAACTCTTCTTAAAAAGTTTTATTTCGAAAATCTTAAGAAACGAATTTAATGCGGATAGTTAATGTGAAATAGGAGAGATCGTAAAAATAGATTGCTGTATGGGGACTGGATCCATGTGGTTCAGAATGGAACCCAACTATAGAATTTTGTGAAACACGGTACTAAAAACTTCGAGTGGCATAAAAAGCGGGGAATGTCTTTCACATCTGAGCGACTCTTAGCTACTCAATAACGATTCTACTCCATTGAGCTGGTTATGGTGAAAACGTGTGATTACTTCGTAATTATTAGAAGCGGATTGTACATTTGCAGTAGCTCGCAAGGTACAGTGGTCACGCTTCTTTTTATTTGTCTAAATATTTCATATGTTTCGAATTAAATCATGTGTTTAATGACATATATCCGAAAAAGGTGCATGGTTAGTAATTTTAACCTGATAATTCAGACTCTAATTTGCAGTTTGCGTACTGTGTAATTAGTAATTATTATAATTGTGGATGGGGCGAGGGATGTGGGAGGAAGGGGGTTACACGTCATCGTCATATGATACGGATATTAACAGTCATGTCCATGGGTAGTTTAGTTAGGTCTTGTAATTAGATCTGTTACGTGGCAACTGAACACCATCGATGTGGTTGCAAGGGTGCCCTGTAACACAGTTATAACGGTGATTATATTTTTTGTTATAAAATTTGCATGGACAGGACAGGAAGTTAACATGGGCCGGAGTTTGAAGGCCGTCTGTTTCTCGTAGTGTTTAACCGCATCTGCGTCTTTATACCGTGGCTGTAACAGGCCTTTGTTGCAAACGCAATTTGGTACGGACAGTAATACATTGCAGCGAAGTGCACGCTGCAATTCTTACTCAGTCGCAGCAGTGAACCGCCTGGGCGATGTTTGGATGTCCACATCTGGATTTCTGACTGAATTAGGATTGTCTTCGCCAGACCAATTCTGTTAGCTGTATAGCCTCCTACACGACTTGTACTAGGCTTTCCTTCCTCCGCTGGTCAAGCGGCCGGAGGTTCAATCTCACCACTCACTGGCATCTGGTACAGAAGGTGAAAATATTTTTGTTAGTACGCATACTGACATTCCCCGAATTGACAAAATTTTAAGTCACGCAATTTCAGACTTACATAGTCTTAAACAATAAAAAAGTTTAAATGTGCGCCGAAGTTTTCCTTGCTGGGATGAAAGCTTAATGGAGACGAAAGTGAGGAAGAATATTGCAGAGCGATAACACGGACGGCGGTGCGGTCATGATGAGGCCGACCAGGTTTCTGGTTGTTGCAGTTTGGATTGCAAATGGACTCTCTTGCATATATATTTGTATATATATAGCGAGACAGAAAATTGTACGTTTGTATACTCTGTTGAGACTCAGCAAATTTCGACTTGAACCGGATCTGCTGCTGGAACGTAACGACTGCGTTCAGAAGGTGAATGCCTGTGCATCTTCATGGCGCAACGCTCATTTAAGTAACTTTACGTTATCTTCAATCGCAGTGACTCCTCTTCACCAACGGGGTGTTCTGTTTTGACTGTTCACTGTTGGTTTGCCTGTACTAGTTCAATGCGTATCCCTCCCTAACACGTGGTTACATCTACTGTAAACCTTACCTTGTAATATTCTTCAATAAACCTTTGAATGTCGTGCTTTTGTTGTGGAATGAAGAACATGCAGCAGAAAAAGTGTGATATATATATATATATATACCAACTTTCCATTCCCCGCCTGTTATTTGTCATGACAGAAATTTCTCCCAGGATTTCAGTTCTCTCCTATCACTATCATTTCGCCACTGCCCTATACTCATACTTTATTCATCTACCACTCACAGTATATAATCAAATACGTAATTAGGCCCATTACGTAGCTTCACTAAAATTACTGGTAGTTTCTTCATGGCTGAAGGTAATCCTTTTTTATTATCATACCGGTGATGGGATTACTTGAAATAATGGAAGGAGGTTTCTGGAACATATCTCACATTTATTGGTCAGTAGGTTACCGCTAATGTGTGTTTATAAGGTAAATCCACAATATTAAACAAATTCGCTTTGAATTTACACCTTTACGTGTCCATAGCCAGTTTTATACCACAACGGTTATCTGGCGCCGCGAAGTGAACAGTATAAAGCTGGTTAACAGCATTGCTAATTATGGAAGCTTGTAACAATGAATAAGCTGTTTCATTGTGAAGTAAAAATTGAGTTATCAGGTGCCTTGGCAAAGAACGCACGCTTTCGCTGCACGAAGATAATATTGTTAATTAACATGTTACGAGAATGTATGGGGGAGTGAATATATAGTTCCATGCATTCTTTAATTTAACTCTAGGTGGAAGTGGTACGATAGCTTCATACTCCGGCCGATTTATGCCAGGAAAAGAGGCTTCGGTAGTAGCCATTTGGTAAACGACTGGGTGGTCCCAGCGCTGCTGTGGTTGTACTGACGACGAGAGAAAATTGTCTGCCGAGGATCTAAGCTTCTACCGTAGCAATTATTGTGACATGTCTATCCCTCGTTGTAGTGTAGGGTCTAAACACATTCATCAGTACCTACTTAAATCGTCTACGATACAACAGATAATTTTGATTGCGACGTGTAATTATTTCTGTTCGGTATGTAACAGTACCAGGAGCATTACTACGCTTGCGCATCCACACTTACTATAGAGATTTGATGTGTATTGGACCGTGCACCATCTTAATAACTGAAGAAAAAAATTCAACTGGATGCCACTTATTACTTTATTATGCTTATGTTAGACTCAACATGTTTCGGGAATCATTATGCCGACCGAAGGCTGTAACACGACCGCAGCCGTGTTACAGTCTTCGGTCCGGACACTCATCCATCCTACCTGCACTTAACTTTCCAACCAGCAGCTACACGAGAACCAGACGGCCTATGTGATAACTAACGCTATCGTCGTGAGCTCCTGATTATGGGCACAATGGTGCCCGAAACATGCTGAGCCTAACGTAAGCATAATAAAGTAATAAATGGCGTCTAGTTGGATTTTATTCTTCAGTTACTATTAGAGAGTTGACGTTTAAAATTCCCATTTTATGAGCTCTTTTACAATCGTAGGTAATTATTTTGATAAAATACCCGGTACACGTCAAAACGTTCCTTGCGTTTAGTGATTAGGATTGGTCTATAAGAATATAGAATGTTTAATAGATCTTCTTTTGAAAATTTATTACGGCCAACATTTTTTGTTCCATAGTACATCTGTGCTCTATTTGTTATGTATACTAAAACATCCACCAATATTTGTTCGCTGTAAATGATGTTTACAGCTGTGTAACGGGACATTTCTTTTCCGTTTACGAACAAGTGTTAGAAAAAATGTCAGTGCGAACTTATATTAGTTCAAATGAAGTCTTAAAATCGGTTGAGGAAGTTCAGCGGAATGGAGGCACTGTGCTATTGTGCAGGGTTCAACAGGGACGGCTGCTCTCTCTCTGTACTTGCCACGTTCTTAATTCTTCATTCAGGTAGTTCATTTTGCAGGGGGAGCAATTAGTCTAATTAGCAGCCTGGCATCGCTTTCAAAGAAGAAGGTATTTGAATAGATCCAGACTTAGTAGCCTGCTTGCACAGAAATTTCTCCTCTGTCCCATATTTATGCATATAAAGAGTAAGCAAATAAGTACTTTTTCTTGAGAATTTCAATTAATAGATGGATAAAGGTTAAAGGGTAACTTTGTCATCTTTATATTGAAGAACGCTAGGATTCAGAAAATACATAACAGCATGTTATAAGTTGAAACTGTACTGTGAATGGTTTCTGATTTAGATGTGACCCTTTGTTTATTTAATTAATACACCAACAATTGCGCATATATTTATTTAATTATCTAAAATTCACATTAAAACACTTAAAACGCTCCTACATGTTTCGATCATACGATCATCCTCAGGGAGCACATATTGTTCCTTACTAAAATTATAGTTTAAAAACACTCAGTGATTTAGGTCGTTACGTTGAGTTGGTGCTGCCACAGCACCAACTCAACTTAACGATGTAAATCACTGAGTGTTTTTAAACTATAACTTTAGCAAGGAACAATGTGTGCTCCCTGGGGATGATCGTACGATCGAAACATGTAAGAGTGTTTAAGTGTTTTAATGTGAATTTTAGATCATTAAATGAATATATGTGCATTTGTTTGTGTATTAATTAAACTGCAGAATGCACGGTGCAACGATAAAGATAGTGACCCTTTGTTATTTCATGTGTCTGCTTTTGATTTATTCTTGCTAGTGAGGATGCTTATTCTCTCAAGCACAACGAATCGATGTTCGAATGGTCCATTTAAAGGCGATAAGCGAACCTTGTGATAAGTGGGTCCCTGTCAAAACGACATGGCACATCCTCAGTTTGCTGCTTGAGGAACGGCCTCCAATATGGAGGGTAGCTGCGAATATATTGAATAAGCATTCGCGGACAGCCAAAAACGGGTGGTCCTCCAGCTTAGGGTTTGGGCGAGGTACTAACAACTCCTCACCGTCACAACGTATCATGTTACGGAATGTTCACACAGAAAGCCTCGGACCTAGACTGTGTGATAGGGACAGGTGGCGGGGCCTTATGTTTGCGGTAATAAACTTTCGAGTTCCATAAAATGCGGGGAATTTCTTGATTAGCTGAAAACAGGTTAGCTTCTCAAGAAGGACTCTGCTCCATGGAGTAAGTAAGTAAGTAAGTAAGTGAGTGAGTGAGTGAGTGAGTGAGTGAATAAGTAAGTAAGTAAGTAAGTGAGTAAGTAAGTAAGCCTAAATTGTACTTCGCGCATTCTTCTCACATTTTGAAAGAAACGAACGTCAAATCGCGCCCTACCTTTCAGTGTTTTCTGTCTGGACCGGCCAAGCAGAGCGGGGTAGGATGTGTATCCTTCCTCCAACTAGGAGCAGTTGTAACACAGCGGAATTGGTAGTAGTGTACTGTGTTTTACAGATTCGTTTAGGCCATAAGTTTCGTCAATTCGGGCTACTTTTTTTTTTTTTTCATAATCGTATTACTGTAGGCGACTTCTTTGATTGAAGGTTACGTCCTTTGGCCTGTGCGTCGTCAATTGAGTTCACCTTTCCATCTTGACATGAGTCTTCTTGTATCGCTATATCCATAAGATTTGTAAGTGAAGTCTGTCGTCTGGGACCAATTTTCTTCTCTTCTGAAAATGTGTCTATTGAAATCCTTCTTACTTATTTTTTGTTTACTGGCTTAGTCTGTAGACTTTTGGATGTTTCATTACCTTTTATATTTCTATTACACTGTAGGTTGGAAAATCTACCTGCTGATTTTTGCAGGAATTGTAAGTCAGCTGATTGTGTCTTATTCAAACGATTCATTGTCCAGTTTTTACAGCCATAATCAGACAAAGGACCTGCTGTTATATTTGTATGTCATAATGATCTTCGCAAATTTGTTTTAAAGTTATGCATGTAAATACGGAATTTCAATGAGAAGTGGGCGTAGGGAAAGCGAAACTCATCCTTGCTTTATTTTCAATCGTGTTTGCTTCCACAGTATATGTGGTCTGTTACGTGAAACTTCGTCGCTCTCACGGAAGAACGGAGTTGTGATATTTGAGAGTAGAGTGCTGAGGAAATTATTTGGGCGAAGTTGAGAGGAAGTGAAATGAATATGGGGGAAATAACACAGTGAAGAGCAGCACAGCTAGTGCACTTCACTATGTATGATAAGGGTTATCAAATGAAAAGGCTGATATGTGTGGGTTATGGTAGCGTGCATATAATAGAAGAGACTTGCAGGAAACAGTTTAGTCGGAAAACTTGGTGGGAGGAATCCAGCTGGGACATAAGAATGTGCTTGGACCTCAGATTGGTCTTAAGCAGGTGGATTGTGACGGCGTGCACTGGATTCAGGAAGGATCTTATGAACACGGTTGATGCCAATGTTGTATTTACTTTTAAGGAGAATTGGCGGTGGCGCAGTTGGATGAAGCACCGCTTTACTAGACAGAAGATCGCGGTTTCGATTCCCCATGGTATTACTGGAATTTTTCTTCAATATAATCCCTCCGATTTTACTATGATTCTGTGTTCGACTCAGCCTTCAACAGAAACGAATACCAGGGATATTTCCTGGGGGTAATGGAGGCCGGTGCTTAGGGCTGGCAACCTTACCACCTTCATGTGCAAATTGTCTTGAAATCTGGAAGCCTTAACTACCTGGAACCCTCAAGGCCTGTACAGGGATTGCTTCAACTTTAAGTTGAAGTGAAGCAATATACTGCAGTTATTGAACCTTATGTCTATTTGTGCATAGGGTTTGAAAATAACTGTAAGACATGCTCATATGCTCTGCAGTATATCGAACTAAGAAGGTAACATTGGAAAGGGTATGTAATCAAACACAACTATGTCAATTAAGGTGTATTTAATGGCTATACTAGACAACTACAAGTTTCGGCCTTTACTGGCCATCTTCACGTTGTCTTCAAGAAAACTTAAGGTCCTACTATATACATTTCAGCGCGCACGTGGTGCAGAGATCTCTACATACGGGCCTTATTGCGTATAGAAATTACATTACGCAATAAGGCTCGTTTGTAGAGATCTCTGCACCACGTGCGCGCTCAAATGAATAGAGTAGGACCTTAAGTTCTCTTGAAGACAACGTGAAGATGGCCAGTAAAGGCCGAAACATGTAGTTGTCTAGTATAGCCATTAAATACACCTTGATTGACATTGTTGTGTTTGACTACATACCCTTTCCAATTTTCATAAACACAACGGGGATGACACACTTCCTAGATCAGAAGGTAACATGTTTCGAGGGCCAAGAGGGAATCGTCCTGAGAAACGGTACAAATATTGTTGTCAAAATATGCGGTAAGCTGTACCGTCTGCCTTATGAAATTCAGAGTGAATTGTTGCTGGCCTGTGTATCTTCGGATGTTACTCGGTACAGCACACACAGAATCTGCGGACTGCATTTCTGTGGCTGTCGATTTGGTTTCTTCTTATGGCTGCAAGGCTCATAATAAAGGAAGAGCAAGGTTGTTGTGGGGGATGAAAGGATCAATAATGTGACACTTTTGAACTTTGTACAATTTTATCACATGCTAAACTAGAGATTTTATGTCCTCGTGAGGTCTACTGGTCAGTGCACCTCATGCGTATATCAGATTTTCTTACAAAACAGAAGGAAATAACCCTTACTCTGTACGAGGCGATGCACAGTAGGTGATGTAGGATTTCATCGGCCTGTTAGTTTTTTCAGGCTTCTTAGGTTGTTTTGGATAAGATTAATCTAAGTTTTAAAGCTTTTTTAAATTTTTATTGAAAATCCACTAAGTGACTCAATTCACCGCACGTTGCAAATGACGACATTCGTTTACATGAATTGTGTCACATATAAGTGTAACGTTTAAAAATTTGAATTTCACAAGCAAACAATACGTAGCGTGTGGAGGAAGGGCTTTGGGATCATAAACAGTCGTGACTAGATTTAAGTGCTTGCATTTCTTGATTTTTCGCACTTATAATACTAATTATGATATTACGACGCCAATAAAGGACGGGAGACTTCATTCCCTTAAATATATCCAATATTTAACTTCTGCACATCCAACGTTTTAGAGAATGAAAGTGAGAATCTTGCATAAGTGCAGTTAGTGTTGTTTTCTTTGTCCTTCTTCTTCTTCTTCTTCTGCAACATCTGTGGTTTCTGCCTTCGGGTTTTCAACTTGTTTGGAAATATTACTCTCAGTAATAAGGTTTAACCCTCTAAAGACTAAGAAGAAATCAAGTTTTGTTTAAAGATTCGGATAGTACTTCGCAGTAAACACTCTCCGTCTCGGTTACACAAAACATTCAGTTAGTGCTGCATAGGTAAATAATTACTGTTTCTCCTGAGATAAGTACCTAACACATAAATGTGTTGTGTCGGCAGAACGTAGAATTTGTGAGTGTCGAAGCTGGTTCTACGTTACGTAAACCCCTGAGCTTTAAAGTGCTGAAATTTAGGTGTCGTATTGGCAAATTCATTAATTCCATTGTGATAATCTCAGTTCTTATGACGATCCTATAGGTTAAGAGTGATTGGTGACAGGATGCTGAGAAGAATACTGGGAGGTAAAGAGAAAGGGAAACGAGACGACGCAGACAGTTACTCAATTAGTTTCATAATTTGTACTTCCGTCTCTTTTTTCGAGTTTTTTTAAGTACAATGGTTTAAATCAAGCCCTAGTATCGATAGAAAGTCCAACTAATATTTTATTATCATTCCTTTCGTTTCCTTTGCCAGATATTTGGTTGTAATTCCTACACATTTGAATGGAGCAAGAAAACGTAATGCAGATTTCTGGTGTTCGCATTGTGCCTTATGTTTTTAGGGCTCTGCGTTTACACAATGTATACATTAGGACTACGGAGGTGAATGAGTAGTTTGAATTTTCCTACAGCAGTGGGTACAATCTTTAACAAAATTCGGATTCAGTGTGCTGGATTTTGTTGTTTGAAAATAGACCTACAAGGCATCCACTGAACTTGTTCTGTTGAGCGATGTGGGTAATAAGACTAGTTGAAACAAACTTGTACATTTTGTGCCTCTGGCTGTGCGGAGAATAGTATCAGGACATCCTCTGCTTGTTGGAAAACCTTCCAGAAACTTAGTGGCGCTCACTCTTGTACATTACAAAATTGCCATGGGTCCCACTCAACCAGATGGTGCGTTTAAGTTGCCTGACTAAGGACTAAATTTCCAAAAAAACTACGTTCCCGCCTCTGTGCTCCAATCTCTGCAACTGTTTGGAAAATTAAAACGAAATGAGTTACGAAACAATATTGCTGCTTGTAAGCCTACTTACTTACTCCATGGAGCAGAGTCCTTCTTGAGAAGCTAACCGGTTCTCAGCCAGTCTATAAATTCCTTCATTCTGTGGAACCCGAAGGTTCATCACCGCGTTTACAACAGCCCGCCAGTTGTCCCCTTCGTGAACCAGATAAATCAGACCCATGCCCCATCCCACTTCCTGAAGATCCATCTTATTATTATCCTCCCATCTATGCCTGGGTCTTGCAATTGACCTCCTTCCTACAGGTTTCCCCACTAAAACCCTGTATACACGTCTCCTTTCCCCCATACGTTCTATATATCCCACCCATCTTATTCTCCTGGATTTGATCACCCGTATAATATTTGGTGTAGATACAGTTCTGCATGTAGTTATCTTGTAAGCGTACACATTCATAGCATTAGTAGGACAGTGAATTTGCGAAATCGTGGTATATAACTTAAGTTCTTCTTTCATACTGTTAGCCTAGCAAACTCCAGGAGGTTACAGTAGACTGAATGTGTATTTAGGATTGATAGACGTTGAGTGCTTTCAGAATTTTGGCTGGAAGACTCGTGGAAAGAACACCTTATAAGACAGTGGAGGAGGCGACATTATAATATTAAGTTTAGCAATCAGTGAATGTTGCTTAATTCGGCACGTGGCACTGTGTAATTTCATAGGCACCAGCCTTCATCTTCAGGGTAACGGAATACCTTTCTACCTGTCGTCTGTCCTGAAAAAAGAGGCTGCATGTTCCTTTGAAACGTTGATATCTATGTACCAAAATACATGATGTCACATTCCTGAAGACAGCGGACTCATGGTCTGCGATATGAGAGGCTCGAAATCTCATTTATTGTCAAAGAGCTCGATTGTGAGCACGAGAGATGGATCGAACTTGTTCAGGATTGCTGCTGGTGGCTGCCTGTGTTATCAGTAGCACTGAAACTTCGGGTTATAATATCAGTAGTCAGTCAGTCAGCTGGGGAATTGTGTCACCTACGTGAAGTAAAGGTACTTATCCCTGAAACACAACTGAGTTTACATCTGAATTTTAAGATCATGGTTCCGTGCATCATAATTCAATATTAATAAAAATCCAACCAGATGCAACATTATGCAGATATTTATTTACTGCAAAATCACTCTACATGTTTCGGGTGTCACAGCACGCACCATCAGGAGTACTAAAATCTGTAACCGCAGCCTCCGGTACAGGTCATAATATCGGTGCAGCTACTTCTCTCCAACGTGTGAGTCCCGATCTGGCCACGTTGGTGGGGAATAGCTGTACCGATATTATGACCTGTACCGGAGGCTGCGGTTACAGTTTTTAGTACTCCTGATGGTGGGTGCTGTGACACCCGAAACATGTAGAATGATTTTGCAGTAAATAAATATCTGCATACTGTAGCATCTAGTTGGATTTTTATTAATATTGAGTTTACCTAATCCATGTCTAGTTATTCCTGACGTAAATTCGTTGGTACAAATACACTAATCACACTGCAGAATTAAAAATGATATAATGCGTTTCTTCTCTCTGTCCTTGTTACATATCCCGCTTCTTTCATCTTCAAGTTTTTTTCATATTGCCTTTGTTTATTTGAAGATTAAAAATTAGGAAGCTTCTCACTGTGTAACTTTTACAATTTTTCTTTTTAATCGGATGTTAATTTAACGTTTATTAGTACATTTATCATCATTTAACTTGAAGATGGGAGGCGGATGTATATTGCAAAGATTTTATTTTTGGATGATTTATACTTTGGACCTGGCGTATTCAGGTTCGGTCCTGTTGAGCTATATATAGGCTCTATCTCATAGCTGGTGCTCCAGTTCTCTCTCAGCGCTTCCAGCTCGTTTCACTTCACGCCTCGTCTAATTTAAACATTAACTTATGCCAAGAACTTCCGCATTAACATATGGCATACTAAGATCCATCGTGGGATTCGATCAACCCTCTTGATGGAACGGTGGAGTAAAGACATCTTAGTCATTTAGTGGTGCAGTCAGACGGAACTGAGACGATTTACATCCGTTCTTTGTATGTATTATTGTCTAACCCCATATCAAAGCACCTCTTTGTGTCATACAAACGCAACGCAATGCTGTTTTTCTATCCTTTGTAGAGACACGAGGAACCTTCGTAATAATGCATTGGATTAGTTCAATCACTTTTGACTGAAACGTACCTGTAGAAGCGAAAATACGGAGTGGAGGTTTAGAACTTTGTTATTTCACATACTGGAATTTAATATTCACACTACTAGATATTTGGGAGCATCGCGCAAAATACACAGGGAAATGAAATTAAGCACGTGGAACGTTAGGAGTCTTTATAGGGCAGGTTCCCTTAAGGCAGCAGCGAGGGAATTAGCGAGATATAAATTAGATGTAGTGGGGGTCCAGGAGGTCAGGTGGGACAAATTGGGCACAGTAAGGGCAGGGGATTATAATTTTTTCTACGGGAAAGGAAATGAAAATCATCAACTGGGAACAGTTTTTTTTGTGCACTGTAGATTAGTATCAGCAGTGAAGAGAATAGAGTTTGTTAGCGATAGGTTGTCGTATATAGTGCTGAGAGGTCGCTGGCTTCATATCATTGTTGTAAATGTGCATGTACCTAGTGAGGGAAAAAGTGAGGTGTTGAAAGATAGTTTTTATGAGGAATTAGAGGAGGTGTTCGATCACTTCCCAAAATGTCATATGAAAATTTTACTAGGAGATTTTAATGCAAAAGTAGGTAGAGAGGATATTTTCAAGCCATTAATTGGACAGGAGAGTCTCCATCAGGATAGTAATGATAATGGGGTTAGAATAGTAAACTTTGCCACATCGAAAAATCTGGTGGTTAAGAGCACGATGTTCCCTCACCGGAACATTCATAAAT
>Ga0123354_10014795_pt1 | contig 12152 bp, 7 predicted proteins | sample TergutLab28metaG_2_FD_97872 | JGI IMG/M metagenome (GOLD analysis project Ga0123354, IMG submission 97872) | Labiotermes labralis P4 segment gut microbial communities from Petit-Saut dam, French Guiana - Lab288 P4 | ecosystem: Host-associated > Arthropoda: Insects > Digestive system > Gut ... | reverse complement strand
TACTATTCCAGTGGCTCCAATTATTACTGGTACAATCATACATTTCAGGTTCCACATTCGTTGTATCTCTATACACAAACTCTTGTATTTTAACTTCTTTTCCGCTTCCTTTTGCACAACATTATTATTATTATTATTATTATGAGCTTTGAGGTTTTTGTAACAGTGTAAGTGAGGAATTGTTCCTGTGGGATATAACACTATGTTGTTTACATGGTCAGGAACCACCTGCCTAACAGTGGAGCATCACATCCTAGAAGACCAGAATTCTCATTGTTATTTTGTGTGACTCACATGTTCTGTAATTGTTGGTTTGTTGGCCTCTGGTTACGTAGTAGTATTGAAAAGTTTCCAGAATTGCGGACTCGTATTAAAGTAGGTTGCGATGTGGCAGCAGTGCTGTAGATTGTGTTGTCTGTAGCCTTTGTGCCCATGCCTCGGAAGTGGCTGCGTGTTGGAACCTGTCAGTTTTGTTCTAGAGCTGCTTGAGCAAAGGTGTGTTTCCCCTGTCTGGTGTAGTGTCTCAGTTTGAACAGAGAACCAACATCAGGTACATGTGTATCTAGGGAAGAGTACTGCAGAAAAGCTGTAGGCCTTGTAAACTTTATATGGTGATAATGCACTTAAAACTACAGCTGTGTAAGACTGGTACAACCACTTCAAAAGTGGGCAAGAATTGCTTCAAGATGAGCATTGCAGTGGAAGACCTTCAGTTTCTGTGAATGCTGAAACAGTTTTGAAGGTGAGGGAGCTGGTGCATGCCAACTGGTGGATAACCATGGGTGAGGTTGCAGATGAAGTGGGTGTGTTATGTGGATCATTGAAGGCCATTCTGACAAACGAACTATGGTTGACACAGCTTTGTTCAATGTTTGTTGTGTGAGTGCCAACTGACAATGAAAGGGAGTGCTGGAGGACAATTACAAGTGAGTGGAAAGTCAGTGAAGGGTATCAGCAAGGTTGTTAACTGGTGATGAAAGTTGGGTGTTTGCTTATGACCCTGAAACAAAACAACAGTCATCTGAATGGCAAACCACATCACCCTCCCCATGGCCAAAGAAGAAGTCTTGGACTGTAAAGTTGAACTCAAAATCGTGCCAATTGCATTTTCTGATAGTGAAGGCATTGTCTGTCGTGAACATGTACCTAGAGTAACACGTGTGAATGCTGCTGACTGCGTTGAAGTGTTGTGAGGTTTACAGGACAAAGTGAGAAGAAAACTATCAGAAATGTTAGGTAATGGATTGACACTGCACCACGAAGCCACAGGGCTATGACAGTGTAGCATTTTTTGGTGGATAAATAAATTGCACTCATGTCACAGCCACTGTATTTGACAGACTTCACACCCTATGATTTTTAGTTCTGTAGGCTGGAATTTGTACTTTGAGGTCATTTTGTGACAGTCAAAGGCATAGAATGTAATGTGACAATTGCTTGTGCACCGTACTGTAGGAGGCTGTCCATGAGTACTGGCAAGCATGGAAAACCTTCGAAGGAAGGGAGTGTATATGTGTGTGTGTACATGTGCGCACTTGCAGAAGGGATATACTGTGAGGGTGATTGGATTTGAAAGCATTCCACCTCAAGTAAGCTGAATTCCGGGAGGTTTTAGATACTCCTTCATACATTCATATAGTGTTGACACATAAAATTCCATGTTTCCAGGACAACACGTCTTGCATCATTCCCTGACTACCTCCTTATCCATCTGAAGAAGTTTACTGTGAGAGAAGACTGGATTCCTATCAAACTAGATGTTGCAGTAGAGATGCCTGATATACTGGACCTGTGTGCACTGAGGGGTAGTGGAGTACAGCCGGGCGAGGAGCCTCTACCAGAAATAACAGGAGCACCACCACCCTCACCTGTGTTGGATCAGGATGTTCTCAAGCAGCTGGTGGATATGGGATTTCCCCCTGAAGCCTGTAAGAAAGCTGTCTACTTTACAGATAATAAGGGGCTGGAACCTGCTACCAACTGGGTCATGGATCACATTGGTGATTCTGATTTTGCTGATTCTTTTGTCCCACCTGGTACTGACTTCAAAACAGGTAATTACTGTAATTATTTTTCACTAGGTTAGATGTATGTGTGTTTCTGCGAAAATCATTCCTCTCAGTGTGTAAATTAATTCCATCTGCTCTTACTTCGCTGTTTGTTATGCATGGGACATCTGTGTCTCTTAGGAGGGAAAATAAACTTCATTCCAAATGAAGATGCTGTTTCGATGATCATGACAATGGGATTTACACGAGTTCAATCCATAAGGGCATTGCAAGCCACTGATAACAATGTGGAACGAGCTGTTGATTGGATCTTCAGCCGCCAGACTGAAATGGATTCAGAAGATACACAGGGAGCGGCTGTTGAACCCACTTTTCGGGATGGGGAAAGCAGTGAGTAGACAACATGCTCTGAGTACCTACTTTTCATTGTTTTGGGGATGGAATTTGATACAATATTTTTGGTGCCCAAATGTTTTGTACACAGCCATGTAATTTGCATAATACAGCTGGGAAATGGGTGTTACATTTGTGATGATCAGTACTGACTCTTTGTGAAGTTGTACAAAGTTTTCATTTGTGTGGAAATGATTTCTGAGTACAGATGTACATAACTGGAAACAATCCTATATAGATTTGATGTCATTAGCCCTCAGAAATTGTGTCTGAGGAGTCCATTGTGATTTACTCTTCCACATTTGATACTGCTGATCTCCCAGAGGGAGAAGTTGATGATGTATCAACTCCTAAATGCCTGGAAGGCAGAAAACATTGTGCTGTAAATCTATAGTTCATTTTTTGACCAAATACTTTATATCATATTTTATTTTATTTTACATTCTTCGTGCATCATAGCCCACATTAAAGTTGCCTTCATAAGTCTGTGATCTGTCTGTTGGCAAAGTGAAGGCATTTGGCACCCATTATTCTCCCAGTCACGCTGGATAAACAAACGTGTACTGTATTGCTTGTGATGAAATATGTGTAGGTGGAACTGTGCAATAGGCATGCACCTGGAATTTTTTGGGTGGCAGGCTGATCCTGAGGCTACAGGGTGCAGAAAAACTCAGTGCCCAGACTTTGGAAGGTGATAGGCAGGACAACAACAGAGATTTATTGTCAAGGAACTATATGTTGGAGATTCATCCTTGCAGTGCTACGGACTGTTAAATCGGGTCTTGACTAAGGTTGGAAATCAAGCAAAACAGCTGAAGTATTCTGACAAAAAGTTGTACTTTGTACCAATTTAAAGCAGATGTGTAATGTTAGGCCGCCAACCTTGATACACAGCTAACAGTGACACAGCAGAGACTGACACGCATTAAAAAATGCAAGGTTGCTGCCCAATGGTTGCTGCTGCCTCAACAATACAGACAATAAGATCTTCTGCAGACTCAACTAGTCACATGTAAATCAGGGCTTCAATGTGGCCCCATAGAAAGAAGTCCTTTTGGTGTGAGGTCCGGTGACCTTGGAGGCCAAGCCATTGGCCTGCCTTGTCCAATCCAGTCATTGTTGTAAGTGGCGGTGAGATGTTCTCAGACATGACGTGCAAAGTGGGCCGCATTCCTGTTGTTTAAAACCATGTTTCTCCTGACTGACAACAGGATTTCCTCCAGTATTTCTGGTAGTGGTAAATCTGTGCACTGAGCCGTCGGGGTAACAAGTAAGGCCCAATCAAAAAGTCATTGTCCACCCAAACGTTGACCTCAAAGCGTTGTTGGTGACAATGAACAGATTCAGCACGAGGGTTTGCTTCTGCCCAAACATGGCTGCTGTGGCTGTTGAAAATCCCCTCGGTTGCAGCACTCCTCATCCATGAACAACACCACTGTGGGAAAGCCAGTCCTCTCTGTACTCTGATGCACAAACCAATTAACAAATTGGTCTTGATGAAGGTAATCTTTGGGGCCTAGTTGAGCCTGCCCCTTCTGCCACTGGAAAAGATGGCGCTTCTGCTCTTGTACAACATTGTACACAGGACGATGATTCGTACTGACTGCTCAACCAACTGCGCAATTTCTTGTGGACGGATTCTTGTCAAAATGCTGCAAAACATTGTCATCAAATTACAGCGCGTGAACTGAAGGCTTTGCCCTGAGAAGTGCCTGTTCACTGCAAATGTACGAGTTTCCCATAGGTGACGGTCGACAGAAGCAGAGACACAATAATCTGGATGTACACTGTTTGGAAAATGCTCATGATAAATCCTCTCTGCTTCCCTGCCTCCGCCTTACGCTGCACCTTACGCCAAGTGAATGTGGGCGAGTTCAGCCCAGGTGAAGCGCTGCATGTTGATGTCGATTTGATTAGTGAGGTTCTGATTTCGTCATTCAAAACAAATGACTCTGTAAGCATGCCACAAGAGGTATGATAAAGTGTTGACATGCGCACACGTCAGTCTTTGCTTCGTCATTGTCGGCTGTGTATCAAGGTTGGTGGCCACACGTTTGAATGTCTTCTCTAAATGGGTATGAAATACAACTTCCCCCCCCCCAGAATACTTTAGGGGTTTTGCTTGATTTCCAACCTTAGTCAGACCCAAACTGACAGTCCGTAGCACTGAAAGGACGCATCTCTGACATACAGTTCCTTGACAATAAATCTTTGTTTTGGTTCCCCCATCACCTCACGAAGTTTGGGCATGGGGTTTTTCTGCATCTGGTGTGTGTAATTTATGTTTTACTCTAAAAACTTTGTTATGGAAATCATGTCATAAATTTAATTGTAAAATACCATAGTTTGCACCTGCATTTGTATACATATATGAATATGTTCCATGACTCACCTAATTTAAGTCACAAAGTCAAATCTTCTTGATTTTTTTATACTTATCTCAGACTTCCTAAGTTTTTTATTTTGTTTTTCAAAATTTCAGTGTACTAATTGTCAGCCTGTTACAGTGGCTGATTCTGCCTGAATGGTAAATGACATAAAAAGTTCGACATCATCTTATATGCAAAATATGTTTTGTTTTTTAAATTTTGATTTGGGGGAGGGTGCAGCCTGGCAGCCCCTCTCCGCACCTGGGTGCTAGTGTGCTGTGCATACAGTTATAACATGTCTCATGTCTGGTCTTAAAATTTATAGAGGTTTATTATTCATAATGAGTGTACATTGAAGTATAATGTGCCCTTTCCCTTTCCAGGATATCAGCTCGTAGCATTTATCTCACACATGGGTACTTCCACAATGGTGGGCCATTATGTGTGTCATATACTGCGTGATGGACATTGGGTCATCTACAACGATAACAAGGTTGCACTCTCTGAGAACCCTCCAAAAGAACTGGGCTACCTCTATCTTTACCAGCGATTACAGAAGGCACAAGAATAATTGTGCCAGTTTATTTTTTTAATTTCTTTTTGGTAATAATTTTGTGAATGTGTCTGAAACTTAATTTCTAAAGACTGGTGTTCATGAAGGCTTATCCTGCATGCTTATGTTTTTGGGGTTTTATACTTACTGTGTACTACAGCCTTGTTACTGTACTATGGTATCTGTCATTGAAACTTAGCATATTGAATTCAGCTTTGGTAGGTCAGTTGCAGGATAGTGCTGAATTTCTATAAAATTGCTGTGTACTGTAAAATAATGAAAACATTAATAGGAAGGAGGATGTGAGAGAGTTGTGGTAGCTGCTCAGCTCTCCAAAACAAGACTCTATATTTTACACGTTACTACCATTTTTACTCAGTTGGGGCAGAGGTCATGATCCATTACCATGTTTTGGGAGTACAAGTTTTCACCACATCCGCTGTAAGACAACAAAATTGAAAGTTTTGTTTCTCGAAGTGGCTTTGGCACATTAATCTTTTATGCCTTTTGCAAAGTTCCCATTTCCCCCTCCTGCCAGAATGGTCACGAGCTGCATAATATATTGTATAATATTTTGGTCCTTAAAAGCTAAACAACTTGAAATACATGAAGATTATTACATTTGTAAAAGTAATTTGTCAGTCAACAAAGGTGAAGAAATATATTTTCACATTTATAAAAAAGTCTTAAATATTACAGGCCTGTGTATGTTGGTATTTTAGGAAATGAAATATGATTTCATTACATCATCTTCCAAATTTTGTAAGTAATGCTATGTAATTGCCCCCATATGTATGTTTGTTACTTGTTTAAGGGTTTGTTTTTGAAAAAGAAGATTTAGAGGAAAAAACTATTGTAAAGAAGATAGGGAAGTACCTACATTTAAAACTAAAAATATGAGAGAGTCACACTGCTCCAACCACCATTTCATGGCAAGGCCTTTAACTAATTATAATCAAACCACACCATAATGCCACAAAACCCTATTGTAGTGTCATTTGACTAGTTGTCTGAGACACTAATGGGATGGTGGATGACAGTTTGAACAAGTGATATGCAGAGCATGCCCATTGAATCTTCAGTAAGAGGAAATGTATTGAAATCTTTTATGAACACATGTTGTAAAGGTTTCGATCAGTCATCTGCAGAATAGCACAGTTTGAGTTCTCAAAGGTAGGCCATTATTTAATTGCATGTGTAATGTGTATTTTATTTTTCTGTGTATGTTTCAAAAGACACAGAATCAAATAACACACATTTTATAACATAGGCATTGTACTTAACAATGTTGAAGAATTTACTGATATTTATTTTAAATGCATTGTTTGATTATTTGCCTTTAATACTTGCTGCAGTTATGAAGGTTATAGTCTCAGGTCTGTCTGCAGACCCATTTTAATTTTTATGTTCCACGTTTTGGCTGCACACGTCCTTGTCTCCTATTATAGCATTGTTCCTACAGACTTAAATGCCCCCTGTACCTCTTCTCCCATTACAGCATTGTTGCTATGGAATTAACTGCTTCCTGTATCTTATCTCCCATTCATAGCATATTTCCTATGGAATTGAATCCGTCTTGTAGTGTTGTTTTGCATAACATGTATTCTTAGAAACCAATTGATGTCATTAGGCAAGGTTTGCTTGTACAGCCATATTCCTAATTTTGTATGACCATTGCTGCCATTTGTGGCCTGGAGTTCACAAGAAGTGGTGCCTTAAATTTCAGCAAGCTTTGCCATATATATACAGAAGTATATATACAGAAGTATATATACAGAAGTATATATACAGAAGTATATACACAGAAGTATATATACAGAAGTATATATACAGAAGTATATATACAGAAGTATATATACAGAAGTATATATACATAAGTATATATGCATGTCACCGAATAAATAAACTAAATTGTGCTTTTTTTTTTACGTTTTGCTGACCGTGCATCTCAGTATATTTATTTCAGTATTTAACCAACTTGATGCACAAAATTTGTTTCACAGTAAGTTTTATTTCGTGCGTCTACATGTTTCGAGCACATGTGCTCATCATCAGGAGGTCAAAATTGCATTACACAGCCTCTGGTATTATCACACCTATAGGTGGCCGTCTCGTCCACGGGTTGAGAGAGGACTTGTGCTTGTTTTCAGTAATATAATGTGCATATTAATAATAAGCAACAGGCATTACCTGTTGTCTGGTAGGTGCAGAAATAGTTTATAAAGAGGAAAATAGGGTTATGAAGAAATGGAAAGATGTGTTTTCATCACATCAGAATAGGTCATCTACCAACCAAGGACATGAGCTCCATATTTCCACATGGCTATCCTGCTCCAAGAATGGAAGTGAGTGGAAGTGTAATGTATATGTTTTTATGCCCTATTTTTATGATCTTGTTCATTTTCCTACCCCATGCCACTGTTTCTTTTACATGGGTTTTTATATGTGACGTATCCCAGAAGACAGTAATATATAATCGTCATCGGTCGCATGTATTTCCTGCTCAGAATGATCTTAAAATAGATTGTTTACTATCATAGCATTTCAACTTTGCTGTATATTATGCTATGCAGAAGGCCTAGGATAAGAGTGGGGACTGGTGTTGAAAGCGACACCAAATTATGATATTTGCTCATTAAGTTGTAGAGTGATAATAGAGAACACACTATTTGATGCTAGGAAGGAAGTTTGACTGGAAGTTAGATGTTTCTCTGTAGTTGCCAGAATGTAGGATAAAATAATGTGAACTTTTTACTCGGTGGCATATTTAAAAGTAGACTATGCATTTCAGCCACAGGAGATGGTGCTGGAAGTCCCCCCCCCCTTCAAGTGTATGGGAGGGTTGTTTTGTTGTATGTTGCCTGCACATAAAAAGTGCAGGACAGGTCATTAAATTGTGTAGGCCACAGTCCCTTGATCATCATGCAGTCTGCACTGAATTATGCATTCCATTCAGCCAGTGCTGTCTGGGGTGTGTGGAATGAAGCAGTCTTAGTGGAAAAAGCAGTCCGGTTGTTTACCTCACACCATCTGGGCAGAAAGTTTGCCCAGTATTTGCACACACATATATTGTGTTGTGTCAAGAATGGGCCTGACTGTTTGATGACTGGACATAGTACCTCAGACTCTCTCCCCTTCTGATCATTGATAGTTCATGGGGTTTCTCTGGCTTATTACTGATTGTTCTGAGCCTTCACATATACAGTCAGATTTTATCAAGTCTTATCTATCATGAAATATTGCAATGGTTCATCATTCCATTAACCATACACATTAATGAGCACAATATTCTTTATAAGGTGTAACTTGCGAACAGCCAACATATGATGGAGCTTCTAACATATAATTGTGCAGGACTCAAGATGTTCTCAGAGTATCAACTGGCTGCGACACGTCTTGTAGGCTACTTAGGGTTGTTTTTGTATGTTTGCTTGAATTGTGGCAGTGAGCTGCAGAGACTAAACAGGTGATTGCCTAACACATTCATTGTTTGCCGCAGAGCCTCTTTCTCTTCACTTCATAAGTTTTAGATAGTGAGTTCACTTGGCAGAGGTGAGTTCACATATTTCTGCATAAATGCACTACTTATTTGCTTGGATGATCTAGTCGACATGCACAGTCCCACAATTGTGACATATGCAGGAATAGAAAAATCATTGTGAAAAAGGCACCATTATCATGCATGTGCAAACTAAAGAACTTAACAAGAGTGAATCAGGTGGTATGACAACAGTATGTTCATGCATCAGCTTCAGAATACTGGTACATTCATAGTAGAAACACTGCAGTAGCCCTTCACAGATGCTGTGGTTCAAATTCTGGCTGCTGCCCAGGACAGAGGGCTTATACATTTATACAAGTACGGTATGCCACAGTCAGCAGTAGGTGAACAATTAAAGGTCTGTGCAGTGCATCGAGTCCAGTATTGAGGGGTATTGGACTCTTTAGGTACTCTTATATGTGGCACCTGTATTTTGGATTGAAAGTAAGAAGTAAAATTTTCACTTATGAAAAAACTGGGAGCATAAATTTGGGGAATGCATGCTACCAATTATTTAATAATTTTTGTTTTCCCATTTTTTTATGAAAACAGGAATTAAAATCGTAATGTTTTTCATATATTCCATGTATTAGATGATTACTGACAGAGTGCAACAAAGTACTCTTGTAGTCAGGTTGTGTATAATAGTATTGTTGTTATTACATACATGATCTCTGACATGTTATGGCAAATACAGGAGGAAAATGTATAAAACACCAGTATGTAACATTACTAGACAATGCAACTCATATATGTGTAAAACATAGTAGGAATCTAAACATATACAGTATAAATGGTGATTAAAACTTGGAGAATTGAAATCATTATTGACAATAAAGTGTGTGTTCAATTGTCATAACTTGTATTCACACAAAAAGTTGCAATATGATATTTAATTTGCATTATAACATCTATTGCTTTCCCTCAGTCCAATTTTATGAATGCATTCCTGTTTGTTTTAGATTGAAATGTAAACAACATGTGTGAACACCACTAATTTTAGATTGAGATGTATACTTTGTAAGTGAGCACTGCCTTCATGCAGTTGGACTGAGGAAATGCATTAGATTTCTGAGTGACAATATAGTGTTGCATGCAACTTTCTATATACGTACATGTTATGAGAAACATCCTTTCTGGTCAATAATAATTTTAATTTACCAAGTTAGAACCAATATATTAATACTGTATATATTTTTAAGTTGCTACTGTGTTTTCTATATATAAAACTGCATTTTCCAGCAATGTTATGCACTAGTGTTTCATACACTTTCCTCTCATATTTGGTGTCTCCCTGATGATGGCCTACAAAGGGCTGAAACAAGTAGATAATAGTGCACTACTACTACTACTACTACTACTAATAATAATAATAAGCCTAAAGGGATGAACAGAGAGTTTGTTAATAGCAGCTCAAGATCAAGCACTCAATATACGTTATCATTGGAGAAACATCAAGAAGCAACCGTTTGATTGTAAATGCAGTATGTGCTGTAAGGCAGACGAACACATAAAACATTGTTTTGCAAAGGACAACACTTGCACCATCTGAATACACTAATAGACACAATAAGGTGGTTGGTTACATCCACTGGACGGTATGTAAACTTGTGGAGTTGCATGTTACTGACAGGCACTGTGGACATATACCTGAAAGGGTCATATATGTCAAATATACCACAATTATGTGGGACATAACAGTTGTTGCAGATCCAACAATACTAGCAAACTGACCTGATATAGTACTGCATGGTAAATAGAAGACTTGCCTGCTGATCGATATAGCCTTACTAGTTGATTCAAACGTTAACTCAAAAGAAACTGAAAAACTTTCCAAGTACATAGACCTGGAGATCAAGGTGAGCAGGATGTGGAAAGTGATGACAAAAATTGTGCCAGTTACACTTGGAGCATTAGGAACAATTAAGAAGGCATTAGATCAGAACCTTCAGTTACTCCCAGGTCACTGGTCAGCCATAGTGCTATGGAAGATCACGCTAATGAGCACTGCACACAGCAATTGTAGAGTGCTGGGGGAAATTGCTTTGATCTCTTGTTGGAATCTGGACTTACAGAAGATCACCACCCAATAACTAATAGGTGAGAATAAGTTTAAAACAATAACATAAACTTTTGTTATTAATTAATGACATACACAAAACTGTAATTTTACAAGTAAATGTGATACTTTTGTCACATTAAGGGAAGAAAGTACTGTAAGTGTTTTGGAGACAGGATACTGACAGGAATATTGGTAAGAACAGGGATGAAGTAAGCAGAGTGTGGAGAAAAAGTGTAATAAGTGGTTTCATGATTAGTTCTCTTAACCAAATGTTAGGGTGATCAAATAAAGAAGAATGTGGTGCACAAGGCATGAAGCATGGGTGTGGAAAATGGGAGTAGATAAGTTTTAGTTTGAAAACTTGAAGGAAAGAGACAACTTGGAAGACCTGGGTGTAGATTGGTTGTAAATAGTGATTTATTATTAAATATGGGAGAAGAGTGTGGCCTGGTTTAATTTAGCTCAGGACAGGGACCTAGGGTTGACATGTATGACTGATGTGATATGGAAAGGAATTTTATTTTACTAGCTCTGACTCTGCCTTATGGCATTAGTTCTCTTATCACCATGTGAGTAAATGTCCCTTAGCTTCAGCCAAATGTAAGGAATACGTGGATTTACACATGTTTATTATACTTCCCTAAATAAAGCAAAGAAAGAAGATTGTTACCAGAGTCTTTGGTTGGAATTGCATTGACATGAATCTTGTATTTGTGTTCTGTCCTCATTTTATTTCTGTTTTGGTGAATGAGCCTGTGCTGTCCAAGATTCTTTGGTGCTTCTCTTCTCTCCCATCTCTGCATAATCATCACTATTCAAGCAGTTTCAATGTTTGAATGATTTTCTAACCAATGTGTCACTGATGACGATAATAAACACCAAAGAGCTTCACATTTTTATTTATACTGTGCATTTTAAGTTATATAGTGTGATCTGTACAGTGTTTGACAACACCAACAATGTTGCACACCCAGTATCCACCAAATTTTACATGGTTAAGGATGCAAGGTGGATTGTATTATGAGTGCGTAACAATACACACAGTTTTAACAGTGGTCTTGTAGCTTACAAGGTGAATTCCCTGCTGATGGTGGTGACAATAACCGAAACATGTCGGAATATGGACTGATTGTGTGATAACTCCATAACTATGAAGTTTTTGATGTAAATGTTTAGACAAATAGCCAAAGAGCTTGTTGGTATTTTATGGGAGAGGGAATTTACC
>Ga0123354_10014792_pt1 | contig 12152 bp, 5 predicted proteins | sample TergutLab28metaG_2_FD_97872 | JGI IMG/M metagenome (GOLD analysis project Ga0123354, IMG submission 97872) | Labiotermes labralis P4 segment gut microbial communities from Petit-Saut dam, French Guiana - Lab288 P4 | ecosystem: Host-associated > Arthropoda: Insects > Digestive system > Gut ... | reverse complement strand
TTTGTAGAATCACTAAAATTTATCAACCAACGAATGCACATATAATTTCACATAAAACACTTTTAAAACATTTTAAAACACTCCGACATGTTTCGATCTTGTCAGATCATCATCAGGGAGCTTAGTTCCTTGCTAAAGTTATATTATAGTATTCACAATTCAATTGGTATTTCAAACGGGGTGTTGTGGCAGCATATCATGTTATGTAGGAATGTGTTGTGGAGCAGTGGCTTGGTGTGCGTCTTATGTTGAGTAATGAGAGACTGGTGTCTCATTACTCAACTGTCACTCAAGCAAGCTGTCAGCAAACCTGCATGACGTATACCATTGCTGTGTGTACAGTGAAAAACTGCTGATGATGAACAGAGGAACTGCCCGAAACATGTAGTCTTTTATTCCGAAAATAAATTTGAGAAATTAGTGCAACTAGTTGGTTTTGTTATAAGAATAACATAGCTTTCTTAACTGCGTAAGTGTCTGCGCCCTCTTTAGTGTCGCTTAGGTAATATCTGTGACTGGGAAGTGTTAAATTAGATGATCGGTCTTCCAGTGTATTGTAAAAGTAACTTATAAAATGAGGTAAAATATTGAAGTCATTACCAAGTTTCCGAACACAGTAACGAAGCTTCGGTTACTGATATTCTGAAGATAGATGCAGTCTATTAAGCCAAAACTTTGGTATCCACCTACCAAATTTCACGGTGGCATAGCGCGAAAGACCTCATTATGGATGTCCAGGATTCATAAAAGTCTGGAAATTCTTTTTACCAGTTGAGAGATTATCGACGTCCAAACCCCCCCCCTTTTTTTTTTTTGTAAATTAGTAATTATGTTACTTAAACTTTTAAAATACTGAACGATGGAGTGCGCGGGATTTGGGGAAGACTTCTCGCTCTACGAAATTTGGTATTCTCAGAAGGATGTTATGTCGACTAATAAACTTTAGCAAGGGTTTGAATGTGCGTACTATCTTCATCTTCAGACTGGAGCATGCGACATGGCTAACATTGCTGAAGACTTGAATCTTCCTTCCTGACCATACTTGGTTGGTGAGCGTACAGAATAAATTCAGCGAAATTCTAGCTGTGAATAAGACAGTACTGAGTACCGCGATGTAGCCACGTACATGAACACGTATCTACTTTCTGAACAGAATTCGCAACTGCGATTTCAGCAATGATCTCTTCATCTCAGATCACCTACGAGTATTTTTACTTTCTTATACTACAAGAAGAAATATTGCTGTAGTATTATTCTTTCATTCTACTGCGTAGAAAATCGACAGAGTTCACAGGTTAATATGAAAGACTTCTCTAAAGCGACTAGATTTCAATGCACCTAAAACAGCGTTTCTTCTTGAAGTGTTTTCCAGATCTCCCAGAGCTCACATCCATTTCACCTGTCTTATTCAGCTTTCGTTATATATATTTCCTTCCCTGCGTACAGGACGGGGTAGATAGAAACAAAGAAGAAAGAATATTACCTGGATAAAGAAGAAAGACTGGCGCAAACTAGAAGACATGCTGTAGACTGTCTTCGAACAGACTTTGGCACATTGGGGTGGGGGAGAATGTATACACATTTCCAGGGGTTATCTCTCTCCCTCTATGTACTTTCTGACTCTAACCCTTTCCCTCGAGGGGTTTTACAAATTCGATCGAAATTGGCCAAATTTCGCGAAAAGAGCAAACGTGTGCTAGGAACATAGCGACTGGTGTTGGGCGATGGAAGTGCTGAGTTTGTATTATAACGTAGAAGGCAACTGCATTTCATACGCTAAACGAGGCGGCCTAGAGCCCAGAACCTGCAGCTCCTTGTACTTTCAACCTCTTTATGTCGTGATTCCATATTCCATTCAAATACAATTCCCAAATCAGTAAATACAGTAATAAAACTCAGAAAACTATAAACGTAACTTCTCGATAGATTTACCATCTCTCCGTCTTGGTTTGGGGACCGCGGTAGCACACTGGTTAAGGTGCTGTGCTACAAATCGGAAGGTCGCTAGTTCTATCCCAGGTGGTGTTAGTGGATTTTTTCATTGACATAAAATCCTTCCGATCGCACTATGACACTGGGGTCGATTCAGCCTCTAACAAAAATGATTACCAGGAGTATTTCCTGGGGATAAAGGCGGCCGGTGCTTAAGGCTGACAACCTACCACCATCCTGTACCGTTGTCACGAAATCTGGGAAACTTAATTTCCTAAGAACCCTGTGGCCCTGTCCAGGCCTGTAATGGGACTGCTTTACCTTCCTTAACGTCTTGGTTTTCGAGAGGTTCTACGTTTAAATCTCGGTTGGGAAACGCGCCCACTCTAGTAGAATTTTATTTGCTTTTCTCATATCCTCCAAGAAAATGCGAGCCTCAAGCCTTGAAATGTGCATGGACCGCCACACACAGCCGTCTCATTTCGTCATTCGCAAGTAATCCAGTCATTCAACGCTACATATGAGCAAATACGAGAAATATCGTAATTTCAAATTATGATTAAAAAATATCACATATTGTTACTTAAAATTGGTTAATTCATAAAAAGAGCGACGACAGTGATTCACTTGTATCAAAGAGAACAATACATTTAATTGCAAAAAATTGAATCACTTTTTACCCAAGAAAGAAAAAGATAAATTTACTCTGATAAAATTGAGTCGTTTGTAACCAAACACACAACTCCGATAAAATGTGTTCCAGTTCTGATCTGTTTAAATTGCTACTAAGTTTTGTTAAATGTATTTCCTTTAAGTTCACCAACTTAATTGCCTTCTCCGCCTCTTTGCCAAAAATAGGACGAAATTTTTCAATAATATCCACATTCTATGATATTCGTTTTTCTAAGCTGATAGTGTTCCTAATAAAAGTGAATTTCGTGAAATTTTGGACGTGTCACCTCTCAATTACGCTAATTCATTCAACTTAATAAAAAGCCACAGGATATGACTTAGAGGAGTGAAAACAGATTTCACATTAAGGTCCATTGTGGACATTAAAAACCACTAAAATACAAAATCTTAAGACCGTCAAACTATGAAAGTATATTTCACAGCTCTGAAAATCTACGGTTTACAATTTTGACTCGGATTTCTACTAATTGTGAAACATCGAAAACGTAGCCGCTGCCATTTATTCGAGAAATCACGTGCTATATGTTTCATTATCTTTATCCGCAGTAAGCTTTTTTGTTGTCACGATACAAAACACAAGACTCCCAGCCTGATTATATTCCACGGCGTATCATAAAATGGAGCCTAACCTTGTGCAGAAGAGAAGAAGTAAATGAAAATAATTTACTAATCGAATTGAATAAGAACAATCATCATATTAACTAATGAATTCAGTGCTTCATTAGGCATTCTGAGCTTTTTCTGTAATGTTGGTACTTCAGTGCGGACAAAAAGCTCTCTCGCTTGGCGTGTTCGTGCGGGTATCGCTTCCTAGAATTTCTAATCCTCTGTCTAACTTACCTTCTCGGTCCTGGTTTCTCCCGTTCCGTATGTGACTTTTAATCCCTTCGAGTTAGTACTTTACCCTGCCATAGGAATTGAAAACAAACCACAAGTACAGACCCACAAATCAGATCTATTTGCGCTTTATATTTCTCCTCCTTTATTGTCGTTTACTAGTTTGCCTTCATTACCTTTCGTTCTTGCTCACATGCGTGCGTGCGCGCGCGCGAGGGACAGTAAGGCTCTAAAGTCAATCTGAATTTACCTCAAAAGTGATGTTTGTGGCCTTGACGTTTTATTAATGATAATTATTATTATTATTATTATTATTATTAACTGCAATTGGTTTGTCACCCGGTGGCAGTGGTTATTTTACATGCAAACAAAATATGAAATTGGTTACTACTAAATTTAAGTTTGGAGGGCTACATGAGAAGCATTTAGTGGCAACTTCCTTGAGAACCATCTCAGCATTTGCTTTTAGGCACAAAGAAACCAAGAAAACCCTGTGTCGAGATGGCCGGTCGCAGGACCTTCCGATGATAAGACTGTGGAGCATTTAAAAATGATTTAATGTACCAACTAAGATAAACCATCTCTTTTCCAGTATTTATGAACCGTCTAAAAAATAGACTTGTTAGGTAAATGTTGTTACTTGTTATTTTATATGATACATTTCCAAACATGTTTCGGTGCTAACTGAACCATCGTGAAGGAAATCATAATTTGAATGGAGATGAAGCATTCACGCACTATCCTTGCCTATACTTATATCTGTATGTATCATACATAATATCAAGCACAAGGCGTGATGTTATTCGGTACAAGTAGGCCAGGTTCAGTGTTTCACAATTTAAAATATGTATATTATCTGTGATCCGAATGTTATAATCACAGGATGCGAAATCCAGTGAAATCTACGGACAAACGATGCTTCAGTATAACACAACAAGTCACACAGCTTCATATCCCTTCCTTACTGTTTTAACATTACAGCAAGAGCCGTTCGGTTCGGAATTAGCTGTTGAATAATTCGTCTCTTGTAATCAATTCAAAAAATTCGTAAGAAAAATTTTACTGATTTCCTTTAAAACAATTTTAGTTCCTTATAGAGGTCAGAATAGAAACCACGTGAACTCTCTGTAGCTGAACAGATTATATGATGTTTTGTATGTATATTGCCCAGGTAGCTCAGTCGGTATAGCGACTGACTACAGGCTGGATGGTCCGGGATCGAATCCCGGTGGGGACGAGATTTTCCGCCCGTCCAGACCGGCCCTGGGGTCCACCCAGCCTCCTGTAAAATGGGTACCAGGTCTTTCCCGGGGGTAAAGTGCGGCCGGGGCGTGCTGCTGACCACTCACCTCATTCTAGTGCCGCGGTCATGGAAGAGTAGAGCTATAACTCTACCCACCCTCTGGGCCACATCGGGCCTGTAACGGGATCACTTTACCTTATATATATATATATATATATATATATGCTCTTGGTGTGGGTCTTTGTGGTAGCGCACAGATCAAATAAATATTATTATATTCAGTCTGAACACAACAAATAATTTTATTATCAATCTATAAATTTGGTAACATTGATAATAAAATTATTTGTTGTGTTCCGACTGAATATGATAATACATATTTGATATTTGTATTGGATAACACAACGTGGTGGCCCCATTCAAAACATGGATCTAAATTATTTACGTCACTTTCTTCCCTTTCGGAGTATTCATGCTTCGGATTAAGATAACAAATACTACAACAGGAAACGAAGAGATCGGTGTTGTTATGCCGTGATTCAGTGACTGATATCCCCTGGGAATACTTGTTGTCCCATTAGATTCTAACCTCAACTTTGTAACTCCAGAGGTCGGGTTCTAAAAGCAAATTCTTGTGGGTAGTAATTTTCGTCTGCTGCTAATGGACAAGTTCTGTAAAGGTTAATGCGTTCTGTAAACATATCACTGCAGGTCGCGGGATGGGATTGAGTAATTTGAATTTGTGCTGATTCTGACGTTGTTCAATACGGTTCTTTCCACTTGCGGAAAATTTTCTTTATTCAGCGTCTCTATTAGAACCCTGTAGCTTACGCCCGATGGGTATCTTTTAATTTAGTGGTAATATAAAAAACGAAGGTTTTTACCGCAGAGCAATGTGGGTCGTGCTACAAATAATCTGTTTTTCTTCAGGTAACACGCAAATTAACCGCCATCATAACAATTTTGGCATCATGTGCCCTCCATACTTTTCTTTCCTCACTTTTTAGACACCTGTGCCCACATTTTGTTAATATTTGTGAAACGGTGTCGAGTCAACATTATATCTGCATTAACAACGTAAAGTAAGATACATATTTCCAAGATTTTGAACGATCCTTGTTTGCCGTAGAATGTGCAGGAGTAAACAATCCTAAAACTATGATTCAAATAAGTTTAGAAATGTCCGCAGAGGGTAACAGTTCTGGCGCTTTCTATATGTAATTAAGTTCATGAATACTTTTTCAGAAAAACATTGTTTTTGCACACACACACACACACACTATAAAATCTTTCCTTATCACGGTAACGGATTTGGAGTCGATTATCAAGCTATTTAATCGAGCAGATTCACAGTCGATATCTCTTAATCCCTGGTACTCAATGTTTACAATCGATCATGCTGTTTCTTCGTACTCAGGTTGTGTCTCACAGAGAACACATTCTTCTTCAGTTACAAATCCCGTTTCTTCGGCTACAGCTTGTACCTCAGAGAACACAGTGTATCTCAATTATACAGACCACTCATAGCATTAGATAAACTTTGGTTGATACATCACATTTTGAAACATATAAACTAAAATAAAGGAATATACCGTCGTCCACAACTCCTTTCATGTGCTTATTATAATATGTTACATGTTTCGGCCTTTTGGCCATCATCTGATATATCAAATTACAAAATGTTTTGAGGAGGGTTACTTGGACCAGCAGATTTTGCTGTAAAGAATGATATCTTATTCTGTCACTGAAAATTATTATTGATATTGTCTTTCCCTAAAATAGTTTGTGATTTGATGTACTTGATGATGGCCACAAAGGCGGAAACATGTAGCGTAATATATAAAATAACCATATGAATACAGTTGCGATCAGCGGTATATTTCTTTATTTTCACTCTGTGGCAAGAAATCTGAAATTTAGATCGGTCGTCATGTAAATGTGTCTATTATTGTTATCGGATTTTAACCAAATTTGGAATGGGTCGACAGGGTTTACTAACAATCCATAACTTAAATTCCACATAAAGCCATCGGAGTCGCTGTGATATTCGTACATGCGGACGTGCAGAGAGAAATTGCGTGGGTAATAATCGCCGTTAGCACATGAAAGCGCTTAAGAGAGGCTGGGTTTAAAAATTGAAGAGACCTGAAATAAATTACAATTGGTCTCAGTTTGAACATTAAATTTAAAAAAAAAAACTACAGCTATTTAGGAAATCCTTCTTCTTTTACGTGATCTGTAATATTCGCTAAAATGTTGATAATATATATAGTATTCATCACATTAATTATACTTTGTGAAGTGACGAAGAATTGCACTTGTAAAAAGATAACTATTCTGGAAACATCGTTTCGAAATATTTGATATCTTGTGAAGTGAGTGACATTTGAGCAGCATTTCACTAAAGAGTTGGACAGCCATTGCATTCCATTCCACTGAACTCGCTCCAACAGAACAGTCACCCTTCTCTTCTGTCTCATTTTGCCCTGTCGAATCAAATTAAAATAGCGAAGTGCTGAAATACGCAGATACTCTTTTGTACTAACGTAAAAGTGGACTGGGCAAAACTTGAATGAAGATTGTTCTTCAAAATTGTAATTCAAAGTCACCACATCTAAAATTCTGCTCTTTCTAGTTCCGCCTTATTTCCTTTAGATTGCTTATCGTGTTTTTCGACAAAAAGGGGAATTAATTTTGTGCTTCAGAGAATCAATTTCTTGTGACAAATTTGGTTTAATTAATAATTGATTCTGCAATACTGCAAAGATTTTCACTTAATACGTGAGCATGGGTAGTTTTACTTCATAAAATCTGCCTGTATTCCTAAAACTCCATATAACACACGACTTTTCAGATACACAGCATACATTAAAATTAAATAATAATCGAAATAAGGTAACAAATGCTCTGATGCCGAGAACTTTACTCTGGCTTGTGGCAGCAGATGGTACACGTCAGACCTCCACCTAGTCACAATTGACGTTTATCTCTCCGTGGTACCTATTTCTGTACACCGCCGTGTAGGCAGAAGGTGACAGTTTGCTTCCGTCGGGGGCTGTTGCAAATTGCTTGTCATCCAGTTGTTCCGTAACCGGTCCCAACGGGAAGCAAATCACTGGGCTGCATGGTGCAAACCGAACTTACAGCGTTAGAGCGCTACGGCTGAGGGGTTGTGGACCGCACTGCCTACAGTCCCACTCTTGCGTCTAGTGATTTCCAGCACTTAGTTGGCAAAAGATTTGTAACAGACGCCGACGTGAACCAAGCTGGTACCTCCTGCTCACAGACACTTCACAGAGATATCTTCAGCGCCGGGATACAAACCAACGTGCCATAGAAGGACACGTACCCAAATGTCGGTGGTGACAACGTGTAGGTCTGTTGTGTACGTAATTTCTGCTACTCATGTGTTAGAATAAAGTTCTCTGCATTGATTGTCTGTTTCTTTTTTAAACTTCACATATATTTGTCTGTAAGTTCTTAAATTTTATATCATTGTAAGATTTTATGGTAACGTGGCGTTGCATGACGACTCTTCTTGCACTGACTGTAACAACGCAATGCTGAATGGTATGCTTCTTATCTGTTACCATGGTTATATGACCTGTATTCTTATGAGGGACCAAACGATCGAGCTTGCTATTAAAGTACTTATCTTCTTTCACATTTCGGTCAACAGGTTTTGTTTCTTGTTGTGCGTAGTGCATGGCTACATGTGTGGCAACAAAAGAACCATCGCGATCGTCTGGATTGCAGTATAAGAGGGGTGTAAATACGCGTTAGAACTGTGTCGTCTGTCTCATTCATCCGTTCCAGTTTGTGACGCGAGGGAAATTTCGCCCTCTCCGTAGCTCCGTGGCATGTTACCGTTTTAATTACATAGTACTTAACTCCAGTGGCAGTGACTGCTGTAGGAAACTATAGTCAGATGCCACATAACATGTAGTGTCTCCTGGCACCTCTGAGCTGTTTCTGCTGAAATCAGCCCTTCGTCGAAATAGGAATGTGTTGAGGTTGATTCTGTCGATTGGGCTGTTTCAACAAGTTTCGATATCTATGTTGATAGTCATTTGCCTAACAAACGCTATGAGAACGTCTTAGGAGGATTGACGAAACTTAGAAATAGGTTTAAGCAAATTCTCTGTCAGATAATGTGTGTGTGTGTGTGTGTGTGTGTGTGTTTTATTTTACTGTGTTTATATGTGGGTATGTTGTGTTCCTCTCGTTGTGGTAGTTTCCTTTAACCTTTAGGCACCAAGCATCCTATATATAGGACAGACATACCGCTACTCCCCAGAGTACGCTTATTATATATTCAGTCAATAAATATATTTAATTATTTTTTTAGACTTTCTTTCACCATCTCCGTTTATTGCTCCACAAACTGTCGCGTATTTCCTAATGTTACCCTTCTTGGTTCATAAAATATTCACATTTTACACAAGTGGTGCCCTAAACTGTAAATATCCAGCTCAAGGGCCAAAGGGTTAATCCTCACAAGCGCGATCGATGTCTTCGAAATTGTGCCATCTGAAGCATGCAGGTATGACGTAATTCATTGTTCTGACGGTGGATGAATATGAATTTCAGTAGGAATTTTTACGCATAATATAAAATATTTTTCTCTTTTAACGTCTGTTCTAAAAAGAATTATTTAGTGATGGTAAGAATAACCGTGTGAAAGAAATCATTCGCTTTTGGCTAGTGGGTTTCAATTAATACATCTACAAGCAAATGCACTTACTAAAATGCGATTCATAGCAAGTATTCACCCTTCTGCGTGTTTCGGCACAGGGGTGCTATCCTGGGGGAGTTTTACAGTGAAGGGATTTCGGCTTATATTTATTCGCTCTACAATTCCCAGAGTGTAGCATTCCTGTGCCGAAACATGTAAGGGTTTAATACTTGCTCTCAATTGTATTTAGTTATTTATATCAATTTTAAGATTATGCAAAGTGTGAGTAATATAAAATTTGTGTGTTTGATCGTAAGTTAACCATTTAAATTCCGGCTATAAAGGTAAAAAAAAAGATAAATCAGTCCCATTACAGGCCCGAGGTGCCTAGAGGGTTCCAGGAAGTTAAGGTTCCCAGATTACATGACAGTGACCCGGAAAGGTGGTAAGGTTGTCAGCCTTACGCACCGGTCGCTTTTACCCCCAGGAAATACTCCTGGTACTCATTACTGTTAGAGGCTGAGTCGACCCCAGGACCATAGTGCGATCGGAAGGATTATGTCAATGAAGAATTCCAATGACACCATCTCGAATCGAACCAGTCACCTTCCGATTTGTAGCACAGCACCATAACCACTGTGCTACCGCGGTCCCCAGCCAATATAGAGACTAGTTCTAATTCTTTATGACTGTATAATGTTTCCTTGCCTCTAACCATGAAAGCACATAAGTGCCCATCGGGCTGATGGGCGGATATAGTGGAACTGCAGCGTTTCGTGTTCATGTCTTTGAAACTGGATACTTACCGCAAGAAGTGTAGCAAAGTTGTATGTTACAAAATGGTAAATCGAAATTTTGCGCTAAATATACTTCGCCTTCCCGATGCCTGACTCACGCCATAACAGACGTCTGTATGCTGTATAGCTTCTGGTGCAGTGTGGCAGTTGTCTCTGTCGTGAACATTACGTATTGATATTAAAAAACCACAGCACCTTTTAAAAAGAACACAAATTCTTTGATAGCGTTGTCTAAAATACAAACTCATTATTTATTCTTCTGTAATACATCTATCAGTCTAGTCAGTTGCTTAAACTTTACGCTTTAGAAAAATTGTCCAGAAATAATCTGAAGAAGCTATCTTTAAAATCCAGTCGACTGTGGTCGAATTATTATTATTATTATTATATTGTAAATTAGTGGTAAATATATCTACCACGTTCTGCAACGTTAAGAAATTCTGAGTGTTGCCACACAGTGTAATATTTGTTTAATAGTTAGTTACCTTGTATACCGTTAGTGTAACTGAGTGAGTCATCCTGATTCCATGGTTACGACAGAACGTCTTTTGTGTGTGACGTGGCACCCAGTTTCCGTGGTAACCAGCTTGCCATAGTTACGAGATAGCTTGGTATTTTCCTTGGAAATAAAATGGAATTCTGAATTAATGGCCACTACCAGAATGCAGCAGTCATGTCTAATGGGGTTCTGCGGTTATAATTCGGCTTGGTTTGTGAGTGGCGTCACAGTCAGTAAAGAAAGGGAAATCAAAAGGTCATGGCATACTGCAAAACTCTTGGGGATTTATAGAGACAGAGTCTCATTATGAATTATTTTCGTTTAATGTGTTCGAAGAATGCGTAAAAGGGACGATAATGTTTACATGTTTCGAAGGCGTTGCCCAGAACATATGAAACTATAAGGAAGCTAGAAGACATTTAAAGCACCGTCACTCAACCAATCGTGCAGGGTCGAAATGATCTGTAGTCAGTAGTAGGCCATATTTCTGTTGTGTTAGGCAAATATTTCGCGTAAATTCAGCAGCGTGCTCGTGACACTGTAGCTGTTCTGAACACGACATTAGATGTCTCTGCCAGACCGACCACAGTTCTGACGACGCCCACTTCCCTTCCACGCTTCCACTTGGCCCTTGACTTCCACTCTGTCTCTTTCTGTGTCCTTCCATCCCTTCCCGCTCTAGGGCTGGTCACTGCATAAAAAATACCTTAATTTATAGCTGTGGCACTGTTAGAAAAACTTCAGTGTGACTCTTTAAGTAACAATCGCCATGAAAGTCTATTGTTTTCTTCTTATCCCAATCCTTAGAAGTGTATCTAATACCAAATACGTAACTTTAAAGGGTCCATAATGAACCGCATATTAAATAAAATTTGTAGCGCTCGCCAGTTGTCTTGCACAAAGTCTGCTAGTGTACAAAGCCTTACGGGGCTCAGCGAGGGTATAAACACTGATGTACTATCGTAGCAGATTTAATCCTATGCCGACCGAAAGTAATCTATTTTATATACGAGTATAAAGATTTAGTTAATATTTCACAGAGGACACGGTCTGATTCCATTAGAAAGAGCAGACGGTGGTATCTGTATAGGTTTATTGCAAGATTTGCACGTGAATTATAAATACACTCTGTGGGCAAAATACAGAATTTTGGTCTTTTTAAACCTACTAACCAGTAGACTTTAAGTTGTTAATGACGCTATCTCTTAAACAATTATCCAACTAATGCACAATATATAATATGTAAATACAATTTAAATTATAAAATAATTAAAAGTGCTCCAACATGTTTCGGATACACAGTGAACTACACACACGCACAACGTATCACAATATGCTGCCATAACACCGACCTTGTCCATGACAACGGACACGATAGAATCATTCTTGTAATTTTTAGCCAAGCACTGTACAGGGCTGCCTGATGATGGATCCTGTGTGATCCGAAACATGTTGGAGCACTTTTAAATATTTTAT
>Ga0123354_10014791_pt1 | contig 12153 bp, 10 predicted proteins | sample TergutLab28metaG_2_FD_97872 | JGI IMG/M metagenome (GOLD analysis project Ga0123354, IMG submission 97872) | Labiotermes labralis P4 segment gut microbial communities from Petit-Saut dam, French Guiana - Lab288 P4 | ecosystem: Host-associated > Arthropoda: Insects > Digestive system > Gut ... | reverse complement strand
CAATAGATGTTCCACTTCGCAAAATCTGTTTCGATAAGACAAACTCTTTTTTATTTTCACACATATATTTATATAGATTCACAATCCTTACTGCAAACTTGAAACTCTTTGCTTTCAACACACATTCTTTCATCTCTTATTATTTTTTAATCACTAACCACTAACCGTTAACCACTAACCACTAACCACTATCCTCCCAACCACTTTTTTGTTTCTTCAACAGTGGCGCCTTTTCTTTCAGCATAATCTGCTAACTGGTCATCACCGATTTTTCCGATCATAAAATAGTTTGATTCGGGATGAGAGAAGTATAATCCGGCAGCGGAAGCGTTTGGATCCATTGCGCCGTTGAGGGTGAGATGAATGCCAATCGTTTTCATGTCAAGCAATTTGTCGAGGATAAAATTTAGTGAGAGGTCGGGAAGCGAAGGATAACCGCAAGCCGGACGAATGCCGCGATAGTGCACTTTTAATAATCCATCAGGAGTAAAGGATTCTTCGGGAGCATAGCCCCAATCGGTTTTGCGGACTTGTTCGTGCAGATATTCAGCTGTTGCTTCAACTAAGCGGTCGCGCAGAAGTTGCTGAAGTATTTCCCGGTAATCATCCGTACTGTGCTTCCGGCAATCGCAAACCTTTTCATTTTTCCCTGCCGTTGCTGCAAAGAAACCAACGAAATCGCCGTCGGGACGTATAAAATCGACCAACGATTTATAGACATCATCGTCTCTTTTTTCCTGCCGGCGAAGTACGGGGATAATTATTTCCTTTTCATTCTGTTTTACAATCAGCGATTCATTCCGTACCGTAACCGGATAAAATCCCACAACTGCCCGGATGAATCCCGGATCGTTTTCCGACCATTCATCCAGAACAGCTTGTGCATCGTTCAGCAAGCGAACGGCTTCTTCGGCTTTCTTTTTTTCTGCCAAGGGAAAAGCGGATAACCATTGTTGTTTTTCTTCCTCCGTTATCAATTGCATGTATTTCCCGTATTTGACCGGAAATTTCCAGGCTGCTAAAAAAGCGCCCCAATTAATGTATTGCCGAATCGTTTTCACCGGAATTGCTTCCCTGACTTTTGTTCCTGTAAACGAAGGCTTCGGAAGCTCGTAGTTCGCCCAATCAATTTTATATGCGTGAGTTTGCGCATATTCGAGCGAAACCGTATTAGGCACTTTGGTTTTATTACGCAAGGCTTGATACGTTTTTTTTACTTTTTGTATATAATCTTCTTTTGTCGAGGAATTTAATAACTGATTAGCGACCGGAACCGCTTGAGAAGCATCAGGTACATAGATTACTGCGCCATGATACAAAGTTGCTATTTTCAAGGCAGTATGCAATTGCGAGGTTGTGGCTCCGCCGATTAGCAAGGGTTGAGTAAATCCGGCTTTTTCCATTTCCGAGGCAACGAGCGACATTTCCTGCAAACTTGGCGTAATCAATCCACTCAAGCCAATCAGATCGACTTCGTTTTCCTTTGCTTTCCTGAGGATTTCTTCGGGAGGAACCATTACTCCAAGATCAATAATCTCATAATTATTGCAGGACAGGATCACTCCGGTGATATTTTTCCCAATATCATGAACATCGCCTTTAACGGTAGCGAGCAATATCTTACCGGCTTTTTGAGCGCCGGTTTTTCTACCCGCTTCAATCGCAGGCTGCAAGATAGCGACAGCTTTTTTCATGGTTCGAGCAGTCTTAACTACCTGCGGAAGAAACATTTTCCCTTCGCCAAACAGACTTCCCACCGTGTTCATTCCTTCCATCAATACCTGATCGATAATATCAACCGGTTGATGATAGACCTGCAAAGCTTCAGCCAAATCCTGTTCCAGAAAATCGTCGTTTCCTTTTATCAAGGCATTTTGTAATCGTTCGGACAAGGGCATGGCGCTCCGGTCTTCTTGTTTTTCTTCTTTTTTATCCGGATTTTCGTTGACAAGCCGGGCATAATCTATCAAACGATCGGCTGCATCGGGACGACGGTTTAAAATCACGTCTTCAATCAGATCGCGCAAATCGGGAACAATATCTTCGTAAAGCACGGATGAAGCCGGATTCACGATTCCCATATCCATTCCTTTGCGGATGGCGTGATAGAGGAAAACAGCATGCATGGCTTCCCGGAGATAATCGTTGCCACGAAAAGCAAAAGAGAGATTGCTCACGCCTCCGCTTACTTTCGCTCCCGGCAGGTTGTTCTTAATCCATTCAGTCGCGCGGATAAAATCCAATCCGTAGCTCGCATGTTCTTCCATGCCGGTAGCAACCGCCAGCACGTTAGGGTCAAAAATAATATCACCCGGAGGGAATGCTGCTTTTTCTGTTAATAAACGGTATTCGCGAGATGCAATTTCTATTTTCCGTTCAAATGTATCGGCTTGTCCTTTTTCGTCGAATGCCATGGCGATTACAGCGGCTCCGTAGGAACGGATGCTGCGGGCTTTTTCCAGAAAATCTTCTTCGCCGGCTTTCAAACTGATGGAATTGACAATGGATTTCCCTTGCAGGCATTTCAATCCGGCTTCGATGATTTCCCAATTCGAGCTGTCTATCATCACAGGAACACGGGCTACGTCGGGTTCGGACGCTATATAATTCAGAAAAGCAGTCATTTCTTTTACGCCGTCTAATAATCCGTCGTCCACATTGATATCGAGTATTTGTGCGCCGTCTTCGACTTGTTTGCGAGCGATACTCAAAGCTTCTTCGTATTTTTCTTCTTTAATCAGACGGAGAAATTTACGGGAACCGGCAACGTTGCAGCGTTCACCGATGAGAGTAAAAGTTGCGGTTGCAGGGGTGTGGTTATTTATTTTTAGAATATCTAAGCCGGAGAGGGATAATGAAAAGCCATCATTTACCGATTTATTTAAGTTTCGAGTAATTCGATTTGAATCAACTAAGGTCGCAATTTCAGCAATATGCGCGGGAGTGGAGCCGCAGCAGCCGCCGACAATATTCACTAAATCTTCGTCGATAAATTCTTTGACTTGCGACGCCATTGTTTCGGGCGATTCATCGTATTGGCCTAAACTATTCGGTAAACCGGCATTCGGATAAGCGCTGACATAGCATGAAGCGATTCTCTTTAAAGCTTTCAGGAAGGGTTTCATATCTCCGGCGCCGAACGAGCAGTTTAGTCCCACAGTCAATAGATTGGCATGGGAAATAGACGCCATCGCCGCTTCGAGTGTTTGTCCCGAAAGCAAACGACCGCTTTTGCCGGCGATGGTGAACGAAACCATAATCGGAACCGTTTTCTTCAGCAGGAGCATGGATTGTTCTGCCGCCATCAACGCAGCTTTCACATTCAATGTATCAAATGCCGTTTCGATTAGAAGCGCATCCACTCCGCCTTCAATCAATGCGGTTATCTGCTCTGTATAAGCTATTCGCAAATCATCGAAAGTAACGGAGCGGTAAGCCGGATTGGATACATCGGGAGAAATAGACGCCGTTTTATTGGTTGGTCCAATGGATCCTGCTACGAATCGGGGCTTGTTGGGATTTAATCGTGTATATTTTTCTGCGACTTCTTTTGCAATGCGAGCCGCTGCCAGGTTCAGTTCCGGTACATATTTTTCCAAGCCATAATCAACCATAGATATGCGTGTGAGATTCAACGAATTGGTCTCGATAATATCGGCACCTGCTTCTAAATAAGCAGTGTGAATCTCTTGAATGACATCAGGACGCGTGATGCACAATATATCGCTGTTTCCCTTCATTTGTCCCGGCAAACCGGCGAATTGCGTGCCTCGATAATCTTCTTCGCTTAGATTATATTGTTGAATCATGCTTCCCATCGCACCGTCGAGAATCAGGATATGTTCCTTTAAAAGTTGTTCTAAGGTTGGCATACAATAATAAATTTATTTTTTAAACAATCTATCCATATCCCGTTTATCGTCCTTTTCGCGTAAACTTTGTCGTTTATCGTAGGCTTTCTTCCCTTTGGCTACGGCAATTACTACTTTTACTAATCCTTTTTCGTTCAGAAATAATTTGGTGGGGATGATAGTGAATCCGGTTGTCAACGACAACCGTTCGATTTTGTTTAATTCTTTCCGGTTCAACAGTAATTTTCGATCGCGCCGCTCCGCATGATTATTATATGTGCCGTAGAAATACTCGGAAACATTCATGTTTTTCATCCAAAGTTCCCGTCGAAGAAAAATACAATAAGTATCAGCCAGACTGACTTTCCCCAAACGGATGGATTTGATTTCCGTTCCGGTCAACACGATTCCGGCTACAAAGGTTTCTATAAATTCGTAATCAAAAGAAGCCTTTTTGTTTTTTATAACGATATTATTTGAGTACGACATAAATCAAAAGCCAACATCATTTTAATCCGGGCATCGTCAGTTCCAGCAACCAGCCGACGAATAACGGTACACCCATTATTATAATGCTTGCAAAGATAGTAAATTTGGCTAAATATTCTTCTTTTATTTTAAGGTAATGAATAGCTCCTTGCCAAACAATATAAAATGTATAAATGGAAAGTAATTTTACAAAAGGGAAAAACGGGAATAAAGCGCAAAACATCGCGGTTGCATATATAGCCGCGGAAGCATATCCCGCGAAGCGTTCGCAAACCGACCGGGGCAATTCCTCTTCAATGAATTTCACGCTAAGCCGATATAAAGCCAATACAACGAGAAAGTAACCGACAAAAAATGGAACGGTTTCTTTAATAACCTGCTTTATTCCACTCTCAGCATCCCATTTTTGCATAGAAAACAAAATACCGATAAAAGAAAAAAGGGCTATGATTCCCAAAACCGGATACAGATAACTCTTAAGAAAAAGGGCATTATCGGTATCCTGCTCTTCACTAAGCGTTTTCCATGCTTTTTCGGGATGAAAAACAAGATTGAAAAGCAGGATAACTAATTGTTTATACATTTATTAATTTTTAAAAACATAGATTTCGATCGGTTTGTCCGAACTATTCAGCATACTATACGTCGGTTTGCCGTCCGTTACGCCGGATACATAATTCATATTCGCTTTTACATACCTGAAGTTGTAGGGAGTCGTAAAATCTTTGAATGTTTTGGTCGTATCCCTGCCGAATTGCTGTATATAACCCAACAGATTAAATGCCTGCATGGTTGATACATTATCGGTGTTTTCGGTTGTCGAAGACGGTTTACCCTGAATATAGAAATTTTTCACGCTATTGGTTTGCGCATCTGAGAGATCATATACCATGCGAAACATGGGATTATTATCTTTGCAAGACATCCAAACAAAAACTCTGCCATTGAAATATTCATCGACCATTCCTCCGGGATTGGAAAGTGCGAGTGTATAATCGTCAATTGCATCCGCATCACCCACAACTAATTGGCCCGGAGCAACCGTTTCTTCCACAATGTTGGTTGCCGTATAATAGGAAGCAGAAGGCTGATTGTCGTAGTCAATCGTAAATTGTTGGATATAAATACAATCCCCCGTAGAAACATTAAGCGAAGGTGCTGCCAAATATCCCCACGGAGTGCCGAGTATAATGCCGCCCATCTCCAAATTAAAATCAACTACTGCCGGGGAGTTCTGGAAAGTCTGAGTATTCCCGCCGGTACCGAAATTGCAACTAAATAAGCCCATTCCCATACTTAGTATGAAAGGAATAAATAACAAATTTTGCTTTTTCATTTTTTCTTTATCAATTTTATTGTTATTACTAATTATTATATTGATGAAAAAAACAGGGCAAACGTTGCATGGAATATGCAAAAAATTTCCATGAATGTTTGTGCAAAATTATGAAAAATCTCTCATGCTTTCAAAATTTTCAAATAAATGTTGTACTTTTGTCTGATTTTTCATTTTAAATATGGAGCAAACTCGGCATTTTTACATTGATGTTAAAGAAATACTCTGCAAGAAAGCGCCACGAACAGCGAAAAAAATACCTTCTTTTGTATTTAAAGGCTTATCAAAGTTAATTCATCAAGATGAGATCAACCTGCTTCTAAAAGAAAATGAAGATGCTACCGGAGTTGAGTTTATGAATCGGATGGTCGATTTTTTTCAATTTCAATTGAATACTATCGGCGAGAACAACCTTCCGGATTTTACCTGCAAATGTATATTTGCATCTAATCATCCGCTGGGCGGAGCAGACGGCATTTGTTTGGCTTCTTTTTTGGGCAACCGCTACAAACAACGCATCAAATACATTGTGAACGACCTCCTTTATCATATTCAACCCTTGCAACCCATTTTTGTCCCGATTAATAAACACGGGAGTCAGGGACGGAGCGCAGCTGCAATGCTTAATGAGGCTTTTGCATCTTTGGATCAAATTCTTACATTTCCCGCGGGATTGTGTTCCCGAAAAATTAAAGGGAAGATTTACGACTTGGAATGGCAAAAGATGCTTGTTGTTAAGGCTGTTGAATATCAAAGAGATATTGTCCCGATTTACTTTGACGCGAAAAATTCCGGCTTTTTTTATTGGATAGCTAATCTGCGCAGGCGATTGAAGATAAAATTCAATATAGAAATGGTGTTTTTGCCGCGCGAAATGTTCAAATCAAAAAATAAAGTGTTTACGGTTTATTTTGGAGAACCGATTCGCTGGCAAACTTTTGATTCATCCCAAAGCCCCCGTCAATGGACGAACCATGTGAAACAAAGGGTTTATGATCTTGTTAGAAAAGAATGAAATATGGATGATGTGATCCCTAAAATCGACCGGAAAGCGCTTAAATCGGAATTATCTCCGGATAAACTTTTTCGGAAAACCAATAAATCCAACAATGAGATTTATTTGTTTACTGCTCATACTGCCCCGAATGCAATGCTGGAAGTGGGTCGTTTGAGGGAAGTCGCTTTTCGATATTACGGTGGGGGAACAGGGAAATCGACAGATATGGATGTGTTTGATACAATGGATATTCCATACAAGCAACTAATTGTTTGGGATCCGGTTGCCGAGGAAATAATCGGCGGTTACCGATTCCGCCGGGGAGATGAAATCACTTTTGATTCGACCGGTCAACCGGATAATATTGCGACTGCCGAACTTTTCCGTTTTTCGCCTTTGTTTATTACCGATTATCTGCCGAAAATGGTGGAATTGGGACGTTCGTTCGTTTCATTGGATTATCAATCCACAAAATTGGGTTCCAAAGGCTTATTTGCTCTCGATAATTTGTGGGACGGCTTAGGAGCGTTGTCGGTTGTTGATTCGAATATCCGTTATTTTTTCGGAAAAGTGACCATGTATAATACCTATAATCCGGAGGCTCGAAACCTGATTCTTTATTTTCTCGATAAATATTTTCAAGATAAAGATCGGTTAATTACCCCTGTTCATCCTTTACAAACCGATCCGGATTATGCGAAAATGGATGCTTTATTTACTCATAAATCATACAAAGACGATTATAAAATTCTGAATACGGAAGTTAGGAAATACGGAATCAATATCCCGCCTTTAGTGAGTGCCTACATGAATCTGTCGCCGGGTATGCGCGTTTTCGGAACCGCTGTGAATGACGATTTCGGAGCTGTGGAAGAAACAGGCATCTTGATTGATATTCATGATATTTTCGAAGATAAGAAAAAACGACATATTGAATCCTTTTTGTTGGAAAAGCCCTCCAAATTTTTATTAAAGCGATTGAAAAAATTAATCGGTAAAAATGCGGCTTCAGAATCGACTAAAAGAAATAAAGGAAACTGAAAGCCTTCGCAATAACGGAACATGGAACAATCGGCGCAACTTCCTTTTCTTGCCCATTCCCGATTGCGAAAATCTTGAAAGCGATTGTTCCAATTCATCCTTCTCCAACTCGATTTGGTACATCCGGTGAATGGATGGATATTTCTGTTTTAATCGTCCAATACGCTGATTGACTCTGTCATATTGTTTTGTTCCATGTTTACTCCTTCAAAATACATTATCTCATTGACAGGTGGTTACAAAAAATTGCCTGTTGATTTTATTATCAAAAACAGATGAAGAATACGATTTCACACATTTTACCGAAGATTTGTTATTCAACCTTTATCTTCTTTTCCTGTCTGATAATACTTCCATCGTCAGCTAATCCTTCAATGACTACCGTATAAGAAGTCGATTCATCAGCCGTATAAAACTCAAAAGATGCCTTGCCCTGTTCATCTGCTTGCACCACAGGTTGCCAGAGAATGGTGGTGCGCATGTCGGGAAGCGTTGCATTCTGTTTTTCAGGCGTATCGTATTTTGGGGCATAAAATTCTACCGGTTGCTGGTAACCTAAAGGTGATATACTTTTAGTATGTGATGGTAATATTTTGTTGTCATCTTTGTAGTCGTCGATAGTCTTGGTGAAGATTGAAATAAGGTTGGGTCCAAAAATGGTATAGTCGTTTATTACATCGATTTGTGCAATGTCAGATGGATTAATCAGGTCAATATCATTTAGATCCCAGCGTACACCGTCGACCAACAATACAGGAGGAATAGCCCACCCATATGCATGGATGCTAACCGGTACTCCTCCGTCAATTCTGTAGTTGGGGTCCACCAACGTCCCCGGAATTGTAATCAAATAAGGGAGTACATTCATCGCCGGGAATTTTTGTATAAAATCCTTTGTGATGGTAAAGGAGGGATTATCGTAATATTGTGATTTTTTTAGCGATTTCTGATTTGCCGAGACACGCACCTCAGGCAACTGAATTATCCGAACGCCGTGCTCGTAATCATATTGCTGTTCGGCTTTATCGATATATTTTGCAAACAGGCTGCTGTCAATCTCCGTAAGAGGAGGGGTATGTAAGGTTATTCCGGGAAAAGATTCCCTGTCTAAAGTCAAGTTCTTGGCTGTTGCCGTCTTTTTCATTTTAACGCTTACGGTAAATGACGTGCTGTCGAGCCATTCGACTTCATGAAAAGAGAAATGTCCGTCCTTATCTGTTTTGGTTTTGTCGAAATATTCATTTTTGAGCGACATGATAGTTACCTCCATATTTTTGGCAGGACTACCCAATAAATCATTTTTGACAGTTCCCGAAATTCCGGGATTTGTTTCGAAAGGCAATGTTGGCGCGGAAAAATGTCCCTGAGCCAATTCCGCAATATTGTAACGACGCCAGCCTTGTGTAAGCATCAATAAATCCAGATACAATGCCGAAGCGGTTGTGTTTTGAAAATAGTAAGCCGGATTTTCAATGTTTCCGCGTAAATCGGACGTAAGCAGGAGATAGGTAAGGATGTTAGCGGTAGAATCAGGACTTATTACCTTGTCGGAAGTTACGGCTACCGAAAAATTTCCTGTCAGCGCTTGTCCCTCGCTGTCCACTAATGTCACTTTGTTTTTTACTAAAGAACGGGGGGCATATTTTTCTTGATCTGGTTGGAAAGTTACCTGTGCCTGATCTGGATTGTTGATAAAAACCAAGCGTTCGCTCACCGGATTCAAACCGGCATCGAAGAGTATCAAATGCAATACTCCCGAAGGGTATTGATCCGTTTGAAGGGAAAGATTTTTTTCGGGATTCCACCGGTCAACAAAATGTACTGCGCCGCGAGTATGAACAAGCAGGTAAAGTTCTTCATTTTGTGTCGCTTCCGCCGATTTCAACACCGTTACAAGTATTTTATCTTTCATTCTGTTGACAGAGAGTGCATATCCATGGTCGAGGGCAGCAGGTAAGTCGAAACGTTTGGATTGTCCCTTGTCGTTTTGGCAGACAGCATAATAGGTTTTACCTTTTTCCGAAAGGAACAGGAAACTTCCCATACCGAGGTGTTCCGACTTAAATTCCGTAATTTTCTTTCCTGTCTGATCATAAACAATACCGGAAATATTCGCTGACTGCCCGTTGGATTTCATTGCTTTGAATGCTACATTACAGAAAGTTCCCTGCATGAGCGAACCTCCTTCGGGATAAAAAGAAACATCGAAATCGTTGTCGGATATGGGCTTGGGGTTCTGACGCTTTTCACTCGTTTGGGGGTCTCCGATGTGAATGGTCTTGGTGAAGAAATCACTTTCACTTTGGTTTCGCATGTATGCAGTATAGGCGCGTAGGATATAGTTTCCTTCGGGCAAATCTTCAGGAATGGGCAGGTAGCCAAAATATGCTTTCTCCTCCCGGCGTATTTTAACCCGATCAATAACCGAATCACGAGGGCTGATTAATTCCACATAAACATAACGGCCGATGGAAACGGGTTCGTGGCTCATCGCATCAGCCGGATATGCTCTGAACCATATTTTTTCGCCTGAAATATAATAGGGTTTGTCGGTATGGACATATATTTTTTCTTGGGGAAAAATCGACAATTGTTTATTAAACAATGATGCCAGACTATCGGGAATATTGTTTTGTCCGTGTATCATGGATGAAAAAAAGGAAAGTAAAATAAATAACAAAAAATGGCGTGTCATGGTATGAAGGTATTTTTTAATTTTTATTGGATTACGGCAAAATTAGTGAGAAAAAATCATTTTTCCGCAAGTTTCCAAATCTTTTCTTGTCAACGCTTCCCCGCCGGTGAAAATAATCATCGTATGGTTTGGATTGACGTAGTACGATTAATCTTCATAATAAACATTTCGAATATGTATTGATTTTAGCCAATCACTAATCTGAGCGGCATATTTATTTTTGTTTATTCTTACCCAATCCCCGTCTTCAGATAATAATATACGCTTATATATTTTCGTATTTTCATCATATTGATAACATACACAAGCTAAAGAGCCGTAATCATACATATTCTGGTATTCTGTATAATCATCATCTTTCACTAAATAAATTCTATCTGAGTATTTTTTTAAAGTTTCTTTATCTATTGAAGTGTCACGAATGGTTGTTTTTTGCAAATTTTCCATTAATGCTTGTTCACTAATACTACCTTGATCATCGGGAAAATTCCAATCATTATCATTATAACCTCCCTGTTGAGAGTAATCCAATATTCTTCCTTCATTATCAATAAAAAAACCATAGTGACTATATCCCCATGCATAATTGACATAATAATATTCAAACAAAATTTTTTGAGAGGACGGAATAACAGTTTCATTTTTTTCGCATGAAACAAATAATCCCGCAATAAACAATGCAAACAATGTTATAATTTGGTATCTCATAATTTAAATATTTCTTAAAAAACCGATTCATTATATAATAGATGCAAAATACCGTTAAAACGTTGCATGGCTTATAAAAAAATTATTTTTTATCCGATAATTCATTTGCCGCAGCAGACAACATCTCATACCATTCTTCGCCGAATTTCCGAATGAGCGGTTCTTTCAAGAATTGATAGACTTTCACTCCTTGTTTTTTGCCCGAAATAACCGCAGCCCGGCAAACTTGCCAACGATGATAATTCACTGCTCTAAATCCTTTATACTGTTTTACACGAATAGGATACAGATGACACGAAACCGGTTTGTAAAAATCAATTTTCCCTTCCCGGAAAGCTTTCTCTATTGCGCATTTGCAGTAAGCGTTTTCGTCATAACAGGTAAAAACGCAATCCAATCCGTTAACGATTGAAGTTACATAGTCTCCATCAATGTCACGATAAACAAGACCTTGCTTCTCGATAACTTTTTTTGCTTTGGGCGATAAGTCATCCCAAATTACCGGCAGCACTTTTTCCAAGCAGGCGATTTCGCCTTCTTCAACAGGCGCTCCCGAATCGCCTTCTACGCAACAAATTCCTTTGCAGACGGATAAATCGCAAACAAAATATTCTTCCAGAATATCTAAGCTAATTATTGTATCTTGAATTTGCAGCATCATCTATTTAACCTTTCTTCTTTTTGTATCTGTTTTTACCTTCAAATTTACATGAAATTTTTGGAATAACACATAAATAACCGTAATAAAAATTTTTACAAGACACAACGGTGAATGAAGTAACCCCTACCGAATATACTTTTTCGGGATCGAGCGATCCCCAAAGTTGGATCGACCGATCCCGAAAATTGGATCGAGCGATACACTAACATTACAGTCGGACTAAATCAACATTCAGGCAGGGCAAAAAAAAAGCATTCTGCATGCGCTATCCCAAAGAAGGATACGGACTGATGTTCAAATCTGCATGGGAAACGCTTCGAAAGTTCGGAAAAAACAAAGGTGTAACAAGCGGCATGATTGCCGTGTTGCATACAT
>Ga0123354_10014790_pt1 | contig 12153 bp, 10 predicted proteins | sample TergutLab28metaG_2_FD_97872 | JGI IMG/M metagenome (GOLD analysis project Ga0123354, IMG submission 97872) | Labiotermes labralis P4 segment gut microbial communities from Petit-Saut dam, French Guiana - Lab288 P4 | ecosystem: Host-associated > Arthropoda: Insects > Digestive system > Gut ... | reverse complement strand
GCTCACCGGCAAAATCGTTCCCTACATCATCATCGGGCTTTTGCAGGTCACGCTGATCCTCACGGTATCCCGCTGGGTCTTCGGCATCCCCATACTGGGCAGCCTGCCCCTGCTCTACGCCATGGTGCTGCTCTTCATCTGCGCCAACCTGACGCTGGGCATCACCATCAGTTCCATCGCCCGCAACCAGTTGCAGTCCATGCAGATGACGATTTTCGTCTTTCTCCCGTCGATCCTGCTCTCGGGCTTCATGTTCCCCTTCCAGTCCATGCCCGGATGGGCGCAGGCCATCGGCAACATCCTGCCGAACACCCATTTTCTGAAAATTGCGCGGGGCATCCTTCTCAAAGGCAACGGGCTGGAACAGCTCTGGCCGCACATCTGGCCCATCCTGCTTTTCACCGCCGTGGTGCTGGCCGTTGGGTTGAGGACTTACCGGCGCACGCTGGATTAATAACTATGCCACGAAATACATAGGGAAACGCTGAACAATTCCTGTGCGTTCTGGCATCGTAGGTGCGGGTTTCAAACCCGCCCAAAACATAGCCTGACACATGGCCTGCAAGCCGACGAACGGACATGGACGTGTTTGAAACCCGCACCTGCGACGCCCGGATGGAATAAATCAGCGTTTCCATAGGCAAAACTTTTTTTTAATACTGATAGACTTGCCTCTTGCGCCGCCCCGGCCTTACCCAAAACCTCCCACACATGGGGCCCTGTTCCTTCACCATGACCACCAAACACACCCCGCCCCCCGAATCCACGAAAACCTGGTCCGGACGCTTCAGCGAACCCGTGTCGGAACTGGTCAAACGCTATACCGCCTCAGTTTTCTTCGACCGCCGCATGGCTACGCAAGACATCCGGGGTTCCCTCGCCCACGCCCGGATGCTCGCCCGGCAGGGGATACTCTCCGGGGAGGATCTTGCCGATATCGAACGCGGCATGGCGCAAATCGCGGACGAAATCGCGCGCGGGGAATTTCAATGGAATCTCGATGACGAGGATGTCCACCTCAACATCGAAAAACGCCTGACCGCGCTCGTTGGCGACGCGGGCAAGCGTCTGCACACGGGCCGCAGCCGCAACGATCAGGTAGCAACCGACATCCGATTGTGGCTACGGGAAACCATCGACCGCATCCTCGAACTCATCATGGCCTTCCAGCGCCGCCTGCTCGAAGTGGCCGAGGCGCACGCCGCCACGCCGATGCCCGGCTTCACGCATCTGCAGGTCGCGCAGCCGGTGACGTTCGGCCACCATCTGCTCGCTTATTACGAGATGACCCGCCGGGACTTTGATCGCTTCGCGGACTGCCGCCGTCGCGTAAACTGCCTGCCACTGGGCGCAGCAGCGCTGGCCGGAACCAGCTACCCGATCGCGCGCGAATCGGTCGCCGCTGAACTGGGGTTCGATGAACTCTGCCGCAACTCGCTGGACGCCGTGAGCGACCGCGACTTTGCCATCGAATTCTGCGCGGCCAGCGCACTGCTGATGACGCACCTGTCCCGCCTATCGGAAGAAATCATTCTGTGGATGAACCCGCGCGTCGGCTTCATCGACCTCGCCGACCGCTTCTGTACCGGCTCCTCGATCATGCCGCAGAAAAAAAACCCGGACGTCCCCGAACTCGTGCGCGGCAAAACCGGGCGCATAAACGGCCACCTCGTGGCCCTCCTCACCCTCATGAAAGGCCAGCCACTGGCCTACAACAAAGATAACCAGGAAGACAAGGAACCGCTGTTCGACACGGCGGACACCGTGACCGACACCCTGCGCATCTACGCCGACATGATTGGCGGCATCCAGGTCAAGCCCGACAACATGCGCACGGCGCTCGCGCAGGGGCACGCCACCGCCACCGACCTTGCCGATTATCTGGTGAAAAAAGGGTTGCCCTTCCGCGACGCGCACGAAGCCGTAGCACTGGCGGTGCGGGCCGCCGAGGGACGCGGCCTCGACATTTCCCGCCTAAGTCCTGACGAACTGCGGGCGGCGCTGGCCTGCGTACCCGGTGCAGCCGAACGACTGGATGAAGACGCGCTCAGCGCCATCTCCATCGAAGGCTCGCTTTGCGCGCGTGCCCATCCTGGCGGCACAGCCCCCGACACGGTACGTGCGGCTATCACCCGCGCACGCGAAGAATTGGGTGCGCCGACGTGATGACCCTGGAGCGGATCGGCAAATACGAAATCCGCCGCCTGCTTGGAGAAGGGGCAACAAGCAGCGTTCATTTGGCCTGGGATCCATTCAACCGGCGCGAAGTTGCGATCAAACGGATCGACCCCGCCTTTTTCAAGCCTCCCCACCGTGGTCGCCTGTTCCGGCAACTCCTGATCAACGAAGCATCGCTCGCGGGCAAGCTCAAACACCCGCACATCATCCAAATCTACGATGCGGTCGTCGACGCTAAAAACGCCTATGTGGCGATGGAATATGTCCCTGGCGGAACCCTGGAACCGCTGGCGCATCCCGGCAAGTTAGCCCCGTTCGACCGCGTCATTGAAATCATCTTCAAATGCACACGGGCGCTTGACTACGCTTTTCACAACGGCATTACCCATCGCGACATCAAACCCGCCAACATCCTGCTCTCCACGGCGGACGGCAGCGACATCCGCATCTCGGACTTCGGCGCGGCCTTTCAGGTGACGGGCGAAGTCACGCAAATTGCCAACCTTGGCTCCCCCGCATACATGTCGCCACAACAAGTGCGCGAAATGCAGATCGACCACCGCTCAGACATCTACTCGCTTGGCGTGGTGATGTACCAGTTGCTTACCGGGCGCCTTCCGTTTGAGAGCGACAACACCTACAGCCTCGCCTACCGCATCACCAGCGAAACACCTCCCGCGATCACCCAATACCGGCCGGAACTCCCAGAGTCACTCAATGTCATCGTGCGCCGCGCGATGGAAAAAGACATCGACCGCCGTTACCAGAGTTGGGCCGAGTTCTCGCACGACCTCACACTCGCCTTCCGCAACTGCGTCATAAAATCCGACCAATCAACGCTACCAGAAACCGAAAAATTCCGCTTCCTGCGGACGCTGCCTTTTTTCAGCCATTTCACCGATGCCGAACTGTGGGAAACCATCGCTTTTTCGCAATGGGATCAATTCCAGCCCAGTACGCTCATCCTCAAGGAAGGCGAAGCGGGCAATTACTTCTGTTTTCTGGTCGAAGGCGAAGCACAGGTCAAGAGAAACCGCGCCTTGCTCGGTGTACTCACGCCTGGAGACTGTTTCGGCGAAATCGCCCTGTTCTCCGCAGGGAAAGGCGTGCGTTCTGCCTCAGTCGAAGCGGCTTCCGAAGTGCGGCTCATTACCATCCGTGGGGATGCCCTCGAACGCGCATCTGAAACCTGCCGCATGCATTTTTACCAAGCTTTCCTCACCGTATTGTCCACCCGACTATCACTGGCCAGCTCGCGCATCGCCAATCTCGCGGTCTGATCCCGTTCTCGACCAATCATGCGAGTCAAAAATCAGCCAATCCCATAATGAACTGACCCCAAAAAGGTTGGATGGGCGTCCAACTTTTGGGGGTCAGTTCAAGGTCGATGAATCCCGAACCGATCCTGGGGGCATGGAGCCGGTAACGGTCTGCAATTTCATACAGCATATTCCATAAGCAATCAACAATCAAGATGCTGATGTGATTTTTTATTATTTATGGGTCAACCGGGAACAGAGCCTCATTGTTGTGGTCTGAATCCGATTGTTGCTATCCTTTTGGTAGGCAGCAACAAGGGCGGTGCAAACCGACGCCGGTTCTACAAACAACTTATCATGATAACCGATGCGCGATTTGATGAACACCTTGCACAAATGAAGAAGGAGCAAAGAGATGGCAAAAACCCTTGAAGATATGCTTTTTGAATTGCCGTCGGAACGGCAGGCTGGAATTGCCGCGCGTACGCTGGAACTGGCAACGCTTGGAGATTTACGCCAGGCAGCAGAACTTACGCAATGCGATCTGGCAGCGACATTGAACGTGGGGCAGGAAGCGATCAGCCACTTGGAAAAACGCAACGACATGCTGCTCTCCACGCTTCGCCACTATGTAGAAGGAATGGGCGGGCAACTCGATCTGGTTGTCCGTTTCCCAGGCAGGCCCCCGGTGTCGCTGAAACACTTTGGTGGTTAGGGGAAAAAGTGAATAGTTGCTGGCGGTCATGATCGCTCGCAATCGTGGGAAATCACGCTGCGCCTTCGGCAAAACTCTACAACACTAAACCATGACTTCGCGCACGATTCCCTGGCTCGACGATTTAGCTGATTTTCCCGGCTTTCCCGACTCTGCTTCGGCCCTGGAGGAGCCTAACGGCCTGGTTGCTGCTGGAGGCGCGCTTTCGCCTGAGTGGCTGCTCGCTGCTTATCGGCGCGGGCTTTTCCCGTGGTTTAACGAAGGCGACCCTATTTTGTGGTGGAGTCCCAATCCACGCCTTGTTCTCTTTCCACATGAAATCCGGATCCATCGTTCACTGCGCCGAGTTTTGCGGCAGCAGCGCTTCGAAGTGCGAGTCGATACCGATTTCCCTGCCGTTATTGCCGCCTGCGCCATGCCTCGTGAACCCGGTGGTAGGACTTGGATTCTTCCCGCCATGCAGGCCGCCTATTGCCGAATGTTTGAACTCGGACATGCCCATAGCATCGAATGCTGGCTTGAAGGCCGGCTGGTGGGCGGGCTTTACGGAATGGCGCTTGGCCGCGTGTTTTTCGGTGAATCCATGTTTTCGCTCGAAACCGACGCTTCGAAGGTTGCGCTCGCCTACCTGACAAGGTTGCTTTCAGCAAAAGATTTCGCCATGATTGACTGCCAGATGAGTACTGCGCACCTGCAATCAATGGGTGCACGGGAAATCTCCCGTGACGAATTCTGCGCCAGGCTCGAACGCTGGGCAGTACTGACCGGACCGCCACGGCATTGGCCTGCCGACCTGGCAGCATCGGTTGATTGGGACGAAGCCGCCGTGGATTGAGGGTTTCATGCGCCAGAACGACAATTTCTCCCCGATCCACTTTTACGCTACCGCGCCGTATGTCTGCTCTTACTTGCCGGAGCGCACGGCGCGCTCACAAGTTGCGCTGACCAAGGTCGTCGAGACCCCAGGGCCGCCCCCAGAAATCGACCTGAATCCCGACCTTGCCGCCGCTTACGGCGCACTGCTCGTGCAGCATGGTTTCCGGCGTAGCGGCACGTTCATCTACCGCCCGCATTGCGATGAGTGTCATGCCTGTGTGCCGGTGCGCCTGCCCGTGGAGCGCTTCATTCCGGATCGTAGCCAGCGCCGCGCCATGCAGCACCACGCCGGACTTGCCGTCCATACCAGCCCCCCGGTGTTCAGCGAGGAACATTTCCTTCTCTACCAGCGTTACCTGCACATACGCCACCCCCAGGGCGGCATGGATGAGGATAGCCGCGAGCAATACCAGCAGTTTCTGCTGCAAAGCCCGGTCGAAACTTCCTTCGTCGAGTTCCGCGAGAGTGGCAATCTTTGCATGATCTGCGTCATCGACAAGTTGGAAGATGGTTTTTCCAGCGTCTACACTTTCTTCGATCCCGATCTTGCACGCGCTTCGCTTGGAACCTATGCCGTGTTATGGCAGATAGAAGCCTGCCGTCAGGCGCACTTGCCTCACCTGTATCTCGGCTATTGGATCAAGGAAAGCCGGAAAATGGCCTACAAAACCCGCTTTCGCCCCATCGAGGGCTACTTGGAAGGGGGCTGGCGGGAGATTAAACCCGACAAATCCGGCGGGACTGCCAATTCATCCGAAGCCGCATAGGCTGGGGTGCGCAAAGCAAACCCCAACGTGCAGGGGCAAAGTGAACGGCGGCAACGTTGAGGTTCGCAAGGCTCACCCCGACCTATACAGTTTGAGCCCGCAGCCTAAACGGATAATTTTTTGCTTTTTCCCGCAATTTCCGCCAGCATGACCCAGGTCGATATCACCGTATCCGGGTTGAGCGAGATAGTCTGAATGCCTTCTTCCATCAGCCATGCGGCGAAATCGGCATGGTCGGATGGCCCCTGCCCGCAAATGCCAATGTACTTTCCAAGGCTGTTGGCGGTTTGGATTGCCTTTGACAACAATGCCTTGACTGCCGGGTCGCGCTCATCGAACGCATGCGCAACCAGCCCTGAGTCGCGGTCGAGTCCCAGGGTAAGTTGCGTGAGGTCGTTGGATCCGATGGAGAACCCGTCGAAATACTGTAGAAATTGATCCGCAAGCAACGCATTCGACGGAATCTCGCACATCATAATGAGCTTGAGTTCGTTTTCGCCGCGTTTGAGTCCGTTTTCAGCGAGAAGGTTCACGACATTCTCCGCCTCGACGAGGGTGCGCACGAAGGGGATCATGATCTGCACGTTGGTCAGGCCGATCTCATTCCTTACCTTGCGCATGGCGGCACATTCCAGTTCGAAGCAATCCCGGAAGCTGCTGGCGATGTAGCGCGACGCGCCACGGAAACCGAGCATCGGGTTTTCTTCCTCCGGCTCGTAGATGTATCCGCCCAGGAGCTTGCGGTACTCGTTCGATTTGAAATCGGACATGCGCACAATCACTGGCCTGGGATAAAACGCGGCAGCGATGGTTGCTACGCCCTCGGACAGCTTGTCGATGAAGAACTGTCGGGGGCTGTCGTAACCACGCGCCCTCAGCAGGATCTCTTCGCGCATGGAAGCTGGGGCCTGGTCGATTTCGAGGATTGCCTTGGGGTGAATGCCGATCATGTTGTTGATGACAAACTCCAGCCGCGCCAGCCCCACGCCGCTGTTGGGTATCTGCGCAAACTCGAAGGCAAGTTCGGGATTGCCTACGTTCATCATAATCTTGATAGGCAACTTGGGCAGGTTGCCCATGTCGGTGGTAGAAATTTCGAACTCCAGCTTGCCGCGGTACACAAACCCAGTGTCCCCTTCGGCGCAGGAGACAGTCGCTTCCTCACCCTCGGCCAGCGTCTCGGTTGCATTGCCGCAGCCGACGATGGCGGGAATGCCTAACTCCCGCGCAATGATTGCGGCATGACAGGTGCGTCCGCCGCGATTGGTGACAATGGCACTGGCCCGCTTCATGACTGGCTCCCAGTTTGGGTCGGTCATGTCCGTAACAAGTACATCGCCTGCCAGCACACGGTTCATTTCAGAAGCATCCGAGACGATGCGTACCGTGCCTGCGCCGATTTTCTGGCCGATGGCACGGCCACGGGTAATCGGTTCGCCGCCGGGTTCCTTGAGCCGGTACTTTTCCATTACCAGCCCGGAACCCTGGCTTTTCACCGTCTCAGGCCGTGCCTGGAGAATGTAGAGCTTGCCGTCCTCGCCGTCCTTGCCCCATTCGATGTCCATCGGGCGGCCATAGTGCTTTTCTATGATGACCGCATAGCGCGCCAGTTCCAGCACGTCCTCATCGGTAATGGCGAACTGGACGCGGTCGGCCTCGGGCACATCCACGGTGCTCACGGACTTGCCCGCCTCGCGCATGTCGGAAAAAATCATCTTGATGAGCTTGGAGCCGAGATTGCGCCGCAGCACCGCCGAACGGCCCTGGGCGAGCATCGGTTTGTGTACGTAGAATTCGTCGGGATTCACCGCACCCTGCACCACGGTTTCACCCAGGCCGTAGGAAGCCGTCACGAACACCACATCCTTGAAGCCGGACTCGGTATCGAGCGAGAACATCACCCCCGAAGCGCCAGTGTCGGAACGCACCATGCGCTGCACGCCTGCCGACAGCGCCACCTCGTTGTGCGCGAAACCCTTGTGCTCACGGTAGGCAATGGCACGGTCGTTGTAGAGCGAGGCGAACACTTCCTTGATCGCGAGCAGGATGTTGCCGTAGCCATGGATATTGAGAAAAGTTTCTTGTTGCCCAGCGAAAGAAGCATCCGGCAGATCCTCGGCGGTAGCGGAAGAGCGCACCGCAAAACTGCCCCCATCCGCGCCCGAAGCGATGCTCTCGTAGGCCACTTTGATTTCGGCTTCCAATTTGGCCGGGAATGGCGTATCGATGATCCATTGGCGGATTTGCGCACCCGTATCGGCCAATGCGTTGACATCATCGATATCAAGTGCATCGAGCGCAGCATTGATCCGCCCGGACAAACCTTCATGCACCAGGAATTCGCGGTAGGCTTCGGCGGTCGTTGCAAAACCGCCCGGCACACGCACGCTCCACGATGCCAATTGGCTGATCATTTCACCAAGCGAGGCGTTCTTGCCGCCAACCTTATCGACATCGGACATACGCAGTTCTGTGAAGGGGATGACATAACAAGGCATGATCGATTTCCAAAATGCACTGGGGAAAAACGGATATTTTACGTACAATGCCTTCTTCGCGGACAGCAGGGTTTGCCCCTATATGCTTCCTTCACGCCTTGTACTTTCTTTTTTGCCTGCAACCTCACGAGTACATCCATGAATAACCATCGTCCTATTCGTACGGTGTTTTTCGTTTCCGACAGTACCGGTATTACAGCTGAAACGTTCGGGCACAGTCTGCTGGCACAGTTTCCCGACACCCGTTTCCAACAAACACGCGTACCTTTTGTCGATGATGTTCCCAAGGCACAGGATTGCGCCCAGCAGATCCAGAAGGTCGCCCGTGAAACGGGGCAGCGTCCCATTGTGTTCAGCAGCCTGGTCAATCCGGAATCGGTCGCCACACTACGTGAAGCGCATGATAGCGCTTTGTTCATCGATCTCTTCGAACGGTTCATCGAACCGCTCGAAAACGAACTCGGGCAACGTTCCGCCCACACCATTGGCCGCTTCCACGGTGTTGCCGAGAGCGGTGACTACAAAAAACGCATCGAAGCTATCAACTTCGCGATGACACATGACGATGGCGTCTCCAGCGCCTCCGACCTGGTGAAGGCCGACGTCATCCTCGTGGGCGTGTCGCGCTCCGGCAAAACGCCGACCAGCCTCTATCTGGCAATGCAGTTCGGCGTCAAGAGCGCCAATTACCCGCTCATTCCCGAAGATTTCGAGCGCAACAAACTACCGGGGGAACTGCACGAGTTCCGCAACAAACTTTTTGGCCTGACCATTTCCCCGGATCGGCTCTCGCTCATCCGGCAGGAACGGCGGCCAAACAGTCATTACGCCAGCCTGGATAACTGCCGCTACGAAATAGATGCCGCACAAAAGCTGATGCGGCGCGAAAATATCCGCTGGCTGGACTCCACCACCAAATCCATTGAGGAAATCTCAGCCACTATTATGCAAACAGTGCGGATCGAAACAGAATTTTGACCCGTTCGCCACGTTAACCCACTTGCCACGCTAAAAGCTACAATATTACATTTCTTCTGGATGGAGTCGGGCATGAAAAGGCCGCGCAGCAAACGCCGGGGCGGTATTGGCCGCCATGCTGAAGAGCTTCTGTGGTTGGCCAGCGGTCTGGCCGAATCCTGTTGCCGGGTTGAAGACTGTTTCTGGGAAGAACGTCTCGCGTCAACCATCGATACGGCACTGATCCACGATGACGAAGACACGCTCGATACTGCGCTCGATCAGGCATTCAACCGTGGCGGTTCAGTCTATGACGAATTGGCTGATGCTATCGAGTCACGCACGGAATCCCCCATCATTCCCGGCAACGAACACGACATCGTCTTTATCGCTGCCCCGGTGCTAGTCTGGTCGCGCTTCCGCATCCCTGCGCGTACCTTACCTGCCGCCACATTGGCTAACCTGCGCGTGCACCTGCTCGCCCACATCCTCGGCCAGAACGCCCGCCTGTCCCTGGCCGATTTCCTATTCAGCCCGGATCAACTTCCGCAAGGCTATTGTGACACTGCCAATTTTGCCGCGCGCCTGGGCCGCGCCGCGCTCGATGGGGAAGACCTGCATATCGACACCGACGGCATGCCGGAAACCACGCAATTCCTCTCCGACACCCGTTACATCCTGGCAGCGGTTGCTGTGCCGCGCGGCCATGCCGTTTTCCGCTGGCAGGAAACCGACGGAAACCGGGCCGAGGCGCTGGCGCAATGGCGCGGCCAGGGCGGGGATTGCCTTGCCCCGCTCTTGCCGGGATGCACGCTCGAAGTCGTGTTGCCCGAATCCTATTTCTCCGCCTGCCGCGCTGCCGACAAGATCAGCCGCGCATACTCCGTGCGCGCCTCGATCGCCTTTCTCGCCACCTCGCTTGAAGTGCCCGTGGTTAACTTGCGTGCGGTCATTGCGCCTTTCTGGGACGAGCAGATCGAAGAATACCGGATCGGTTTTACCCTCTCCACCAGCGACGACGTCGTGCACGGCGTAGTCTGGCCGCTCCTGGGCCTGGAAGATGAAACCGTCGATGTGCCCGCCGAAATCGAAGGCGTACTACGCGAATGTGGCGTCGGTATCGTGAAAACGCTTGAGCACCGTTTCCCGCTCGAATATTGCGAGGACTGCGGCGCGCCGCTCTACCCATCGGCTGACGGCGAAATCGTCCACGCCGAAATGCCCGAGGTCGAAGCCGAGCAGATCCCCCGGCACCTGCACTGAATCCATAATAAACAGCGCAAGCGCCCCGTACCCCGCCCCGGGCGGAACGGCATGCTATGGTTGTTTCTTTACGCCAAAGACGCCTCCAATGTAAATCTGTCTGTTGGTGCTTTCCCTGTCCAAACGCCAGACTCCCGCCGCTTCGCTGGGGGTGTTGGGATCGGCACCATAAAGTTGGCCACGGATGCGGTTAAGGTTATAGTCGCCCATCGTTGCTGGCAGATCTACCGGGAAGCCAGAACCTAATTTTGTCAGTTCGGTAAAGGCGCCACTGATAAAACCCGATGTGTTTATATTATCCACCAATCCTGTGAATTTATAGAAGCCGGGAAATTCCAACGTCAAGGCGCCATTCATGGCGTTCTTTATATCCAGGGTGGCTTTGCCCAGAAGGGGAATAACACTACCCTTGATGTCAGTTTCGCTGTCATCAGGGAAATTTTTGCTGACTTCAGAGAATTCAGCTATGCCGGCAGCCAGGCCAGTAAAGCGCGAGTTTTCCAGGCTGGTGACATAATTTGCTTTCCTGCCGTTGAAAAACACACCTGCCTCTTCAACGAACGAGCCTTTAAACGGAACGCCATCGAACGTACCCTGAAAATCCCACACCTGCGCCCAGTAGCCAAAACTGACGTAATCCAGTTTCCCCAGCCAGCCAACAAGCTTTTCTGTTGCGGGGCCTTTGGCTAGATGAATGACGGTATTTATGTCAACAGACGGTTTTACGTCGGCAATGACGGCGAAGTCTATGTCATCCATACTGTAAAACTTAATCTTACTGGAGTCGAAGGCGGCTACAGTCGCACCCAGGAAATCTACCAATCTCACACCGTTCGGCTCAGCTTTCAATCTGTAATCGCCGAGTTGGTTCAGCTTAGCCCCCGCCCCCGTCAGGTCGTCCTGCAGATCGCTGCCAGGAGAAACCAGGGCACTGGCCATTTTCTCCGCAGTTGACATATCAGGAGCGCTCCGGGTTGTGGCACCTTTGTGCATATCGTCTATATTGAAACGGCTGCCTCCACCGCTACCGCCACCGCTACCGCCGCCACAGGCTGAGAGGGAAAGTGCCAGCCCAAAAACACAACCCGATAAAAATACTCGTTTCATCACAAATCTCCCCATTCAAATCGCTTGTTACTCCATAACTCAGGGATGAAGCCAATCTAAATTTTGCCGAAATTTTCAGTTCTGATTTGTACGGATTTGTGGGGCAGCCTCACCCTGCTTGCGCACGTTGGGCAGCTTGTAAAGCTGCCAGCAAGCGTAACCCGGAGTGAATCGTAGGGCGAATAAGGCCGAAGACCGCCATCCGTCGTGTGTAACCCTCTGACGCGAAGCGTCACCCAGACTGCTGACAAAGTTTCCGTGAATGAATGGCTCTCAAAAGCTAAGCGCCCGTTTAACAGGATGCTCAAAAACCCCCTCAAAACCCCCACCCAGAAAATGCTTATGGTATAATTTAGCCTGATGCCCAAGCAGGAGAAAGAAGATGAGAAGTCCCGACACAACGCAGGACACGCTATTCAGCTACCGGATGCTGGAAGAGCGGATATCGTCAAACCATCCACTGCGCAAGCTGCGCCTTTTGGTCGATGGCATTCTGGGTTCGATGCATGAAACCTTCGACAAACTCTATGCGC
>Ga0123354_10014788_pt1 | contig 12154 bp, 7 predicted proteins | sample TergutLab28metaG_2_FD_97872 | JGI IMG/M metagenome (GOLD analysis project Ga0123354, IMG submission 97872) | Labiotermes labralis P4 segment gut microbial communities from Petit-Saut dam, French Guiana - Lab288 P4 | ecosystem: Host-associated > Arthropoda: Insects > Digestive system > Gut ... | reverse complement strand
TTACACATTAAAACATTAAAAACGCTCCGACATGTTTCGGTCCTAGGACCATCATCAGGGAGTTATATCGTCCTTGCTAAAGTCACACTATAAAAAGTCACATTAATTTCGCTGTACCAGTTGCGTATTGTGGCAGCATGCTGTGTTGTGTAATGTTATGTTGCGAAGAGTGCCCTGCTACGGATGTGCAGTCTGTGCTTCGTTGCGTGATATGCAGTATATATATATATATATATATATATATATAGAGAGAGAGAGAGAGAGTGTGTGTGTGTGTGTGTGTGTGTGTTTCAAGAGGAATCTACTGTAATTCTGGAGAAAATTCTTTAATGTTCTTGGATATAATAAAATATACCTTACTCGAAGTTGAAAGGTTAGGCAAGTAATGACGCTAGGTAAGTGTGATCTTCTTGCGGTTCGAACACAAGGTGTGTTATCCGCACAATGCGCAGGTCCTTCCTTGAGTCTAGGGAGGCTAGGGTGCTACGTAAATTACTTGGAAGTCTGAGGATTTTTATGAAGCTGGCGCGAATTTTTCTTGCTTATTTAACATCATTGTGTTACTCATATCTTAATTAAATGCTACAGACGTGTTTCAACATTACAAGAACTACAAATTCCTCTTTATTATGTTTTTGGCAATCAATGGGTGTAAAAGTTCTCATTTTTTATAAAATAACATTATCACCATAATCGTTAGGATTTTGGGTTTTATCGCAGTAATTTAACCTAAGGAACTGTTTCCCACATGACTAATATCTCCTCAAGCGTCCTGTATACGTGTAAACCTTCAGTTTCTACGTCACAGGAAGCATACTGCCTCCTCATTATAAAAACTAACTTGTTGTTGCCTTGTAGTGACATAATCAGTGTTTTTCGTTAGAGTCTTACAGAGCACATGATTCACCACATGAACAGAATTAAGGTTTCTGAGTGCTCAAAGAAGCCATTGTACACGATAACCGCTATATAATGTATGGTTAATTCATAGGCGCAATAATTAGCAATTTCCTTGCATAGTCTGAAGTACAAGTAATATTGTTATTATAGTGCCCACATTATTGTTATAACGAACTGAAGATTGTTTTCACTCACGTTGCATTTCTAAGAGTCCGTATAGTACAGTAGGTGTAGTGACTAATCTCCGCTTAGGACGATCGAGGAAACGTTTACGATTCCCAGCAGGAGCAAGAGATTTCTATAACTCGGAACGTCTGCATTGTTTCTGTGACCAATCCAGTGGGTACGAAGGTCACTTTTCTTGTGGGTAAATCAGCCCTGACATGAATCTAACCTCTCAAATCGAAGTAGTGATAAAGTTAAATAATGTGTGGAGCTATAGTTTTACTCCCCTATACGCCTTCTAGGCGTTACACGGAACTTCACTTACTTCGGATTTCACGTGCATTTCTTGTATTTATTTCTGGAGACTGTAGTCCATTGGAAGTCTTACAGATGTTTAGTGTGTACCTGTAACATTCACATATTACTGGTAAAAGTACGTCAAATTTTGTTGAGGCAAGCTGTTTATGTTTGTCACTTTTGTTTAAAGTGGGTCGATGGATGTCAAACTGGATTGGTTCTAAATCGCAGTCAGTTGGAGTGTTACTTATCAGTAGCATTGCAAATTTGACTCGCCTTTGTTGACGGTATGTTAGTTACATAATTGGATGCTTTAGTATTTAATAACTCGACTAGGGTTTATATTTTTGAAGGGGAAATTAATAAATGTTTCACGTGTTTTATATATTGACTAAACCGTTACGTATACGATAATTCATGAAGTAGTTTTAAGTTCTGTAAAAAGCTGCGTCTCTTGCTGATGAGAAATGTAGTAGAATTTGCATTCAAAAGTGTTTGTAACTGAATAGCAGGTTTTGAAGTCTTGAAAAGAAAATGCCATAAATATATTGACATGTTGTCATCCCGTGCATGTAGAGAGACTACGTAAACCTAAAGACTGTCAGAGGGATTATTTAGTATCCAAAAAAATTTCGAACCATGTATCTACAGGGTATAGCAACAAACCGTGCTTCTGCATCACTCGAGTCAGTAATTAAATATATTTCATTCGCATATATATATATATATATATAACAACTTAAGTCAACTATACGATTTAGATGAAGTAACTTACGTAAAATGAGAAGGAAAGGCACCATATTCAGTAACAACAACGTCTTGAATTTGCTGGACGTCACTTAAATTTCTGTCCTTAGGAATTTCAGGTCAGACATCCCCGTTGTGTTGTATAGAATCATAAAATATGTAGGTTAATTATGATCAATATATATATATATATAAAGTTGTGTTTGACTGTATTTTACCTATATATTGTATGATTCTGTACTTTGGTTTCAACCAGGTGTTTGTAAGATATTGTGGGTTTCCGAGAGAAGATATATGAAGAGATTAATATATCCAAGCAATTATAGAGTAAGTCAAATAATTTATAACGATTTTTATAAATTTTGAACACGTTCCCGTTAATGTCTATTTAATTTCTTGTCCACAAGATGTACCACTTCAATGGCTTATTGGATCTTTTCTTTCAGATTGACCAGGATTCCAATTTTTAACATGTAAATATAATTCTTTGCAAATTTCCAAAACAAGAAATCAAGATGTGTCTTATCGGGGTTTCTTAGCTGCCAGAGAATTGAACTTTCTCTTGCCAATGTAGCTTCTAGGAAATGTCGCATGAAGAGTGTTCTCAGCATCTGTTGCATGGTTTAGTGATGTACTGTCTTGCAGGATAATTATGTTATTAGTGAAGCCACCTTGTTCTGAGGAAAGAAAAAATTCTCTAGCTTGTCGATCTGTGGGCCTCTAGCAGTTTTTTTTCGCAAACAAAAATGGTACGAAAGTGTGATCACAAATTAATCGCACTATAAGTCACCAATAGAGCTATTAAAATTGTGTTATGCCGTGTGGGAATATTCTGCTCCCATTTTCAGCAGTTATGACAATTTAGGAGTCGAGATATGAAAAATGGATTGGTCACTAAACATGACTGTACTAAAAATTCTGTTTAAAATTTATGCATGAAACATCAATTTAGCGAATTCCACATGTTTTATTTTGTCATTTCTTTTAATTTTGTACAAAAACGTGGGTTTTGTAAAACAACGTCGGTTTTTTACGCGTGTAACTGAAGTTTTTTTATGTAACACTTCACGAAGCGTTGATTTTGGAACTGGTATCTGTAAACAGCTCCAGCGAACTGAATTCCTTGGGCTGTGGGCAAATGATGGTCAAATTTCTTCCACAACTTTAACCCTTGTTCTTGGAATTCATGTGCCCTTCTGTGTCAACATGGAACCATTGTTTGACGTTAAGTGCGTCGGGATGATGTTTATCAAACCCACGCCTAAACGTGCGTTGAAAAGTAACAACACATTTATGTTCGGCTAACAGCATAACATAATGATCCTTTCTTGCAGAATAACACTGTCGGACCAACACACACGAAACGCTTGTAAGAAACTACAATCGGAAATGTGCAAACCCCTTCAAACTGTATGACTGAGATAATCTAAATATACAACGACTAAGGAGAAGCCTCTTGTGGGTTTTGAGATACAGCATCACATAACCACATTGTTTATTTTTTATAAAAAGGTAAAGTGATCCCGTTACAGGCCCGATGTGGCCCAGAGGGCAGGTAGAGGTATAGCTCTACTCTTCCATGACCGCGGCACTAGAAGGGGGTGAGTGGTCAGCAGCACGCCCAGGCAGCACTTTACCCCCGGGAAAGACACGGTACCCATTTTACAGGGGGCTGGGTGGGCCCCAGAGCCAGTCTGGAAAGGAGGAAAATCTCGTCCCCACCGGGATTCGATCCCGGTCGGCCAATTCCTTAGTCAGTCGCTGTAAAGGCTGAGCTGCCGGAACCACGTGTCATTTTTTATAACAGCCACAAAATTCATATTAATGCTCTATTTATATTCGAAGCTATGCTTTCCTTCCATTTGTTTTATCATTTTATTGATGTGTAAATTTCTCTGTAATAGTTTCTTTGAGCTTATGGTTTATCTTCCCACAGTATAACACTACTTTGCCAAAAACATATCAGCTTCCTCCGGCCAAAGTGATGACTTCTACTTTATTGTTCAATACTCCGATGATTAAAACGAAATTGGCACGAGTATAGGTGTTAGTATGTAGAGGAGCTTAAATTTCTTGTAAAGAAGCTACGCTCGCTGGAATCTGTTCTGATATTCGAAACATAAGCCAAGGTGCTGAAACTGAACACGCATATTGCGAAACTTACTGGACAAAAAATGTAAGGCATGTATTTTTTATCTTGGTCGTTGATATTGCGGGAGGAAGGGAAGCTGAGGGTGTTTGAGAACATGGTGTTCAGGAGAAAATTTGGACCTAGGAGGGACGAGGTAACGGGGGAATGGAGAAGATTGCATAAAGAGGAGCTAAATGATTTGTACTCCTCACCCAATATTGTGCGGGTGATAAAATCGAGAAGAATGAGATGGACTGGGCATGTGGCGCGTATGGGTCAGGAGAGGGGGGTGTATAGGTTCTTGGTGGGGAAACCGGATGGAACTCCACCACTGGGGAGACATAGGCGTAGATGGGTGGATAATATTAAGATGGATCTCCAGGAAGTGGAATGTGGGTATATGGATTGGATTGGGCTGGCCCAGGATAGAGACAGGTGGTGGACGCTTGTGAGTGCGGTAATGAACCTTCGGGTTCCATGAAATGCGGGGAATTTCTTGACTAGCTGTAAACCAGTTAGGTTCTCAAGAAAGACTCTGCACCATGGAGTAAGTAAGTAAGTACTTATTTTTTATGCTGATTAATTCAAACGTGGTCCACGCTTGAATACGGGTCTAAATTTATCACACATATACAATTATATTTCTCCATGTCGAAGCGGCTTTACATAGTTCAATTAATATTTCGTTCACAATAGATATGTTAATTACAGAAATAGAGTGAATGTAGTGGAATTTTAGTTTCGTCGTGATTAAATAATTTTGTAATCACAATGCAAAAGAGTTGATTATGAAGACAGCTGGAATATATAAAAACTCAGCACACTGCACTGATTTAGCAAGGCTATGTTATGAAGTGTCTTCCCTGTGTGCATAATATTCATAACACGTTATATTTCTCACATACAAATGCAGGTAAATTCATTTAAATTAATTCACATCCCCGTAAAAGCGTAAAATTCAACAGAGTAATGGTTTAACTAAAGTATAAACAACGTGTGTTAACAGCCAACATAGACGGGAATACGAAAGCTAACCCCGGTTCCAATTTTTAACGTTTTGTGTACGAGCCGAGGGGTTGGGTTGGTCAAGTGGACAGCGCACAACGACCGTCAATTCAATTAACAGGACGCTGTTGTGATGAACCGACACATTAGCCATCGGCAGGCACTGGTAAACCCAGCACGATCCTGCACAAATAAAGCCACAGAAGAAATTTCGATGTAACCAGCAATATTGTTTCATCATCATGCAACTTTTTGCGTACCGAGTTCGAGATACCGTGTTGCTAGGATTCTAACCCTGAATGCTGCAAGCAGCTAGCATGTTAACTAATACCGCGGCGTGTAGTTTTTTAAAAGGCCATAGTAGCTCATCTAGTCCAAACTTTTCACGCCTTGTATGGAAACCAACTGTTCATTTTCATGTAAACAATATCTTTCCACTATTACCTATCCAGAGCCAGATGAATTCATTTCACGTTCTGCCGTCATATTTCCTTAATGCACTTTAATATTATCCCTTCACCTACTGTGGTATCTTCCACGTGGAAAGTTTCCTTTAGGTTTACCATCCAAAATAGAGATCTTTCCCATCCTTCCAATAGGCTTTTTTTAAATAACATATTCCCATGATTAGTTTGTTACAGGTGAAAGTGAAAAAGCAAATTAGGTAGCGATATCTTCGTTCTTATGGATGTTATGCAGCATTGGTTGGTAGTTAGTTACTCACGTTTCGGAACAATCTATTGGTCCAATTTTCCAGGGTCCAGCTACTCTTCTACTGATTGACCTGTCCAGATTTCTTGTCCCTTGAAGATGGAACCAATAGCTTGTTTCGAAAGTCAGTAAATAATTACCAGTCAACGCTGCGTAACATTTCAGAAGAGCGAAGATCTACACCGCGAGGGAAAGCTTGAAATTACGCATTGTACAAGTTAGGTAACAGTTTGCCAGTAATTTTTACTGAGGGACTATTAAAGAAGACGAAAACCCTCAGTATATCCGCTCTCCTGAAAGAGAATTGAAGTAGGCATGTTCAGAATATTAAGCATAGACATTAGTTCGGTTAGAGCTGTAAGTGTTAATGGCTTGGCTTTATTTATTCGATTGGCGAAGAAATGATATCCCATTCTAAGTAATAAAATAGAACATTCTTTTCTCGATTAAGGTCACTTAGTTGATAAAAAAAACTGTCCCCCTTTTATGAAATTCGTTGGTTTATAACCATGCTTATAATCTGACTCTACTTGGCGTAATCTCGAGCCACTTGAACGCCGTTTAGCTTCCCAATTAATTTGTTGAAGAGCAGTTGTAATATTGTCCTTCCATTTAGACGTCATGCAGCTATTTGGTTTCACAAAGCATTACAACGTAAGAAGTTTAGACTTCAAAAAATACACGAAAGTTTTCTTTCGATCTATACTACACAAACAAAACACAAGGGGGAACTTTGTCTCTCCTTAGAATATTGACAAGTTACTTAGCTTGATCACGTGACATGATATTGTATTCCACACAATAAATAACCTAAAATTATACATTCCTATCATTTGGTATGAAATATTATTTCACATGCTAAACGCTGTTTTAATGTATTGATTAGTCTATATCTGCAAATGTATTTAGGGTTTAGTTTTTTTTTATGTACCAGTTTCTACTGCATGTATACTGAATCTCTAAATCACAATGTATTCTCGTAACGTATAGGTCCTTTAGCCTACTCCATTCATAGGGAGGCTGGCTAATTCGTAGAAGGAATTAAATCCGAGTTTGTTCCCAAATTGTCTTCAGTTGCGCCGTCAGCGGCGGTGGGTAATTTATTAAGAACTTTATACTGGCAGAAATATTTTCCATGGAAATGTATCATTACTGTGAAATCTTGTGAATTACAAAATATGCGTGATTCTTGCTTAAATATTTAGCACTATTGCGAACACGTCTTCTCTGTGCCCCTTAATTCTGCCCTTAATTTGTGCATCCAAACACATAGCCTGTTCTTGAATAGCAGGACTTACGTTTCTACACTACGAAGCTCCCATGCGGACTAATATGATCTTCATTTTCTACGACGCTACGGGTTTTTAACATCAAATCGTTTTCAAATGACACATAATCTTACATTTTACACCTTTTTGCGGACTCACATAATTTTCATTTTCTATGATCCTACAATTTTTTGACATAAAATCATTTTCAAACAGAGTCTAAAGTTGTATGAATTCGATAAGAGTGAATAGACGTGTCGCATGAAGATAACTGTTGGTTCGATACTGAGCAAGAATGCGGAATATTGAACGATTATTCTGAAGATAATTAAACTGCGTCTCACCTGAAGACGTCAGGACGTGTTACGTTATACGAAATTATAGCGGTGCGCACTGAATAAATAATGTGTAAGAAAGCATTAATATTAAGAAGGATAGCATGACAAATACCTTCTATATACTTGTAATGAGAATTAACGACACAGTAATAATCTCCTCGTGTTATATTAAAATGCATTGTTTCAAATATTAAACATTCCTACACTGAAGCACAGAGAGAACTGAACGTTATATATATATATATATATATAGATTTATTTTATCAACACTTAAAGTACTTATTCACGGTCAATGTTTGTTTAACATCCCTATTTCTGCCAATTCACACACCAAGTGGCTGTGACATGTGTCAATGAATTGTTTTGATTCTTCTTACGTATTATCGCAGCTCAACAGTGCCTCACACTACATTACCACAACATACCTAGGGTGTATATTCACCTATGTATAAAAACAATAATGAGCTGCCCAAATAATTACAAGTAAAAAAACTTTTACATAGGTAAGTGCTTATTAAATCCCAACACAGTATCACCTTCAGTTGTTAACATTACTGTTTCCTCTTCTGTGCTTGATTCTGGACCCTAAATTCTTCTGTAACTGGACATTTGTTATCCTCTATAATTTTAGCAGACCGATATTTGCATAGCAATCTCAAGATGAAACGTCCCTGTTTTTGTGTTTGGACTGAATACATTACACTTTTATTTGCTGGTATGGCAACTGGAGTGGCCTAATGCAAAAATTCTTTCTATATTTTTCACAATTTTCTCCTCAAAGTCACTACTGTTGACCAAAAATAACACGTCTAAGTGACAAAGTGTAGTTTGTTGTACTGCGAAGCAAAGCTTTTAAATAAATATAAATATATAATATATATATGCATATAAGCGTGTACTCGTAAGTAGTTGCAAATGTGAGTAAGTAGGTGTAATAATATAAGAGAATTCTGTTTAAAAAACTATATATATATATATATAATCTAGTTTTCTCCATTTCAGTGTCTATGGACTGGCTGCTGATCGAGGTTTTGTCGGTCAAAGATGATTTATGTCACTACTCTTTCTTTGTTAGGCAGTCGTTATATTATGCTCTTCAGAACTGTATAATAGGGTATTCTCTAGCGATAACATAATACAAACAGGTCTATCATAGAAATAAGAAACTTGTCAATTTAGTAGAGATTCTTACAAGAAAATCCGGGTTAATTAACGATAAATATTTTCTAAGATGGGGCATTAGATGAAGGCCTTCAGTTTAGTGTTATCTTTCCCGTTGGGATAGTCAAGTTATGTTAGAGTTTCTTTCGTAAAAATGCCTAAATTGACTTATAGGTTAGACGCTGTAAGAAGAAAAATATATCAAATACAAAGTTTGAATTTCGTTTCCTATTTAACTGACGTGCAAGGGCGTTTGAGCCCCCCTTGTACTGCACCCCATTCATACCCTTGACACGTACTTGCTTAGCTTTGTTGCCGTAGTACCACATACATTGAGTGGGTTCTCAGTTTCATTAGATTGCCGCCAAGGTAAACTGCAACTAATTTGTCTCACTCAACTGACACCTAACGCATGATCACCCTTTCTGCGGTCGAGAATTGTTCTATTTGACTATACGACATTAACATCTGCACTCTGGACCCTTTATTAGTTCTGATTTGGTTAATGCCAGTTTATAGTCTTCCGACAATTTATATAATTTAAATGACGTATAATTACTCTTGTCAACAGGCGTATATTAACCTAAAATTAATTCGTCTGTCTGGAGTCTTTTTTCGTTAGGACTAATTCCAGAGTTGCCACATGCTTTTGGCAGATGTATCTGTCTCGTCGTAAGGTATTTTAATTTTACGGAAGATACAGCACTCTCAGCATGCTCTGCGTCAGTCATTTCACGTTTGACTAAACAATGTGAAGACAAAACACACGACATGGACACAATGATTTAGAGGTACGGACTGTTAAAAACAGAGTAATTTTACCGTCTTCGCTTTAATATTGTCTCCAGATATTCATTTGATAAATGCCAACTTTAATTCTCTCTTGCAAACTGTGTAACATAAACCGAGGCGAAGAACTGAAAGACACAAAGGTTAAAGAGCGTGAGGGTCTTTTCTTATTTACAGCACCACCTATTTTATGCTGATCATTATGGAATTAGTAATAGTGCCACAAAGTTTGACGAGTTCCTGCAGTATAAAATTAGGAAAATTTATTTCATGCTTTCTTGGCTTAAGAGATAGGACAAAAAAAGTGCTTAATTATGTCGAGAACCTTGAAAATTACAGCGAAGTATAAGTTTTGTAGATCATTTTACATTTCTGTATATAGATCCCTTTTCGCAACAGTTTCCGCTCCTATATATAGCTGATAAAGCTGGAGATGCGCGCAGAAATGCGTTCGGAATTTCTTGTGCAATGTTATCTGAAGTGAAACATAAAGGAAGGTGGATTTCGTGACGAAGTTTAGTAGAATCTGTAATAGGAATTTTGATTAAAATCTCTTTAGTATCTATGTGTGGGCGTCTAAGATGTAGTTACGACACATGCATTTGGTGCATCTTTGCAACTTTGTATTGCGAATTCGCCAAAGCTGCCTGACGGAAGTGTGTGACACCGAAACTGCCTGCGTGTTACTTATTACTGACGGAGAGACAAACAAAGATTAAGACTGCTTGAAAATCTTATGTGTTTGGGAGGTTGGTGTTACATCTGCAGTTCCCGATTCTCTGACAAGAAATCAAACCATAAATGCCCCTTAGGTTTTTGACGCCATAGGTAGAGCATAAAGTAGTTACAATGCTGTTGTAACACTGGTTACATTGAGTACATAGACATTGTATTCAAGTTCAAGCCCCACTCACACATACGGTATATGTGAGGGAGAAGTGGTCCATTATCAACAGCTGACGCTGCTGCAGAGGAACAGCGTCGGGGTTTGGGGCGTCGGTGCAGATGGAGACGCGGTTTACATATAGGTTGCAGCACAATATCAATTTGCACTTGTTCAGTCAGTCTGCGTCTTGTAAGTCACAGACCTCGTTATGGATGTAGCTAGTTCCCCGGAGGCCAGGCGGGTATTCAGCATCTCTCTGCTGGATGTTTGCTTGGTTCCTTGACAGCTCACTCAGGAGGGGAAGTAATCTTTATTAGGACTTGTGAAATGGGGGACAGAGACAGAAAACTCGAATTTAAATTTCAGGTGACCGTGCATCATGATAAATTCTTATAATAAAACAAATTAGATGCGCTAATTTCTCAAACTTATTTTTGGAATAAAATCTACATGTTACGGACGGTTCCTCTGTCCATCATCAGGAGTTTTTCACTGTACACGATCCTACTCGCAAGCTGTCAGCAAACTTGTATGACATACACCATTGCTGTGTGTACAGTGAAAACTCCTGATGATGGACAGAGTTCCTCTGACAGCTTGCAAGCAGGATTGGGACGATCTTGCTCGCAAGCTGTCAGCGAACCTATATGACATATAATATTGCTGTGTGTACAGTGAAAAACTCCTGATGATGGAAAGAGGAACTGTCCGAAACCCGTAGAGTTTTATTCCAAAAATAAATTTTAGGATTTAGTGTACCTAGTTGGTTTTACTATAAGAACAGCTAACTAGATTGATTTTTTTGCCTGTTATTTTATGTATCTGTAGTATTGTTTATATAAAATCATAGTTTAATCCATTGCTTATAATGAAAGTAACTAAGTATACATTTTTTCGTTCCTATGAAAATAACAGTAACAAAACGTAAGAACAATACAACACACCAGGCTATACCTGCATGTCGCACATAACCGGAATGTCAGCTATAGACCTGTAGGGTTACATCTTAATTTATGTGAAAGGCGTTACCTACTTCAAGACATCCCGGTTCATATTACTAACATTTTAATCACCATTCTCTCATCACATTTACTATTCCGGTGTGTAACAAATTACGGTCTAGGAGACGTCTGTGAAAAGTCTTCTGCTATCGCCAGCATGAACATTATATTTAAGAACTTAGTTTAATAAACTTCTATGCTTCCAAAATACTATTCGTAAGAGTAAACTATTCGCCGGTATAAAATTTGGGCTATTGTTGGGATAGCACAAAGTAAGACTGTTAATTCGTTAGTTTATTAATGAAGAAATTCCAGTATGATTAATATCGAATCTTGTAAGGAGATTGGTTTTGATGCTGGCCACAGTGTAGTGACTGCAAAATTAAACGGAATTAATTCTGAATCGGGAAACAAACATACTGATGCGTGCACAACACACTATACCATACCTGTATATACACCCGTCTTCCTGAAGTTGAGCCTTCGGTTTCGAAACATGTAGAAGACATTAAAATTAGAAATTAAAATGTTAATTTAGAAAAGATTCATTTTGGGTTTATATATACAGGGTGTCCCAGGAGGAATGTGCCAGACTTCGGGAGAGTGTTCCTTATGTTAAAGTATACCAAACTTTACGGAGATAATGGCCAGAGAAAAGTGGGGGCTTCTTGCGGTTCCAAATACTGCAACCTGCACAGCTGATACGTCACGTGACAGTGCTAATGTCCTTGACAGTGGAATGCAGTGTTCACTGT
>Ga0123354_10014786_pt1 | contig 12154 bp, 7 predicted proteins | sample TergutLab28metaG_2_FD_97872 | JGI IMG/M metagenome (GOLD analysis project Ga0123354, IMG submission 97872) | Labiotermes labralis P4 segment gut microbial communities from Petit-Saut dam, French Guiana - Lab288 P4 | ecosystem: Host-associated > Arthropoda: Insects > Digestive system > Gut ... | reverse complement strand
ACAGATATTAACATTACAGAAACCACATATTCCTGCCAGTTTTAATATGTATTTGGTAATCAATAAGTGTGTAACAGCTGTCAAAGTTTCAAACTTCTCTGGCCATTAGCTCCGTAACCGTTCAACTTTGGACATAGGTATTTTGGGTTATATCGGTATACTTTAACATAAGGAACACCCTCCCGAAGTCTGGCACATTCCTCCGGGGACACCTATATATACACTTCATAACAAGGCCAGTGATTGCGGTGAGAATTTGCAATCACCTCGCCCAACCCCCCAGCTTGAGGATCACCCCTTGTTGGCTGTTCGCGAGTGCTTATTCAATATGTTCGCAGCTACCCTCGATATTGGAGATCGTTTCTCCATCCGCAGCCTGAGAACGCGCTGTGCCGCAGTGACAGGGACCCTCTTATCGTGGAGCGGGGTATTCTGTATACGCTTACATTTTTTGCCAGTGTATTGGTGCAACAGTATCTCGTAACGCAGTGACCCTTTTGTTGTGTGGCTCTTTTATTAACTAGTCATGTGACTGCGCTATTTAACGATACTCTATTATAAATAGGCTAGTATCATCCATGATGACGATGATGATAAAGCGATTTATAAAGAAGTACTTATTGGCATGGCTGTTCATAGAGTCCTGCACCTATGTAATACTGGTGAGATATGTACTGTAGTTACTGACAATGGAATATCGGGTTTACTATGTCATGATGGCGTTAGTGCAGTGCGACTTTTTTATGAGATAAGTTTGAATGTTGGAAGATCGTATAAACCAACGAGATTGTGTCGGTTCTTTGTAAAAATACATATAGACTTTTCCCCCTCACAACACAGAGAATCGTTTCAGGATGACTAATATTTCAAGAACAAGTTGCAGGTGCACGAACTAATATCGGTTTTAAACATACACTTTGTCTCTTCGATCTGATTGTTGTGTGCATGCTATAAACAAGGATAAATGATTGAATTTAAGTACTTTGCATGTCGGATATGACTCAGTACGAAATAGAAAACTTAGTCTTACATAGAGAGAACATTATCTCTCTGAAGCCAACAATTCGCTTCTCCAGCTTCGAGATATGCCTCAGTGGTCAAGAGAATGTGTTTTCGTTAATCAGAAGTATGTACGGGTGGGTCTGCATTTTTAATTTGTGTGGTACCTTACATAATGTTACAAATATAAATCATGCTTTGAGACAGGTGAGAACCCTGTTCCTAACCATGCTTAATGTTTTCTTGTCTTCACTAAATGTGTAGAATAAACGCGCACAGGGGACGTCGCATCCGTCTGGAGGGTCTGCAGTAGAAGTTCTACTTCATTTCTGGTGTAATTGTATGGGCATTTGGATTAGGTTTTATTCGGAATAAATGTAGGCCTACATTACGTAGTCCATCGTGTGGATGGAGACAACGTGTTCCTCTACAGGAATGATGCCTGCATAACAAATATCAGGGCTTCATAATCCAGAAGCTCGCTGTATGAATTGCAGTATTATGAAAAACCCCAAGTTTAATGGATTGGCAGTTACAAAGACAAAGATCCCCATATTTTAGCAATGTATATCCATCCATGACTGTGTCTCCAGTTGGCTTCTTCTTTTAAGTTTCCCTATCAAATTTCTATATGAAGTTCTCATTTCCCCTGGCATGTCTTCATGTGGCGTTCATTTCGCCCTGCTGATGAAATCACCTGAATAACATCACTGGAGAAGGAGCGCTTCATAATGTAATGTTCTCCACCATATTATTTCCCTTTGAGGTGTGGATGTTATACTCAGCAGGCTTGGTTGGTTCTATAGACCATAAGTGTACAACTATTAGTGTGTTCGACTTCCCAGTCTGTTTTCATTGCGCTGTTTAAAGAAGCATTTAAATATTCGTATTATGGAGCAACTGAGGAAACTCACTGTGATGAGAGAACACGGTTTTGTGTACTTCCACTGCTTGTACTTGTTTATGCTGTTTTGATGGGGTACGTCAAGGCTGATAGCAGTTTGCCAAGACTTTTCACTGGAATTACTCTTTTTTTTTTTTTTGGTTGCTTCCAGTTTGATTGTTTAGACACAAGGGATGTACAAACTATACGAAGCGCGATACTCGCGAGAAATTTATTTGAAGCATAACAAACGAGGTAAAGCCCTGCTGCACAGGAAGAATTCGCGTGATTGACAGGTGAATTGGAGAGATTTGGTGGAGAGCTGTAAATAGCAGATGGGGCTGTAACTTGTACGGTGCGTTGCCCTTTTTTTTTCTTTTTTGCCTGGTTACTGATCTGCTGTTCCACGCTCCAACTTAAATCGTTATATCGCTATTTCGGAGTGGGCGTTTGTTTATTCAAGTGAACATTGAGGTTTGGTGTATTATCTGTTTTTAATGATGTCAACACTCTAGGATAATTTACGCTGCCTGTGGTTTTGGGTTCGATTTGGTGTGTCAAAATGCACTTGTTTGTTGGAGTTTCTTGCACAGCTGAATCAAAATCCCCGTCTGTATTATCAGCCACATAACTAATTAACTTGGCGGAGCAGCTCGTAGACCCTCAGCTTGTCCAAAAATTCTCCACTTTATATGCAACCGGGTACATTATAATTTGTGAATTACATGCACGTCATGTTCATTTACCAAATCTTTTAGTTGAACGCTGACAAGAGGTGTGCAGATTAAACAACTCGTCGCTGCTCTTTACGCAGTGATATAAGGAATTCAAACCATAATGAAATATTCATATATATATATATATATATATATAACTTTTTAAAATTTCTTGTTCTGTAGAATAAGTTTTTTGCAGTGCCCCCTTTATATTCTGCAAACTTAAGATTATCTTATTTTTTATACGGACGGAATCGTAACACAGCAAACTTGCTGTACTTCACTCTTGTGTATCGTTTTCAGTCAAACGGCTTGGGACAGGAATAACAAAAAACTGGTAACCTGGCTTGCGCGTACGATTGTGTGTTGATTGTAATAATATTTGTAGAATGGGTGAGGAAATACTGGAACTATTAATGTTACAGGTGTAAGCTGAGACCGAGCTTTAACGAAAATATGCCCTATAGTAGAGTGACTGGGAGTGAACATTAATGGCCGCTATCTAAAAAAAAAAATGTTTATCGGAACCCTTTATAGCTCTTGAGAACATTAAAAATGACTTCCACCATATTTAAGTTAAATATGACCATTTATAAACCTGGATTTACTTTTTTTTTTCCAGCAACTGTAATCCTCCCACCAACCCTTCCCCCCCCACCCCCATCCCCCTCACAACTATCTGTCTCATCTCTGTTTTTGCCGTGTGTGTAATACAAGCTATGTAAATAACCGGTATGTATGTGTGCGCGTTAGTTTATGTATGTGCCGACAATAGTTTTCAGTACAGGGAACTGATGACAGGTCGTCCAGCTTTGTTTTACGGGGAGCAGTTGTGGCTGTACAGTAGCGTATACTCTGCCCTGCCACTGTGTATGTGAAAACCACAAATGGCCCGTCGCAGGTTTTATGCAGATCCCCTATTATTGACTTGGGATTTGCACGGTCTGCGTACAGCAGCGACGTCCTCTCCGCACTTCGCCTGGTCAGTGCTTTGAATGCTGACGTCCCAAAGAATTCCCCTTTTCATGACTATTGTAACCTTTTAATAAGAAATTTGGTACTTCTCCCATTTCTTCAAGTGAGACTAGTGAATAATATAAACTATTTATTGTACAACTTAGTTTTCCATGAAGGCAAAGGTAAAGTTGTCCCTGTGCTTACTAATTAAGACCTATGATGAAGGCGTGTGACGGATTGGAGGCGCGTTCTAGCTCCGAGTCTTTTTGCTTCGGTGCTGAATGGACGTAGGAGGTTAGAATACGCCAAGCCGGGTTACCGCATGAGAAAGAGTTCTTCATTTCCGTTGAAGGAAGGCTGGCTGAGCCCCCAGAGCCAGTCTGGACGCACTGGGTAAGAGAACTCTCTTGCCTCTGCACGATAACCTCTTTCGTCCAGCCCCGTGCCTTGTAGCTTTACCGACTTTCTGTGCGTAATTGAAACAATTGGCCACTAGATTCCCACTGCCTTAACATTATTCTATATAACTTCAACATTTCTCACCATTTCGACAAGGAAACAGGAGGCCTGTTTCAATACACAATTAATGTCGTTTTGTTTACTTTAATACCGCATTTCACACACCCAACTGCAGAAGTTGATGAGTAACAGTAGGCCTACAGGCCTGATTAATTAACTCCGTGTTCTTTTTTACGTCCAAAAAATAGCGAAAAAATGGGTACTCTTCGTGTGTCTGTCACCGCAGAAAATTTCTGAATTTCTGCATTATGTTGTAACGGGGTCACTCCCATATACACGTAAGAAGTTCCCAAGTGTTCGTTGTTGCTTATACTGTCGGTACGATATAAAACTACGGTATAAAATTAGAGATATGAAATCCAAGTCTCTTACAGCAGCGAAGAGTCATGCTTTACAAGATCGTGGATTAGTGCATTCCTCCTAAACTTTGTTACCTACCTACGCACTACCTACTGCCTACCCCGCCACCCACCTACCAGACTAGCAAGTGCCTTAATATAGACGAAACCCCAATACAAGATTTTTTGAAAAGTAAGAGTTGTGACGCCGTTGCTTGTTTTTGTTCAGTTGTCCTCAAAGCTTAATAGTTAATGAAAGAATCGATTGTGCAGACATTGCGTGTTTCATGCTTGCCTACAAACTTTGTTCGAAACTTTCTTTTTGTTGAGATGGGTGTTTTTTTTTTTTATTGAGTTGCATCTAAACTTCGCGCTGAAAGGAATTCAATATTCATGTCATGTATCCGTTATTTTTGTCCGATTGTAACCAGTTTTGGGATTTTTGTAAAGTGTTAATTTTCCCGAATACCAAATTTAATTAAAATCCGTTCTTCGGTTTGAGGAGTTTTTACACGGGGACACACGTGACAAAGTGTTATGGGCGCATTTTCGAAACGTGATGAAAGTATAATGTTCTTTATCAGAATAACATTGGCAGTATGACGCAAGTGGATCGATTAGATTCGAAAAACGGACGTCAGACTATCGAACTTTACGAAATATTTATTAAAATACAGGTAGAAGTAAGGAGCGCGTTTGTAAAGTCAGTTTAGTACATTACTGCGTTTCGCACTGTGTAGGAAAGTAGTTATTGGTGACACTGCAGAGTAACAAGGCCCATTGGAGAATGTAACAGCGCACAGAAATCTATAATATACTCTTACTATGCATGTGAGGTACTCAGTTGTGGTTTTTGCAGGTAGTGTTTTATGTGGGTTTATGATACACCAACTGCGAGGGGTGCACATGAATGGCTAATGGGGTTCTTAATTAAGCCACACCTAATAAAAATATTATTTGTGGCTTAATGCAATAACAAACAACGTTGTATTTTTGTGTTATAAGATTCATCATACCGCGTAATGTCCACCTTTCTGCTAGTCATAGGTACTGGTGAAACATAGTATTAATTTGTTGCCGACACGTTCAAACGCATACGATTGACATTACGGCCTTCTGGGTTACGACGCCGTGTAGTGTGGTAGGTATGTAGCACGGTTTCCGAAGAACATGACGTCTCCTGAATCGGTGTAGATCCTGACGCCCTAACAGACCATAATCTTCATATTCACACCATGAAAACCCCATATCTCAGACTGCTGCAGGTTTGTATGTAGTGAAGATTACTGCCATCTGGGATGTGGTTCCATATCAGACTAAACGGAGTCACATATCAGAACACAGTCACCGCCTTCAGAGCGCCAGTCCTACAAGTATGCCTGTGTGTATTTGGGCGAATGTGCGGCTGTTCTACTTAACTTGTAGGAGGCAGCTGCAACTGTTAACACTTAGTCATACTAACTGGCATTAAGTACAAGACTACACACTGTATGCGGCTTAGCATTTTGAGAGTGCTCCTGGCTGTCTCGACTCGTACAAAAAGAATTAATTTGGGAGTGTAGGTTTATGTGCATTTATTCAAGCTTGGACGTGTTTCGCTATCCTTGCTATGGTTACTGTGACTGTTGTGCGTTCTATGATGAGCGTGTTTCGTATTGGGTGCCATTGTCACGGCATTTCGATAGAATTTAGTGGCTTTCCAACCGCCGCACGTATTCATACGTACACTACGCTCTTCTTCGTCACTGTGACGGTTAGGCTAACCGTGTGGGTGCCACTGAGGTGTATGGAAGAGTGGAAATATAACAACACTTATTCTTAACTTGGGCATTATGTGGCGGGGGGGGGGGGTGCTAACTGGTCTGCGTCTCGTGTTTCAGAATTTGTATTGTGGGACACTTTTCTTTCTTTGAATGGTGCCTAATCTACTAGACACTAATTTCATTTAGGTTTACAGCATAATACAAAAGTTTAAAGAATCAGGGCAGTTTTCAGCCATAACGTCGGTATGTCGCTCATGTTACGTACTTCAAATGCGCGAAATTTTCGGAATTTCTTACATTGGTCGCGTCTTATGAGGAAAGCAACGTCGGTATTCATTCCACTGTAGCGGTGAGAAGTGCAGAATATCAGACGTTCGCACAGTGATATTCTTTCATTGTATGTCAACGATATTCTTACTATAGACAACAAGACCCAGTAACATTTAGTCCGGGAGATGTGCAAAATAACGTTCACATAGTTTTACACTTAGGCTCGGCCATAATAAACGTGTACATAACTGTACCTGTGATGCTGATGGTGGAATAGGGTGGGACATAAAATACACACTTAGGTATTTCAGCTTGTGGCCACAGTTTTGTATAGAGTGAGGGGATTCAGGAGGGAGGAAGTGGGGGAAAAAAATTACGAGCACATTCACTATAACAACACTACAAATACTAGATGACCACACATACATGCCACAAATTCACACATTCCCTCACCTCCTACACCTCCCACTTCTGTTTCACCACCATCACCGTTTCATTTAAAACAATCCATAAATCCCTACCAAAATACTCGTCGACTATGTGCTTCATCGTACAGTCTACAGTATGTTCCAACAGTGGGGTCACAGAAATGTTGGGTTCGTGTACGTGTGTTATAGACAGACTGAAGCTTCAGCATGGATGATAAGGGAATGTGTGTGTTTGTGTCACATGGCCGCATTTACACACAATTACTTACTTACTTTGTTTCTTTGTTTCTTTCTTTCTAACTTACTCCATGGATCAGAGTCCTTCTTGGGAAGCTAACCGTTTCTCAGCTAGTCAAGAAATTTCCCGCATTTTATGGAGCTCGAAGGTTCGTTACCACGTCCGCAAGCGCCCGCCACTGACCCTGTCCTGAGCCAGCTCGAACCAGTCCATGTCCCCACATCCCACTTCCTGCGATATTTAAGTAAAGTTGGCAAATTATGTGATAATTGTGTAGTGTGGAAACTCCAATTGTCAATTTTAAAGAAATGTTGCAACGCACCCCACCGCCACACGCACATGAAATGTTAGAAAATAATCTCAAAGGCAGTTTTTCTTTAAAAAATATTTTCTGGGCGTGAGGATTGGGAGCGTAAAAGTCCCCACCCCACTCCGGGAATTGTCAGAATCCATGTTCTGAAGCATAACATGCCACAGGTTGAACATCACAGCGGCGCTGAACTGTGCACATTTGTGGTGACGGTTCCTGTGTCTAATGTATTTGCGTTTACTGTACGTACACACATACATCATTGATTCCTTGATAAGCATTAGCCAGCCAAACGTTTAGTTTACACTAGCAACGAGTGTGGACCGTGACCAGCTTGCTTTATTGATGTTACAACAACAATCAAAATATATGCCGCCCGCTTGCAGATATGATGGAAGAGTTTGCATTCCGCTTTCCCTCCATTCCGATACATCACTTCGTAGTGTTCAAATGTAAATCGAATATAAAAATACTGTACTTTGACTGGAATATATGTAATACAATTTCATAGTGAGTTTTTGTTTTTGTTTTCTTTTTTTATTGCTGCAAACACTTATGGACGCCACGTGAATGTGGTGGATTTAGAGGTTCAGTGTAAAAAGATTTTATGATTACAACAACATTAGCATTGATGCATTTCTGGACCTTCTTACAGTTACGTGCAAACTAAACTCCGTGGCCTTAGTCCGCACGCGAACTATACCGACAGAGCGGCCGCCGCCGGTCGGCGAAGTTAGTGACAACTTTTGCGGATAGAGGGGTGTCACGTGGTCAGCGTAACGGGTCCCCACAGCCGTTAATATCTGTTTTCTAAACCTGGAGCCGCTACTTTTTTCATTCAAGTAGCTTCTCAATTGACCACACGAAGCTGAGTGGACCCCGTTCCAGACCCACTACTACTCAGAAAATATGGTAGCGCCGGGGATCGAACCCGGGACCTCTGTATCTGTAACCAGAAACTCTGACCACTAGACCACAGAGGCGGTCAGTTACGTGCAAGAATAAGCCAAATGTAATTTTTGTCGAAACGAAGTAGTAGTAGTAGTAGTAGTAGTAGTAGTGTCCTGATGTAGCTGTGTGATGCAGGTCTGTAACTTCCTGTGTTACTGGCCAGTATTCTGAACCATGCACACAGATTTTTGCTCAGATTAAGCCACTTTTGTGGTGTAAAGAAAATATCTGGCAGTAAAAATTCTGTTATTAAAAACTGCCGTTTACTTTCCAGTCTTTTCTCTTTACTTCCACCCGTGTCTGCTTACCACAAATGAGATTAGATGCCCTTATAAGCAAATTCGGTGGCCATGTTCGGTAATTTCTACCGGAAATCTGCGCTCCTATATTTTCTCCAAATCCTCCCACAAATCCTCCATCAACCCTTCACTTTTTCTACTAAAGACTCGTGTAGGTGTATTTATTCGCACAAGGTTGCTAGGTACATTTATGAACCAGACGTAGGGAATGACCCTCATCCGCTTCAAACAGGGGTGTCCAAATAAAATACATTAAAAGCCAAGATAATTTATAACGTAGGTAATCAACACTACGTGTTCCTTTATGCACGCGCGCTAAAGCAGTTCTTTTGTGTAGGTTTCTTCAGTCCCGTTGCAGGTCGGGTTTTAAGGTAGATCTAGCGGGTTTACTCAGTTCATATTCAAAGGGGGGCAAAAACACAGAACCTGTGGTCGCGGTGTGCTGGACCTGTATGAATATGTGAATGGTACTAACCTCTTCTCATTTGTTGAGCTGCGACCAGTTCTCGCCCTCTGGATACTTACGCTGTAGTGTAGGTCATGGCTGAGAGGCTTGGTGCCTCGATCCTTATGACGACTGCATGAGACATTGGGAAAGAATGAACAATGATCATGTGGGTTAAAGTCGCCCACTTGCTCCCGTTTCTTCACTTCAGTGCACACCTCGTCTGCTCAACACCAAGAACGACCGAAAAAGCAAAGACGGACAGAATGATAGCCAGAACACAAGTTACAGCTGGTTGGAATGAGGGGCGGAGGGGGGTGTCATGATTTGGAGGTTACTTCTATATAGACGGGTAGAAGCCATCTGTGTTCATTCTTTCCCTGACCCAATTGTGACGTCGGAGGTTGGATATTCAGCAGAACATTGAAAGTCATCTGATCGCGAGATTCAGAAGCACTCGAGAGCCACGTCTGATGCCGATAGTTCTTCCTTCAGAGTTTGGCCTAGAGGCGGTCTGAGAGTGAGACTGTAGAATATGTGTCTACAAAACGTGCGTTTTATGTGATCAGGGAGGAAGGGACTTAAGCACCGCTATACCGTTTACCACAGTTCATTATTGCTTATTTGTAATTTAGATCAGTGTTTGAATAGACATGTGTTCAAGAAGAAATATTTCTCCAAGACGGACAAGCACACGCCCACGTCTGAAATATGCGTTGGTATAAATTGTTTAAAATACTATTTTGAAACATTAGTTAGTACGCTGACGATGAAAACGTGCAAGCCTTGATGTTTCTGTGCTCCTCAGCCGTACGAATCTTGAACGTCAAGAACCCATGTTAGCCCCTGCTTCTCTTTAGTCGCAGCATAAGATTTCTTGTCCTGCTCCCAACATGAAGACATACGGGACACTGGAGATATAGCTGTACCCGCTCCTAACCTTGGCATTAGATGGGCATACAGGTCGGTTTGACGCCGTGGCCGATTTTCTCCCACGAATGAGATCCCGGTATCCCTTCAACAGCAGGGAGTGTAAGCTCTAGAACCAGTCTGGAGTTTTGGGTAAGAGAAAAATAGTCTGGCCTTGCTGGGAATCGAACCACACGACTCATCTGTCGTCCAGCGGCTAGCCAGACACTACACTGACTGCCTTATAGCGCTGTCTGCTTTTCTTAAGTACGTGAAAGTTATATGCCTAATAAGTTATAGGAATGCCTGTCAGGGAATTTGACCTAGGGGCATTCCGAATGTAAGTCATACGCTTGTCCTTAGGGCCCACTACTGTATATCGACATTTGAATGTATTTCATTTCTTAGTCCGTCGTAAACTGGACATTCGTTATACAGATGGACCACGCATATTCTCCTCCCTCCCCATCAACAGTCTGCGTCTAACACAAACGTAACGTAGGTATCTTCGTTGTACTGTGCTGTTTCATCATCTGCTGCTATTGGACATCCGTACACCATTAATGCCTCTCAGTGGCTTACAGTAACTGCAAACCGGACACGGTCTCTCCAACCCATATCACAAGAGCTGCAGATTTTGTTTTCCCTCGAGGAAAAAAGAGACACAAGAATACACCGTCACAATCTTGTTATTTATTGTCCTTGTGAGGATAACACTATTAACATTTTTTATTTCCAACTTAGGAAGCCGCTAAAGCTGTTGTGCGGAGAATACAGAAAAGAGATCAGGTTGGGGGGATATAATATAAAAGTCCCAGTGTGCCCACAGTGGTTCGTATTGTAATTCAGAAAGTTGTGTGCGTTGTAGCAATAAAAACGTTCAGGCCGAGCTATCTCGCCCCAGCTTGCAGCATGGTCCGTTCGATATACTCGTAAATGCTGTGCATCATGGGGCTCTGCGAATCGCACCTTTGTACAGTCATTTGGAAGGTTGACCACTGAGCTACTGAGCAACTTACATGGCATTACCGGTCATCCGTCTCCAGTTTTGCACCACGTGCTATTATTGCATGCATAGACAGAGGAAATTATGTCAGTTGCCTAATACCTTTCGTGCTGTGAACGAGAATTTCACATGGGAACGCCAGGTGAAAACCAATCCCTGTAGAGGCCTGCACAGACCTTGAGGGCTGTAGGAGGTTGAAGCTTCCATAATTTCTAGACAGTCGACACATAAAGGTGGCAAGGTTGTCAGCCGTAGCACCGGCCACCTTTACCCCACAGGCATTTCCGTGTAGAACACCTGCTGCTTAAGTTACTGACGAACGGTATCTAATGTTATTTGAACAAACTTTACTATGGATATGCACTAAAGATTTTTTGGTACTTTGCTAGATGCCTTTCATGGTGTTTAATATCTGTACATCCTTGACCTTTATATTTGCGTCTCGTAATGTGAGGTACATAAGACTAAAATTTTGTGTTGGCTCCATGTTTTTACCTTGAGGGCACAGAAACATGGAATACACGAAAGATCGGGAGGTGCTAAGTTTAGAAGAGGAACATTTACAGAAATTAAGTGGAAACTATTGTCACAGTGACAGTGACACGCGTTTAAGGCACAGGCGTTAGAAGATAGGACTGTGGGTCACCATTATATCTGACCCTTATGGTTGCTCATTTCCTGCGGTGAGTCGGGTTCCTTGCATTTCATTTCAAGCTAATGTGGTTAATAATGGAGTTTTTCCTACCGTATTATAAAAGATTTTGGAAGGTTGTAGTTAAATATATTGCCTTTTACCACTAGGTTGTTACTTATCATATTCAAAGAAGGTGCTGCAAATGGGTTAATTCGGCTTGCAGATACGCATCACATCTTTATAAATACATTGTTCATTGCATGTCGAAGCTGTGCTAGTGATACTGAAGACACCACAACCTGAATGAATCTTTTCATATTATCTCCACTGCTCGCATTATTACTATATAATTCATCCTTTAACATTTCACTCCGGTAAAAATTGCACAGGTTCAGATCTGTTGAAAGTGGAGGCCACCATCTCCTGCTTGTTAATCTGTAACCTAAAACACGTTGCGCCTCGCTGGGGGGGGGGGGGGGGGGTCTCGTT
>Ga0123354_10014785_pt1 | contig 12154 bp, 8 predicted proteins | sample TergutLab28metaG_2_FD_97872 | JGI IMG/M metagenome (GOLD analysis project Ga0123354, IMG submission 97872) | Labiotermes labralis P4 segment gut microbial communities from Petit-Saut dam, French Guiana - Lab288 P4 | ecosystem: Host-associated > Arthropoda: Insects > Digestive system > Gut ... | reverse complement strand
GGGCGACTATGTGCCCATCATCAGGAGAAATAATTGTATCTATTCGACACTTGGTATTTGTCACTCTGTGTGGATGACTGTCTGGTCTACAGGCCAGTTCTTTTCACTACATGTTTCGGATGAATATGTGCCCATCACCAGGAGAAATAATTGTATCTATGCGACAGTTGGTATTTGTCACTCTGTGCGGATGACTGTCTGGTCTACAGACCAGAGATTCATCCACACAGAGTGACAAATACCAAGTGTCACATAGATACAATTATTTCTCCTAATGATGGGCACATAGTCGCCCGAAACATGTAGAGAAAAGATATAAACATACTGAGAAAAATTTTGCACCGATTTGGCTTTATTTACAAGATTATACAGGGGTGCACGGTTAACAAAACATACAATTCGACATATTATATAATTACAAAACACATGTTTGTAAGAGAGAAGCCATAAAACGTTCACATCCCTGCCCTGACATGTAAACATAAAAAGATGAAATGTATAAACACTCTTGCTGGTGTATAGTGGAGAGAAAACTTTTGAGTGTCTTAAATGAAATGTGTTGAGAAGACATGGATGCGAAGTAAATGGACAATGTGAAAGTTAAAAATAAAAAAAAAACAAGTGCTTTATACTTAATTGTGGGTTTATAGGATAATAAATGCCCAGCTTATGCAGTGCCTAGTTTATTGTCTGTATGATCATTATATCTGGGTTAGATTCCCTTCTCCACATAGTCCAAACAACATCTGGGTCCCATCCAGCCTCGTAACCAGTAGGCGCTGGGTTCCTTTTCCACAAGCGTAAAACGAGCGGGGTTGAAGCTAACCACTCGCCAGTATGTGTGGAGCTAAACCTCAATTCCTCCACACGTCTTCTCAGCGTGGAATTTAATTTAAAACAGGGGCAGATTTAACTTCACCATAACGAACAATCGTACAAGTAAAACATATGAGAAGTGCGGGTCACGTGCCACTCCTCTATACATCGCGACGCCGTAACTTCTTCCCTTAAAATTCTCGTGCCATTCACAAAAAAATGGGAACGATCTTAAATGGGAAGATGCTTAGTCTCATGCGAGTTCGCAATGTCTATTCGCAGATGTACAGCTTCTAAATGCGGCTACGTTACGTGGAAGCGGCAACAATTCCGGCCTGCAGCAGGTGAGCACAATTAGAGTTTATGTCACATGACAACATGGCCATATGCGCATAAAAATTACAGATGCCATTGAAACTGGTGGGCCGGTGTAGCGACTCGCTACGGGCTGGACGGTCCGGGGATCGAATTGTGGTGGGGGCAATATTTTCCGCACCCGTCCAAACAGGCCCTGTGGCCTACCCAACTTCCTATACAATGACTACCGTGTCTTTCCCAGGGGCATAGCGGCCGGGGCGTGGCATTGACCACCTACCCCCACTTAGAGCCGAGGTTACAGAAAGAGTAGAGCTATACCTTTACTCCATCTCTGGGCCTTCGTGGCATGTTATAGGATGACCTTACATTTACCATTAGCCATTGCAACTGACCTCTTTTATCAAGACAATTAGCACTTGTACAAATGCAGAAGAATTTAACGAAATATTGCTCAAGAAGTAAGTGGCGGCGAAGTGAAGACTAAGCACGTTTAATATGTTAAGTGGTCAAGTTTTCGTAGCCTACGCGAAAGGGTTTACAGATGTTCGACGAGGGCGCAATGAGTAGCCCGACACTTAAAACATATCAAGTCCGGTCCACATATTGGTGAGCACGGTGAGTTTAACTGCAGCCGCAAATCCGTCCTTCCTGAAAGTCTGGACACATTTTGGGGCAACTGTGGAACATAAACAGGAATCAAATGCTGCACGGTATGATGAAGGGCGAGGTCAAGCGATAGGACCAACTCTTAGTCAATCCATTTCCGTGAAAACTTCCGATCCAAGAAGTTCTGCTCGAATTTCATCGAAATCCGACAAGAGCAACGGGAAGTTTACATGAAGACCGTACATTTATGACATCTCGCTGAATCGTGGAAAGGATATGTAATCAAACACAACTATGTCAATTAAGTTGTTTTAATGACTTTACTAGACAACTACGTGTTTAGGCCTTTACTGGCCATCTTCAGGTTGTATTCAAGAAAACTTATGGTCCTACTATATATATTGTGCTCGCACGTGATGGAGAGATATCTACATCCGAGATTTGTTGCGTACTAAGTAATTTCTATGTTGAATGCGGTGCGGTGCCCGGATGTAGATATCTCTCCATCACGTGCGCGCACAATATATATGTAGTAGGACCATAAGTTCTCTTGAAGACAACCTGAAGATGGCCAGTAAAGGCCTAAACATGTAGTTGTCTAGTATAGCCATTAAATACACCTTAATTGACATAGTTGTGTTTGACTACATACAGTTTCCAGTCGTCACGCACACAACGCGGATGACACACTTCCAAATCTCGCTGAATTCTTGTTACAAAAAGAAATGTTCCATAAAATATCGTAGAGAAAATCAAGGCACACTTCACGTTCAACAAATTTCCCAACGAAAATCTAGCCATTTTTTGAGATATTGATAAATATAGTAGATCCAGACAGGCCACAAATCACAATATAATACGGCGCATGCCTTTTTCGTCCTCGATAAATAAAGATACAGACACACACTCAGGATATGCAATAATTATTGCTTTTCCAAGGCAAAAATGGTTACATGAAAGCGCCACAATATGAATTTTTACGTACGTTGCCTGCCTTGCTTACTTACGTAATGGGGACGCACATGTTCCCATTCTTCCACTTACCTTCAATTCTTACTCATCTGAAGGTCTAACTTATCATTATTTGCACCACTAATTTGTTTTTAAAATGTGGAACAGGTTTCGCGAGAACTTAATGGACGTAAATAATGTAAGCATGTGTACTTAACGATAATATTAAAATGAAGTACAGTTGTTACAAAGAGGACATTGTAGTCATTAAAAGAGTCAATGAAATGTGATGCCCAGTTATTCACATTTCATTATTTCTTTTCTCACGGCGAGAAAGCCCCTAGTGGACGAGGGCCTTCTCGTTGTCATGGTTTCACGATCATACTCAGTCACACCACGCTCGGTAGGACTCATCTGGACGAGTGATCAGACCGACACAGAGACCCCTACCTGGCAACACACAGCAATCACAAGTGACAGATATCTTTGCCACCGGTGGGACTCGAACCCGCAGTCCCAACAAAGGACCAGCCGCCATTTCATAAACATATGCAGAAATGTAACAGAATGGGGATTACTGCGTGCAGTAAGCCATATTAATTTGCGGAAGACAATTAAGTTAAATTTGCATTTACTCTTTAGCTGTAACGTACACATAAATGTGATCGCCTGCCTTCAGTTTGTATTCACCTGTAAGGTATAAATTGTCATTCCTTGCTTCACCACATATGCTCGTTTCAAAATGTGGAACAAATTTCGTAAGAACGGCAGACTCGTAATTGACGGAAGTAAAGGTAAAGGTAAAGTGATCCCGCTAGAGGCCCGGTGTGGCCCAAAGTGTGGGTACAGCTATAGCTCTACTCTTTCTAGGACCTCGGTACTAGAAGGGGGTGAGTGGTCAGCGTCACGCCCCGGCCGCCTGTACCCCCGGGAAAGACCCGGTACCCATTTTACAGGAGGCTGGATGGGCCCCAGGGCCGGTCTGGACGGGCGGAAAATCTGTTCCCACCGGGAATCGATCCCGGACCGTCCAGCCCGTAGCTCAGTCGCTGTACCGACTGAGCTACCGGACCCACAATTGACGGAAGTCAGTGCACTTAAGCACGGCACAGTCTAAACATAAACTGGTTCCAATGTTTTCAATATAAAACTAATTAAAGTAAGTATTCAACGTTAAATTCTCTTCCTAATAACCTCCTGGCATTCCTACATAGCACACTGATCTACACGTTCGTTATAAGACACGGACTGCGGAGAGAAGTGCGCCGCTATGCACTGAGCCTGAGATAAATTCCCTTAATTCTGATCAAATATTTGTCACGAATCAGAAATTTACGTTAAATATTATCGGCAGTGAAATCAACATTTCCTGTTGCATAAGAAACATATTCATAATCCGCCGTTTCCAAAATAAACTTACTACATTTCACTAAAGGTAATATTAAAATAGCGGTGTACACATTCCTGATAACAACCAACAGAATTCATCAACCTCATGCCTTATCCGGCTCCTGGGGCCCACCCAGCCTCATACCGAGAAGATATGGAGGTTAAAGTGGGTGAAGGGTACAGACTTTATTGCTCAACTCCTCACAGTTCTGTCGTCTATATTGCATACAGTTTTAAATCCACACCTCACACAGAGCTTTATGGCAAGAAAGCAACGAGCATCACTTCGTATTTCCATTTTCTGTTACCTGAATCATCAGTATTTTGACTGGGAGATTCGTGCACAAAATCCGGAAGCTTATTCAAGAGTTCAAACCAAATCTAAAAATTTATGCGAACGTACCTTCAAATTACTAGTCTTTAGGTGCTTTTGATTGCCTCTTGCTCTATGTACGTGTGTCATACATTCGCAGTCATGTGACATCGCGGATATAACTAAGGTTATTCGCTTGCTTTGTATAATAATAACATTAATAATAATATTTATTAACTGCAATTGGGTTGTTACCCGGTGGCAGTGGTTATTTTACATGTACACAAAACATGAAATTGGCTACTACTAAATTTAAGTCGGGAGGGCTACATGAGAAGCATGTAGTGGCAACTTGGAATCTTGGGAACTATATTCGTTTATTTATATATATATATATATATATATTTCCTGTGGCGCTGCGGCCCAACGCGGGCCAGGGCCTCCCCATTCTGCAGGTTTCTAGATCACACACAACGACGCATCACAGTCGGTAGGACTCCTCTGGACGAGTGGTCAGCTCGTCACAGAGACCTCTACCTGACACAACACACAACACTCACAACAGACAAACATCCATGCACCCGGTGGGATTCGAACCCACCATCTCAGCAGGCGAGAGGCCGAAGACCCACGCCTTAGACCGCGCGGCCACTGGGACCGGCATGTTCGTTATATAGCGATTCGAATTTCGTATCCATTATCCTGAGGGCATATTTTCTTTGTTACTTTCACCCTATCCATCATTCAGAGTCACGCAGTTGAAAAATATTGTTAAATAACATAAAGAACGAAACAATGTACATTTTGTACACTTGAACTGTTGAACAAGAAATATCGTAACACTCTTCAATATACGACGCAAAACACCTACAGAACTCACATACGCGTGCACAGCACTTTGCACTCTCTTCACCACTGTACATTACAGCAAGTGTCAGCTGGGTCTGTTATTAAGTGTCACTCGGGCCTTGAAGTGCCCAGTGTATTTACCAAATGTTTCTTCGCCAGACTGTACACAGGCCAGGCATTGTACTTTCAGTTTAAAAAAGTAACTTTTGCTTGGTAGTGGTTTACCTATTCGACCTCACCGGCGTTTCTTTATAACGTGACATATTTTGCCTCGTGTTCATATAAATTTACTGGCTAGGCTATGGATCCTTTAAAAATTCTGGGTTGTGTTAAATGACACGTTGACTGAAGTTTCAAGCTGCTAAAAATAAAGTTTTATTTTATTATTTCTTACAGAACCAGACGAGAAATAATGCCGGGGTGACCAGCAGGATAAACGGAGGATCTCAGCTATTACAACAGTTGACAAAAGTCCAGCCAGACTTAGTTAAACTAGTTTTTCAAAATCCAGTCGCCCAACTCGCTGGAAACACAGCGAAAGATACAGCAGCCTTTTTGGACAATTTTAACCCTCTGAAATACAACTTTCTACAACACGTTCCCTCGCCTATTGAAACGTCTAAAGTTACAACAACAGCAACAACAACAACAACAACAACACAGCATCCTACAACTCCAGCACATACACATACGGTTGGACAATTCCTGCTTGGGCCCAGAAATGTATTTGATGCAGTATTCGGGGGAAAACGGCCGACGACCGCCTTTGCTGAGACAACAGTAGCGCCGCCGGCAGGGGGACACGGGAGGGGTTTTCCAGCTCTGAGTTTCAATACCGGCAATATAATGCTAAATATCTTAGAAATTATAGGTGCACTTTTACACTGGTTCGACCATCCAGAACCATCCTACTTAACAAGCACGGTACACAGTTTGGTGGGAAGCTTGGAGGCTCTGAAGGATATATATCTACAGAGAGATATGGAAGGTGGGATTGGAGAAATACCGAAACATGTGGAAGCGATACTAAAAAATATCAAGAGCTTAGCAGATTCGGTACAGAATAGTAATAATCCCAACGTGATACAGTTGCTCACAGCCAGCAGTTCTCTGTTTAAGAATATAAATAACCTGAAGGATGACTTCATTGAGCCTGTTTCAACGACTCCGATACCTGGAGGGTTCGTTGGAAATATCCTTCATGGTATCGGGGGACTCGGAAACCTTATTGACCCACACAACAGTCCAAAAAATATCAAACACAGTAATCACACAGACTTTGAAAAATTGCCTGGAGAATTCGGACAAGTGGTTCGTAATACCGGAAAATTTATTCAAACTTTAGGGGATATAGAAGAGATTGTACAATCTCATCACCCTAGAAGTAAGCTCGTGCAGTTTATTGGGAAAATTAAGGACCTGGCAGAGCTATGCCTAACAAATGACACGTTAGACGATGAAAACATTCTGGATGTGCTGCAGAAAGTATGGTTTCCGAACACAACCTTGACTAAGATAATTGTAAATATTGGTAATACTTTACAACATGATTTTCCGCAAAATGATATCTTACAGAGTATAGGAATCTTACTGCAGCAAGAGATGCTTGTGAATTTAGGTTTAAATATTGGTGTAAGAAGTGTAGATTTTCTCCGTTTTGGAAATATTAAATATTATTTGCTTCAAAATTTTTCAGATATTGAAAATATACTAATAGGAAATGATTTGAATAAACTCCTCGCAGGAGGTATTGATATTTCGAACAAATTGGCCGAATATTTCGAATGGTTACTAAAAACATTTCATGCTAATGTAGATCCGTTGTTTGCTAAATTACGACAGATGGGGCATTTTTAGAAACCCCCTTAGTTTCTGCCCAAGTCCAACTCGCAATGCGTCAGTACAGTCGGCGTTTCGGGCCCTTAAACCCACCAAGAAATTTCAAAAAAATCTGAGAGTCTGCCATGCCACTCTACCTCTAGCAACGGACGAACTCAGTATTCGCTCTTCTTCCAACCATGAATATTACTTTCTTACACTATCTGTATTTCTAAGAGCCAGAGACTAAATATTCTTAACTGTTTCTCCAACATACGCAAATTTAATGATTAGGAAATACAGGACTACAATTAGAAGTTTAAGAGACTCCGAACATAAAAACCTATACAAAAATTTGCCTATAAAATAAGTTTAACTTCAGATCTTTTCATTTCCAGTACTTGGATTGTGTTTTATACCATGTTACATTATAATACATAGACCTGTATCTTTTTCAGCTTCACTCAATTCTAATGCGTATTTTTAAAAAATACGTTTTTAAAATGTAATGAATTAGAACCTGTCAAAATAGAAAAAGAATTTTCCATGAGAAGGAAAGATATCTCATTCTTATAAAACGACTCAAACATATTTTACTCCAAATCAGTCCACTTCTTGAAAGCTTTTCTGTTTCGCACTGATCTATTAGAATGATTTTTTTTTTGTAAATTACCTTCTAGAATTAAAGATCCGCCCATTCGTTCTAGCGTTACAATACACTGTCTAATTTAAACAGAACCAGTTTAGCCTACACATGTTACAAAACACACGTACACAGAAAACACTGTGTTACATAGACTTAAGACGCATACCTCATTTTGACGCCGGAGAATGTCGATAATAATTAGCAGTTAAATATATGTTATATCAGTAACAATAAAAGATTCGGAAGTATAGTAAGTTTCAAGGATTGTAATTTGCACCAGACACTCATAAGACATCAAGGACTTCGTTAAGACACCCGACACTGACAGAATCACGTGAGATTCGACGTTCTCACAGCAGTATTCCTGCAGATACAATCGTTTGGGATCTACAGCTGTGGGCAAGAAATTCCTGACCTTTCGAAGAGATCATAATGCCTTAACATTCTGCTTCAATCAGAAGATGGAGGCACAAACAGTCCTTCGAAACATCGGTGATTACTTGCATAACGACACAGCGTCATAACCCAAACACAAAAGACTTCATACACAAGCATGTCTGTATTCAAACCAGCATAGATGCATTGCTCGATCAGTTACATTCGTAACGAAAATTAGTCATTAGCCGTAACTGGTGAAGAAACGCACCAGGAAACAAGAACAGAGTCTAGGAGATGCCACAAGTTAGATATGAATACTAAGTTCCAATCTGCTGCTATAAGTACAAACTATTATATGGATCAGCCTCAGTGTACTGTATTTCAAAGTTTTCGTATATATTTACTGTATCTTATTCAAAATGTTAAAAAATATACATGTTTTAATTTCCGTAAGCCGACTGTTCGCGCTTGAAAGACGTAGATGGAAGGGATTGGAATTTTCAGATTCGCCACCCGTCTCACACTCCTTGATTCGATCACCCTTATAATGTTTGATGAGGAGTTGAAATAATGAAGCTCCTCATTATGCACTTTTCTCCTGTGGTTCCTCCACCTTGGGCCCAGGTATCTTCTTCAGCACAGTGCTATCGAACACCACAAGATTAACCTTTAAAACATAGCACGTGTATTTGCGTATTTGCAAATATCAGTTTTTGATGTTCAGAGTGGCAGATCGAACACTGGCGTCGTCACTTCGAGTATTACTGGAGACATCAAGGTGAAGCTGCCTTTCCTCCTTTTGTGTTTTCCTGTATAGGCAACAGGCCTGTCAAAGGACCGTTCCTTTTTTTTTTTTTCAGTAAGTCCCACCAAATATCGACGAATAATTTTGTAAAACGAGGCATTTCAGGTCAGTGAAAGAAAGGTCTACAAAAACTTATTCTCTGAGGCCTTCGCACTTCTGGTATGGTGGGTACGTAGCATAGGCTGGTAGTCGGTAACGTCCAAAGAGAGAGAAGGCCTCAAACACGTTGCGCGGAAGAGTGAAATCTCACAACTTATTTTCTTGATTATAGCAACAGATGTGTCTTCTCGTCCAAAGAATGAAGAAACTCGTTGTCACTAAACTAATGATGAAATACGGACCATCGAACGGAACTCAAAGAGGCAACTGAAAACACAACTAATCAACAAGCGCACAATTCCCTAATACGTAGCTTAATTTCAGAGTAATTTTCTCTTAGTCTTGGGCGTGGGGTGAAGCTGAAACCCTTGGTACTGCAACCACTAATGGGCCTGTTCTACCAGCCTCGGGTGATGAAGAAATGAATATAGAACACAGGTGGAATTATAACTGACAAAAGAAAACCGAAGTACTCGGAAAGAGAACTTGCTTTAATGCCACTTGTACTTCATTACGCACAGAAATTGCCTCATAGCTGTCCTCTGCCACGAAAAGGCTATTAGTAACTACCTCATCTATGGCACAGCCGTAGTGAAATAGTAACTTTACTTGAATTCTTCTTAAAAGAGTAGAGCGTGTAGAAAACTTCTGGTACTTGGAATGTACTTCCTTATTTCTGGAAATGATATCTATCAACTTGATTTAACCAGTCAGCAGATCGATATTAGCACAATCACTAATGTGGCAAAAATACAAAAGAGATGTCACAAGAATATAAATAGTATACCTGTGTAGTTGTACTCACCACCGGCAAACCTTCCATTACGCGTCACAGTGATGGAACAGAGACGACCGCACCTACGATGGAGAACATTTGTACATTAGCACTTATTTAGTCTTTACTTTCCTAGGTGCCATCTTCGTCACAGTTCTGTCAGGCCAGTCACTTAATCTCGAGGACAGCTTCTGCTACGTACGTCGGGCTGTTCATGACACGAACGTACTTACCACGTTATGACAACGCACAATATTGTTGTATTACCGAGTGTCTCATAATTTTGATGAACCTTTATGACTATCAGCCGCTAAAAAACCCACTTCATAATAGCCTAATTCATCAGCATATAACAGCCGACGTAAGCTCCTGCGGAACAAGTTAACGGTGGTCACGCCACTTATCTGCAGAAGGCTAGCACCGGCTGTTTCAAATGAAGGTCCGGAGATTTGCGCGTCGGTATTTGTGTGTCTGATTGTGTGTGATTCAGAAACTCGAAAAACGAGGCGGCATCCCCTAGTTGGGCTGTTGTGCCACTACAAAAACAACAATAACATCCATAGAATAAGTGTTGAAACGCCGAACGTCCTGGCGGCGTATGTAACGCTCGTCCGTCATATTCAGGAGGTCCCGGAATTCAAATTTCCAGCAGGGGATCACCTGAAGTGACTCCTATAGGGGTTGCCCTCAGTCACTCCAGGCAAATTCCGGAGTCGCCCCTCAAACTAGGCCGTGATCAGGTATTTTCACGTCGTTCCCAAAGCATTAGTTACTAATCACCCTGCAAGTTGACATTACATTCTGAGCAGCTGGCAATATTACTAAACAACAAATAATGCACCTCGACGTTAAATGTGCGTGTGCACATACAGACACACGACTAACACGCCTACATTCTGCGCGTGTGCATGCGTGTATGTTTAAGTGGCCTCATGTAGGTATGCATGTAATCATCCAGTCTGCTGGTATAATACAGGGTCTTTGTTTTTCTGACGAGTGCTGCTTTTTCACTTTCCACAGCTAATCTGCCGCGCTTGTAACTGGTCTTCTGAGTGGGCTACATTAACCGTGTGACGCCTAATGACTCCTATAGGGGTCGTACCGCACCGCTAACCTCTAAATTTGCATTTTATATAATTATTCAACAAATATAGGTACTTAATATTTTAAACATGGTACACACTCTCCGTTTTTTTCTATTCAAAATGCAGTTTGTTTCATAATTCTAACGTATTTGGTTCCTGTATTATTCACATTTTATATACAGAGTGTGATAAAATTAAAAAATAATTCCGGCGCCAAAAGGTTAAAGGCAAAGGTCACCCTATAACAGGCCAAGAAGGCCCAGAGGGGGGTAGATGTATAACTCTAATCAATGTTTAACTTCGGCCTTTGATTGAGGTGGGTGGTCAACGCCACGCCCCGCCCGCTTTACCCTCGGGAAAGACCCGGTACCCACTATATAGGAGGCTGGGTGGGCCCCACGGCCGGTCTGGACGGGGACGGAAAATCTCGCTCCCCAATGGGACTCGATCCTTGGACCATCCAGCCCGTAGCAAGTCGCTGTACCCACTATGCTATCCCGGCCCACGAGCGGGATACATTAATGAGACAAACAAACCAATAGAAGGGCAACCGATAGTTGTCAGATAAAATAAAAAAGACCCTATATTATAACAAGTGGAACAACGTAAGTCCCTCGTACGTAAATACAAACACGAAGGGCATAGAAATACAGAAGTTAAAAGCAGCAGATGGCAGAAATAATTGCGGTCTCAGTATGTGGGAGGCGTATGGAGAATATAACTTGAATTACTGATTTGTTACACAATTCGCATCGAAGTATGCTCCCTTCCTACACTTTGATTTGGTTTCATGTGGTGTTCAGATTCATTAAATTAAATACAAACTTTTGCGTTTGTGTTAAAGCCAAAATCCAGTAAATGGTTACGGCAAATGCAGAGGGAGATCTGTATGATATCTACTTACTCTAAATAACAATTGCACTAATTCACAGTAACTTAAATCACAGGACTGCATAACCCGGAACTTTAAAATTTTACCCAGCCCGGCCGGATCCAGAATTTACCTTCAGTTGCGTTTCCCCAAACCTACCTCTTATTGTAGTCAAATAAAACGTCATCTATTTACAATATTTGTTGACTATCGGGTCATTGATATGTGCATAAAGCTCAACAATCCTTCAAATACTTTACGAGCCTCTAACAACACTTTAGGTTATTGTGGCATCTTAGGATATGTATAGGGATACGAAATTTAAAGTGTTATTTCGCACTATTACTGGCCGGGGGGGGGGGGGGAAGGTTAAAAAACCCCTATAAATTAAAAGGGGGAAAATTTTTTTTCAAAATCCCACCCCAAAAAAATCCC
>Ga0123354_10014782_pt1 | contig 12156 bp, 6 predicted proteins | sample TergutLab28metaG_2_FD_97872 | JGI IMG/M metagenome (GOLD analysis project Ga0123354, IMG submission 97872) | Labiotermes labralis P4 segment gut microbial communities from Petit-Saut dam, French Guiana - Lab288 P4 | ecosystem: Host-associated > Arthropoda: Insects > Digestive system > Gut ... | reverse complement strand
CTCGATTTTATCACCCGCACAATATTGGGTGAGGAGTACAAATCATTTAGCTCCTTGTTATGAAATCTCCTCCATTCCCCCGTTACCTCGTCCCTCCTAGGTCCAAATATTCTCCTCAACACCTTCTTCTCAAACACCCCCAACTTCCTTTCCTTCCTCAATGTCAGCGGCCAAGTTTCACACCCACACAAACCAACCAGCAAAATTATAGTTCTATATATCTGAATCTTTAAATTTTTAGATAGCAACCTAGAAGACAAAAGATTCTGCACCGAATGATAGCAAGCATTTCCTAACCTCAAACTGCTCTTAATTTCTTCCGGAATAGAATTTTGATGTGTTAAAGTTGTTCCCACATATTTAAACTCTTCCACCCTTTCGAAGGTATTATTATTTATTATTATTATTATTATTACACTTAACAGAAATCCTAAGTGTTTTTCGGGCCGTCCTGGATTTGATTTACAGTAGCTTCTAACCTGATTCTTTCCTTAGCATTAAGAAATTAAGGTCTGTCAAGAATTCAATAAAAATTTATTAGTCAAATTGATATGATATTCCACAAAATGTGAATCATCAGTATTACACCTGAAATTTAAAATTTATGTATATTACAGACATACAATAAAAAGGTACGGGAGAAACTTCTACATCTCTCTTACGTTTTATTCAAGACAGGAATGCCTTGTGAACTCTTTCACACTAATGCTGAAAGGCTTGTGACTTTATTTTCTGTTTCCAAAGAGGCCTTCAGCTATCGCTGTAATCATTTTGCATTTATTAAAAAAATGAAAATAAGAAGGCAATACTTTCCGAGAAAGCCGTCAAAAATTGCACAGTAATTGAGGGTTAAATTGACCGCGTCACGCACCTCAGAATTCATATTAAGATTCTGGATTTTCCAGGGATATTATATTGCTGGTCCTATGGACGTGTATGGAGGCGATAACATAGTCGCCCGGTCATAATAAAGTAGACTGGTCCCGTCTGGCCACATATCTTGTTACTACTTGGATCCATAACTACTGAATTTCAACCAACATCTAAGGGGCAGTACTATTACTCTCTTCCGAGTTATTCTGCTATAACAGTACATTTGTTTAAAAATTATATTCTTTAAATGAAAACCAAGAACTTTCTTTACGTGGGATTATGCTACTGAAGTTTTTCGTTTGTCTGTGTAAAGTGAATGAGAAATGCCACTCGTGAAACCTAAAGGGGCTTCTATCGTCCAGGTCTCACAGAGTGTAATATGGTTAATATTGAATATTTTATAGTTGCTAACACTGCTGTTTTAATAAAAGTAATTCTTGGAATAAGAGACCGAAACCTGAAACTCAGTATGCAAATTCTGTTTCGAGGCTTGGTCCCTAGCAGTCCTAACAGGCACATAACTTGGAGTCCTCGAATGGTCCAATTTAACAGGGCATTTAGCAAGCATGGTACAAGGAATATATTCAAGTCTTGATTGTAAAACCTCTCGGAACACGTGGAACAATAATCGTGAATGGAAATATATTATTAACATATAAGTGAATGTGCGAAGTGAATTCTGCTGACTTTGAGTACAATATGGTATACTTTCTTCGAAAATTTTATCATTTACTGAATAACATCTAATGATGAATAACAATTCTGTACCACTTCTAATATCACTTCTGGTTTATTATCAAATCTCAATGTGTTTGACGAAATTTCAGTTGCTCTCACTAGAAAGAGCCGCATAATGACAAGGAGAGAATAATAAAATGTAAAGTTTATGAGAAGAGATGGCGTATGATTATTGAGGCTCTCCAGTTGCATTTGTATGGATAGACTACGAAAACCACAAAATGGTTCTGTTATGAGTGTTTTAGGGGCGGAGCTTTAAAAGACGTGGCTTCCGAACACGACTACGACATCGGACTGAGAAGAAGTATCAGCATTGGCCGTTCTTTACGAGGTCCTTTCAGTTAAGGCTGTGTGTCTGTCACAGGCAAGTCCGGTTAGGTTTTGTAGTAGAAAAAACGGCGTTCGGAGAGTTTTCTCGAGCAGTACGTACTTCGGTTTTCCTTCGACAATACCATTTCAGAGATGTTCCATATTTAAATTAGCTCTAACTGAAAACAGCACCAAGTAATCTTAGCAAATGGGAGCCTTTTAAATAAACAATTAGACAACATAAGCAAAAATGTTTTAGCATTTGAATAGAATAATCATGTCCTATATAAAATATTATTTAACTTAATTACAGATGTGGATATATAACGTTTTGTGTGGCAGTTGACTGAACTCTTCCAAGAGTCACAGAAATTATTGATCCTGATTCAGGTTGGTGCAGTGTGGCAGTAGAGAAAGTACTGAATATATAATGGGGCTTACGTGTATGTGAAGAAAAGTGTGTCGGGAGGAAATGCTACAACGAGTCAATATATGTTGCTGGGATTAGAAAACGATGATGATGATGATTATGATGATGAAGTTATATTTGAAAGATGGGACACTTCAGAACAAACACTAGGTGCTTCTAAATGTTAAGCTGTATTGTTGAAAAGTTTCCAGATCACCATCTCCCACTCATAAAGTGACCAATATTTCGTCGACTGTGAAAAAATGTACTATATTTTTTAGCTTTCAGAACCGATGTTTTGAGTAAGGAATCCTTCAGTTGGTTGATATATATCCCATAAACACAAGTTATTTATAAGATGTGAGGTACAAATGGAATTGCATATACGTTACGTTTGGTAGAATATATCATGTTTTCGACAAGAAACACGATTTAAATTTGTTTACAGAAAATAAATTTCACTGCCGTCTCAATCTAAAATCTCCTTTCTTGATTAACGTTAAATATAAAGTAACGTGATGTCATGTTTTATTGTAAACAGTTCTCTATCTGTCAAATCCATATTTTCACAAATGAGTTGTTTAATCAGTAGTTTTCAGTAATAGTAATGGCGTCTTGAATTCAGATTTCTGTCCACTGAACAAGCCAGGAAGCCCTTCTTAAAACTTGAACCGTACGATAGTCACTTTCACTTGCTGCTTGCTTTTCGCTGGACGACTGTCTACTGGTTCGGAGTTTCAGCAGAACATAACATTATAAACAGCTCCAGAGTTCAAACCTCTTCTTTCTAGCTTTACCCCATTTCCACCGAAAGCATTTCCTGAAATGTAGCCTTAAATCCGATTTCACTTAGTGGAAAACTTGAAGGTGGTGGCATGGGAAATCCAATGGGCCCACTCACAACTGCATGTACAGCTACCGGTTGCCTTGCTGTATATTTATAGCGGCAACGTTAGAGCGATTTCTAGGCCACAGCAAGCAGTAGATCTGCACGCCGCAGTAAGGCTGTGAGGGTGTTCATTCTTATTGCCTAATCAGCCCTATAAAATACAATAAACTCCCTCCTCCTTTATGGATTATTTCAAACCCTTATCATCGGCGCAGGCAATATAATGTGGTATGGGAAGATAATGGGGTGGGGACGGACTTAGCACAATGGTCAAGGCACTGTGCTACAAATCGGAAAGTCGCTGGTTGGATTCCAGATGGTGCCATTGGAATTTTTCATTGACATTATCCTCCCGATCGCACTATGGCCCTGGGGTCGACTCAGCCTCTAAAAGAAATGAGTACCAGGAGTATTTCCTGGGGTAAAGGCGGCCGGTGCGTAGGGCTGACAACCTTACCCCCATCATGGGCCATTGTCACGTAATCTGGGAACCTTAAATTTTGGAATTTTCTGGGCTCCTCGGGCCTTATAGGAAGATAATGAGAAAGGATTTGATACAACGCAAAAAAGCAATCTTGGTTTAATGCAATTTACTACCACAGAATTTGCTGAAAAGACTGGCGACAACTGTTGAAACCTCGGTCACTCTAGTGTGTATTCACCAATTATACACTAGAAGCAGAATTTTAATTTTCCCGTCTTATTAACAACATCGCACAAGGGCAGAAAAGAACTAGAATCGACAAGTATTTACGTAAGCACATAGGAATAAATAACATGTTCTCTTATAAATTAGTATAAAATTACTGTAAAATCTACTCTTGAAATGCAGAACCGCTCTTTAAGAAGAACAATATCTGATGAAATTACACCAAATATGAGCAGTCAATGAACATGTAACGAAAATACAGAACATTGATTTCACCCGAACTATAAAGATATTCTGAATAGAAAACATAAGATTTATGCTATTTTATACGGAACAAGTTTTGATTTTGTATAATTCTAAAACAGTCGGTATATTTTTATAGATATCTGTGAACTAGTCAAATCTCACTAACCAATATTGCTTGTTGCATTTATATTTATGTTTTTATTTCGTAACATAATGTCTCAAATCGGTTCGTTGACCAAAACATGTGGCACTAGATGGTTAATACGTATTGAAGTGTTGTGTTGTACTGCAATTCTTCATTTGTGTTCAGAATAAACTAGAAAGCTTAGAATTGCCTTTCTGTACCCATGGTTTAACATTTTTCAAAATGTATTTTTTCTAAACAAAATTTATACACTTTGTATATATATATATATATAGATTATTTTAGTTCATACACAAAAATGTGTTTTATAACGAGAAAATGAGTTAATATTTCTGGGGAAAATAATAAGTTTTTACTTTGAGAATCAAACGTAAGACATAAATCCTCTATTTTGGTAAAATTCAGAAGTTGTAATTGTAAAGCTTATGGTACATACATTAACCACTATGATAAGTCGTTTGCGTTCAATGTAAAGAGTTTGTTATTATTGGTGGATTATATACAAAACTTCATAGAAGGAAACGGAGTGTATTAAACATTTAGGGTAACTAGTTTCGACCGTACAGTCTGACACAAAGATGCAAGCTTCGAGTGGAAACACATTTGAGTACTTTTAAATTATAATTGAAAGTGTGTTTACATTTTATAATGGGGGTAAAAAATATTCTCCATATACGATATAAATCAAGCTATGAGACATTGTTCGACTCATGGCTCTAGGAATTTTACTCGAAAGCATAAAAAGAAGTTTCTTGTTCACGTTAGGATTAGACAGTGCGAGCGACGCAAATCCCCTGCTCCTACTCCTCCTGCCAACCAACATGCATAGGGATTAAGCCAAGCCACCGTAACTTATGAGGCACTGAAGGCATTTTGCTGGCACGACACATGGCCTCGCTCTATATAATATTATGATTCGATAAAACCTTTCATTTATTATTATAATATGCCGTCCCAGAAGTACTCTTTTATCGGCTAGAACAAAGCGATGTGTTGACGTGAGTGACAAAGGATATGAATATACCAACGGAAAGGACTCATGGAGAGTGTAATGGGAAATCCCTTACAGGTGAATGAATGCATGTATGTACTTACTGCTCAGGCATTGAGAATATCTTCCACATGAAAATACGTCAGAATTAATGGTAATCAATTATTATTGCCATCTCTATTTTCTGTGTGTGTGCAGTCGAACCACATAAATTACGAATAGAACCTTCTGTGTTCTGACCGCTTTTTGTCCTCACCACAAGACGCATATTTCTGTCCACAGAATCCGAATATTCTGATAACTTTACTAATAAAGTAAGAGTATTAGTGGAGGTATTTAATGCTGCACTGTCCTGATCCCTTCATTAATTCGGTGATATTCTGTTTAAATCAGGTCTTATCGTTACGGTTCTTAACCAACGTGCAGAACATTTAACGACTTTTTAAAACCTATTTCAAATAAATACATCGTCAGTGAACTTCTCTTTCTAGTGGATAGCACGCCTGCTTCATGTTAAACAGGCCCAAGGATTTAATATAAAGGCTGTAGATAGACTATAGTGAATCTTTCATGGAATTCTCAGCCACCCTTGCATGAAGAGCTGAGTAGCAAGATTACCTTGAATTACACCAAAGCTGCTCACGCTCAGGCTCTTCAGAGTTTGTTATTTATAAAATTTTTAAAGCTTATTGTTTACTTGATACACAAGCAGGTTTTTCATTCAAAAATTGTACATTCTGCTACACTGTAATTATGTGTTTTGTATTTATCTCAGAACAAAAAGCGACTTTTGCCTATATAAAGTCAACTGTTTGATTTTTATAACCGCGATGAAAAGTGTCTACTGCGCGGTAGGAACTGGTTCTTGAAGTAAAAGAATTTACACGGAGTCTTGAAAGGCTTAATGATTCTGTCGAACTAGTCTGGAATTGTAACCCAAGGAATTGCAGTCGTTTTGGAATAAGAAGGAATAAATGCTGTATTACTTCGAATAAGAGTGGATTGCTAGTTTGGAACAATGAAAATTATATGTGAAAGATAGATCTCCTTATGCAGAATTGTGTGGGTCAGAAGGTAATAGTTAACGAAGACAAACATACTCACACCTCCTCCCCCCGAACTATGAAAGTCTGATCCCATGAAGGCCATACTGGTTATAGTAACGATGGTGTTACTCTGATGATCAATATAAAATGGAATATGACTAAGCTCTTCCGTGTGATTCATGAAACCTAGAGTAATTACAAACCGCCAAAAGTTAAATTCTTATAATTAAAATTTGCTCTCTATTAGGGTATGATATCTTGTAGGTTGGTAGTGGTATACATAATTTTAATGTGATCTTGCTGCCCCACCATCACGTTGTATCCATTGTGTCTTGCAGGTACAAATGAAATACCATCTGTGCAGGTGTATCAGACCTCGTGGCAACTGAAATGCTCTCTGTGCATGTGTATCAGACCACGTGACAACTGAAATGCCTTCTGTGCAGTTGTTTCAGACCACGTGGCAAATTGAAATGCTCTCTGTGCAGATGTATCAGACCACGTGGCAACTGAAATGGTCTCTGTGCAGGTGTATCAGACCACGTGGCAACTGAAAAGCCCTCTTTGCATGTGTATCAGACCACGTGACAACTGAGATGCCCTCTGTGAAGATGTATCTGAATACGTGGCACTTGAAATGCCTTCTGTTCAGGTGCATCAGACAATGTGGCAACTGAAATGCTCTCTGTGCAGGTTACCATAACACGTGGTAACATATTCAAAACACTTACCTTCACAGTCAGCACAACGAAGCATCGAATCTTATGAATATCTATTTCTAATCATAGGAGAAGTTGTAGCTCAGTCAATAAGAAGACTGACCATGGGTTGTGTAGTCTGCATTAATATTACTATAGGCGCGTTGGAAATTTTCTCTTTATCACTGTATCCAATGTCTCTCCAGGGCCTATACTGTACGGTGAATACTCTTTGTACTTTCCTGATGCTGGAGCGGCCTGAAAAAAAAACAAAAAAAAAAGCAACTCAACCTACTAAGTCATAATTTTGAGTTTCGAAAAAGAGGAAATATTGAATTTACAGCAGAAAGTCTATTATTGTGTTCACGTGTTCTGAAACTGATAGTCTTTTATATCACTGATACTAATGTCATCCGAACTTAGGTTTTAAAATATTATTCAGAAAATCGTAATTCTACCACATGAATTACAGTAGGGGTTAGCCAATATTTTTAAAAGCCCAATAGCGTTTCTCTCGAAAGTAAAAGTATCTCTGCCTGAGACATCGGCTAGTATCTTAAGAATTCGAGCTGTGTAGCCCCATATCTCGCGAAAATGTCGATACCAGACTACTCCACTTGGTACATCTCGACAGGGAATCTGAAATTTAAACCCCCATGTGGACATTGGAGTTACATCGGTAAATTATCGAACACCCGCCTTTAATTAGATACGAAGCACTACACATTACAGTTCAAAACAACACAATATTTACACAAAACTCTCCCATTATTATGATATTAATTCTATTGGGAATGACTGCATTACTATAGGCTTAAATCCGTACCTCCAGCAGACACCTTCAGCCTAACTGTATTTCCGGTGAAACCTAATTTTCAGGTGAGGCATCCCCGTTGTGTTTTCTATATTATTATTATTTTTTTTTTACTCTATTAATCCAGTGAATTCATTTTTGCAGTTTATAAGCTGTGTCCATAAACAAAGCAGGTCACATTCAACATAACTGCATTTCCAGCCAGTACGGTAGGTAACAAGCTGTATTCGAACCCAAAGCAGACATATTCATCCTGACTATATTTAAAGGGACTTCATTACTGCAGGTAACAATTTTTATTAGTACCCAAAACAGACACATTCAGCCTAACATTATTTCCAGTAACTTTATTACTGCAGATAACAAATTGTCTCCGCACCCACAGAGGATACATTCAGCTGAAGTTAATATCTAGTGATGTCATTGCTGAAAGTAACTTACTGTATCCGCATTCAAAGCAGACACATTCAGCATACCTCTGTATCAAGTGACTTCATTACTGCATGTAACAAACTCTATTCGTACAGAAGGCAGACCCCTTCAGTCTAATTGTATTTCAGATGACTTAATTACTGTATGTAACAAACTATATCCTTTTTCAGAGCAGATACCTTCAGGCTAACGCTATTTTCAGCAACTTTATTACTACAGGTAACAAATTTATGCTTACCCAAAGCAGACACATTCAGCTTAACTGTATTTCCAGTGACTCCATTACTGCAGGTAAAATTCTATGTCCTTACTTCAGGTAAACATATTCAGCCAGCTGTTTTGCTACTTTGTTATTTCACGTAGTAAATTGCATTCACTTCTCACGTAAACAAATATGACCCAATTCCTTTAATTTTTATGTGAACTGAGACTTAAAGTCCACACGAAATTGAAATTGTAAATTGCTATAGTCAGAAACTTGAAGTCGTGTAGAAGAATGTCCCTGATAATGGAGGTTGCCCTTTTGTATGAAACGTCTGGAAACTTCTCCGAGGCTACACGAATTCGTGTACAAGAAAGATTAGTTTGTACTAAAATTTATTGCCTTTTTAACTTCCGGTACGATAGTATATGGAATCGTATCTTCACAAATTGTTTATTTGAAAATAGTTTTAACTTGATCCAATTTCCAGCGTCAAGGACTGACAAAGATATTATTAAAGTTGTGTGGTATCACGTTATTTAATTTTGTGGTCCTCAATTAAAAGAAATTTCTTTTCTTTTCCTTAGGCTTACTAAACTAATGCGTGACAGTTACGTCACAGTACTGTGTCATTTTTGTATCCCTGCAAAGTTTAGGAGAGATAAATTAATTGTAGTCTAATGGACACAGTACTGACACTTGTACCATACATAGCAAAATGTGTACATGTTACCCTCTCTATACGACTAAGTCGAAACACATCCAAAGAATATTCGTACTTTGACTTTATATTTTATTCATATTTCCTGCTACATTTTGTCCGAGTATCTTGAAGTCGTACAATAATTTATCAGTATTGGTCTAATATGAGCAAAATGCGTAGAAACAAGAAGTGGCTACTTATTTGGACCCTTTGAAGGAAAAATCACAAATATTATGAGTTCTACGCAGTTCACTCACCAACAAATGCACTATTTATTAACTTTAAATTTACATTAAAATACACAAAAATATCGCTCCTATATGTTTCGATCTTTAATGACCATCATCAGGGAGCTTTATCTGTACCTAACTAAAGTTATATTTATATTAAAACACTCGGTAAAACTACGTCGTTATATATTACGTGGTGATATGACAGTATGTCGTAGAGCGACGTGTGTGTTGTGTGCAGCGCAGAGTGAGACTATGAACTAGTAACTTCCGAGCGCAGAACTTTGAATGCTTGGAGCATCATTCCATAATCCACGGAAGACTTCATGTCGTGACTCTCAAACAAAGACAAACCCTTACACATACATTTTATTCTTGCGCCACAGTAAAGCAATGAGTTAACATAAGCGTAGGTTCAGTTGGAACAATATTTCAACTCATTAAACAACAAAACCAAAACTGATGCACCGCTCTTTACGGGAGGTAGCATTAATCCGTTGTTGGCCGCGTCTCTCACCAACACTCCTAACTACTCAGTTTTATGCCTATTTATGGACGGAGCTGAATAGTTGCTGTCTGCACTCGATTGCTTTCCCTTCTACAACGTGTGGTCAGTTTTGAGGAGGAATGAAATTTATCTCCTTAATGGCTGTTCATCAGGTTGTAAATGTGGAAGGTGATTGGCCAAAATTGGTAGCACCTGTATCAGAGATGTGCGAAAATCTGTACTCAGTTTCCCTTCGCTCAGAGGAACGACATATTTTCTCTCTCCCTTTCTCTCTCTTCGGGGTTACAACATATTTTCTCTTCGCCCTCGAACTCAGCCGCTTTTTTTCAGTGGTTGCTTCTGTCAAAGAGCTTGTCTGTAAAATAAGTCTTAATGCTGTGTTTCCAAACTATGGATTTCTTGTGGTCACTAATTTACACATTAGCAAAATGCTATAGAAGTAGTAGAGCAAGACACAATTATTTGTGTGTGTGTGTGTGTGTGTGAGAATCCCTCGTTATTAATATTGCGCAGGGGTAATTTCTTTGGATTGTACACACTCTTTCCATCGAAGATGTTATGTAGTGTCTAAAGGTTTCCGGAAGTGTTTATGCCAGGTAGACCAATGAAAAGCTACGTGGTAGGTCTAAAGAACGCTATACTGTGCCGGCACTATCACGTTCAAACACAAGAAGACATTAAAACTATCAGAATAATCAGTCAAAAGGGTAAAGTAGGATAGCTGTAGGGCTTATCGGCTGAATGCAGCATCTGGGTGTGTTAATATATTTCTGCAGTTATTAGGAATTACTGTTGTTGCTAAATGTGTGCCTGTGTCATCGGTTTTGAGGTCTCTGTATGTTGGTAACAACACCGACAGCAGCTTCGCCAAGATTAATGGCTGTTGTGTGGTTTCGAAGCGGTCACACCTGCCGATGAATTTGTTGTAGTTATTAATATTAGTACTACTACTAATGCTTACAATTAATACTACTGCAACGAATAATAATAATAATAATAATAGTAATAATATAACCAATTTTATCCTTGCGATTACTTCGCACGTGGAATATATGAAATATCAAATTAACAAAGATTTATTCATGTATTTGAAAGTTAAAAGAACTTTCTCTTTATAGTATTTTTGATGCTATGAATTTAACATTTATATACATTGTTGATACCCATCAATAATATAGTCTATCAATTAGTCAAATTAGTTATTATGTAAAATATATGGGATGTTTTTAATAGTCCTTAAATTTATTTATTCTGAGCACCTGCAATGGTTGTTTTATGTTACCTCTTCCCCCTGTGAACGTCTCTAAAAAACTGAGTATCTTTGAATTGAAAGCCATTAAATGCAAGAACTCCCCTCTTGTGAGACCCTCGAGGTTGAGATTTATACGATAGGATACGGAATTTTAGGTTACATTTTGTATGCAATAAGAGCGACAGCGGAGGTGAAGAAAGCTTCCTTGCATAAGGTTCTGTGTCTTGGACACAAACGGAGGGATTTTAAGCATCCGATCTCCCGAAAGGAATATGATACAATTAAAAGAGTTTAAAATAGTTTGATCATATCCTAAAACGAATAGAAAGTATCAGGTAGCTGTTTTAAAGTAAGTACGTTAAGTGTTTAATCTTAAATAAACAGATGTTACGTTTATGCTTTTATGACTGTAATAAGTCCTAACACACAACCAGATTGACCATGTACTGATAGATAGGAGATGGCATTCGAGTGTACTGGATGTGCGAAGTTTTAGGGGAACTGATTGTGATACAGATTACTATCTGGTGATTGCAAAGTTTAGGGAAAGATTAGCAGTGGGTAAACAGGCAGCACAGAGGTTTGATAGGCAAAGATTTAACTTGAGGAAGCTAAATGAGCCAGAGGTTAGGGAACAGTATCAGATTGAGATTACAAACAGGTTTGCAGCTTTGGAGAACTCGGGCGATGACGAGGACGTAAATAGGACTTGGGAAAACATTAAAGAGAATATACAAACGTCAGCGAAAGAGAGTCTGGGTTTGGATGAATTTAACCAGAAAAAAAAACCCTGCTTTGATGAAGAATGGTTAAGTTTTTTGGATCAAAGAAAGCGGGCTAAAATTCAGTGGATAGAGGATCCAAGCCAAAGAAATGTAGATAATTTGAACAAGGTAAGGCGTGAAGTTAGCAGGCATTTCAGGAACAAAAAGAAGGCATATCTGAGAGCTAAAATTGAGGAACTTGAAACTAACAATAAGATCCAAAACATTACGGACTTGTATAGGGGCATAAGTGACTTT
>Ga0123354_10014778_pt1 | contig 12157 bp, 10 predicted proteins | sample TergutLab28metaG_2_FD_97872 | JGI IMG/M metagenome (GOLD analysis project Ga0123354, IMG submission 97872) | Labiotermes labralis P4 segment gut microbial communities from Petit-Saut dam, French Guiana - Lab288 P4 | ecosystem: Host-associated > Arthropoda: Insects > Digestive system > Gut ... | reverse complement strand
TTTGTACACAGTGGCCGGTCGGACACGTGAGGTAATGTTGGTGCCTTTTGTACACAGTGGCCGGTCGGACACATGAGATAATGTTGGTGCCTCTTGTACACAGTGGCCGGTTGGACACGTGAGGTAATGTTGGTGCCTTTTGTACACAGTGGCCGGTCGGACACGTGAGGTAATGTTGGTGCCGTTTGTACACAGTGGCCGGTCGGACACGTGAGGTAATGTTGGTGCCTTTTGTACACAGTGGCCGATCGGACACGTGAGGTAATGTTGGTGCCTTTTGTACACAGTGGCCGGTCGGGCACGTGAGATAATGTTGGTGCCTTTTGTACACAGTGGCCGGTCGGGCACGTGAGATAATGTTGGTGCCTTTTGTACACAGTGACCGGTCGGACACGTGACGTAATTTTGGTGCTTTTTTTTACACAGTGGCCGGTCGGACACGTGAGATAATGTTGGTGCCTTTTGTACACAGTGACCAGTCGGACACATGTGATAATGTTGGTTCCTCTTGCATACAGTGGCCAGCCGGCCACGTAAGATAATGTTGGTGCCTCTTTTACACAGTGGCCCGTCGGACACGTGAGATAATGCTGGTGCCTCTTGTACAGTGTGGTCGGTCGGACACGTGAGATGATGTTGGTGCCTCTTGTACACAGTGGCCGGTCGGACACGTGAGATAATGTTGGTGCCTCATGTACATAGACAGATATTCCTGTGCGAAACATCGCACAGTAATATCTAATTTTTGTGGTTCGCTAATTTCGTCCACATTTTAAAACAACATTTATAAAATATGATAGAAATTGCGTATTTGTATTAAAGTTCTTGAGAATTGTGTTAATGTTGTTGCACGTAAAGTTCGCACAGTCCACACATTGAAAATATTGAAGGCGAGGAATTTCATTACAAACGCTCCCCGAATTACGCAGTACTCAACTTTCCGGATGGTTCTGCGCAAGTCGAATTTTGCGCCAGTCGGAATTTATTATAATATTTTATTGATATTATAATGATTATACAACTATACAGAGGGGAGTCCAGATGAAATCCGAACTGCAGCACAGTGGCTGCGGCTCGACTGCAGCATGAACACTCTGCCGCCTGTGTTATCGCCCAGCAGTATTCTTACGCCACCTTCGACTCATTGAGCTTTCATTTCCACGGAGAAAAAAAATTCGGCACACATTTCAATAAAAGTGTATTCTTTCTTAATTATTAAACATTTCGGAAGTCTGAAATTTTGTGACTCGATATTTTTTTCAGTAACGTGTGCAGTTATGTTCAGAACGTAATATCAAGAACTGGACAAATTAATGTCTATCATATCGCCGTCCGTTATTTGAATTAGGGTATTACCCTGACACACACATACACACACACACACGCACACGCACATATGCACACACGCCACACGCACGCACACGCATACACACACACACACCATTACCACAGTGAAGACAACAATTAGTCTTACATTTCATATAAAGATTCAATTCATACCTTATAGAGAACACAGTGTGTTACCTTTAGAAAAAACAGCTGGCTAATGCTGTGTGGGGAAAAGATGCTTGTTTATTGTAGTAATCATACGAAACTCCTAAACACTGTGTGTGGGCAGAATCCACAGTTTCACCTGTTAACCCGCGGGGCTTTCAGTTCTGTGGATGCTAACTGCAGTCGTGTCGTGTCTACCCATGCTCAAGAATTGGGGCATGGACGAAGGACACACGTGACAGCGTGCATTAATTTACATCGCCTGCACGTGGAATACAAGTTGTTGTGTCTTTCCTCAACAGAATTTGCGACGTCAGATGTAAATGAACTTCTGCTGGGGGGCGAACTTGTGCGTTAAGATTCGGCTGTAGGGAGCACCGCTGTGTGTTGATAAGAGTTTGTGCGTGATTTAATGACCCACGTTTCTTCCTACCGTACGTCACAGAAAATGAAGTTTCTCCAACAAAATGAAAGTGTGCTTACAAAATATGAGCTTATGGTGATGACTTCTGTAAGATACCCTGCTCGGCGTGCCGGGGCGGTGTGCCATAGCTTTTTACCCAAGACATGTCCTTCCTGTCCTTCGCTATCAAACTTTCTTACCCTGTCCTCCCCTATCCTATCCTATTCTATCCTATCCTGTTCCCTGCATTAGGCCTGTTCTTACCTCTTCGATAATTTCGGTGGATAGATTTCAATAACTTATATAGATCAAGAAACATGTGTAATATGTAAACAGATAATGTTCAGAAGTAAAAGACTTCGTGATATAGTAATTAGCAGAACTTTTTTATCTTAGTAATTAACCAACTTGATGCACAAAATATTTGTTTTACAATAAGCTTATTTCATGCCTCTACATGTTTCGAGCACCACGTGCTTATCACCAGGAGGTCCAAATTGTATTATACAGCCTCTGGTATCATCAGACTGAAACAAATGAGTAGTCTAAAATTACTAAAATACAATTCTATAAATATGAGCAAATAGTAGTAAAATTTATGTGTGTATTTTGCTCATATTTATAGACTTGTATTTTATTAATTTTAGACCACTCACTTGTTTCAGTGTGATGATACCAGAGGCTGTATAACACAGTTTTGACCGCCTGATGATGAGCACGTGGTGCTGGAAACATGTAGAGGCATGAAATAAACTTATTGTAAAACAAAAATGTTGTGCATCAAGTTGGTTAATTATTAAGATAAATATACTGAGATGCACGGTCAGCAAAACGTCAAATTTTAGCAGAACTGTTTCATATTCAGGACAAACTTTTTTGATCTCATCGGTGTGGTCAGGCGTTCTGGTGTTTCATTCCTCTTAGCTTTTACATTCAAACAATCTGAATATTAACGCTGAAGATATGATATTTCAGGTTCCACAGCATTTTTATGATGCGGTGTGTTCCTTTTTCAATGACACATCGTTTGTATTGTACTGGATTTACGATTCAACTAGGATAGAAGAGAACTATTTGCTTTTAAGTGTGTGTTTAAAAAGAAACATAAGACACCGATATAAATATTGTATAGTTTAAAACCTGATTGTAATAATAGTTTAATATGAAATGTAGATATTTTTAAAACTTAATTTTGTGATGTATCTCTTACCCAGTATCCTTGACGACGGTATGTTTTAGCATCGCTTGCGGCTTTGTGTCAGCAGTCTGTCTGACAATGGCTATTATTATTAGCGGAAACATGTCGGAGAAGTTAACCAACAGATGTGCAATCAGTTGAGCATATTTTAATACGAAATTTCTGTAAGGCTTTGGTTCTGAATACGGTTTAGTCGGATTCCCGCTGCGATTATCGGGGAACAAAATGGCATCAAGAGATATCGACTGTATCTCATATTTGTATCACCTCGTCACCGAATGCCATCCGGTGATCAAATCAAGAAGAATGAGATGTTTGTTGCATGTGGCACGTATTGGTGACAGAAAGGGTGCATACAAGGTTTTGGTGGGGAAGCCTGATTGGAAGAGATCACTCGTAAGGCGTAGGAGTAAATGGGAGGATAATATTAGAATGGATGTTACAGAAATCGATTGGGAGGCCGTGAACCGGATTGACCTGGCGCGGGATGGGGACAAGTGGAGGGCTGTTGTGAATGCGGTGCTGATGCTTCGGGTTCCGTAAAATGCGGGGAATTTCTTGACTAGTTGAGGAACTGTAGCTCGTCAGGAAGGACTCTGTTCCATGTACTTGTTTTTTCGTACCGGTAGATATTGGTTGTGACAAAGGAAGTAGTAGTGAGAGAGAGAGAGAGAGAGATCATAGCTGCTCGTTATTATGTGTTTTTTACACAAAATGCACGGAAAGAGTAGAACAGGGAAGGTCTGGCCTGTCCATCCTTCTATGTGCATGTCACAACTCCAAATGTGCGGGACGTATGTTGGTGGAATATGAACCTCTTGTCCGTGTGGGTCTTTTTAATTCGCATGCTCGGTGCAGTGCGCCTGTAGTTTTGGAAGATGTTGATATTGCTGTGTATTCGCCGGCATGTTGCTGACAAGTAGGTTGAGGCAACGCTTGAATGAAAGTGTTTATACTGCAGTGTGTGGGAGTTACGGTAGGGAACAATTGTGACATGCTGACTGAGTTACTGGGACAGCCGATTCTCAGTGTCATGCGAAAAGGCCGATGAAAGACATGTTAATAGCACGGTGTTCACCTGTTGTAAAGTTGTGCCACTTTTCACCTGCCATGATCTACAACTCAGCAATTAATTATGAGCTGATGTGCATCAGTGTTCGTAAGTTCTTTTCACGACGTCGTAAAATGCAAGTATCTGCCTGTCCTTACTTTACATCGCCGGAACATCGGGACGGATTTCGATCAAATTTGGCATGGGAGTGCAATTCGGGGATGATTGAGTGTTCCAGTGAAGCACCACTCGCAGTGGTAGGATCACCCAGCCCGTACAGGCTTCACCAGAGGAGCCAAAGTGTGTCCCATAACGCGGAGGTAGGGAGGGCTCTTCAGGCGTTTGCCAAACTTCTTAGGAGGTCAAACCCCAAAATGAAAGCATGGCCTTCCATGTTGGGGGTTGGGCATGAGACTGACAGTCTCGTCCTAGTAAAAAAGAGAACGTTTAGAAGCCCCAAGAAAGTTGCCGGAAAAGACCTTGTAAAGGAGAGAAGGATATTTTATGTTGAATGGGACTGGATACGGAGGTAAAAAGATGAACAACAGCTTTGGACAGAACAGAATGGGCATCTGTTATGAGGGAAACTAAGGCAATACATAAAGGGCCGAAGTGTTACAGAAGAGAAAGGGACAGAGAGAGAGAGAGAGAGAGAGAGTGGAATTAAAATAGTTGTGTTCGTATTTGTGCAGTGTAACTACGTGACACGCGGCAGACCATGTAATGGCTCGGACGGTTGGTCACCGCCCTTTCGTCGCTGAGGTCCGGATTCGATCCCATGCCATTCTATATGGGATTTGTGATGCTCAGAGTGGAACTGGGACTGGTTTTACTCCGCGTATTAATGCTCTCCCCTGTCAGTATTAATCCACCAATTCTTCATTACCAGCGATTTATCTATTACCAACGTTACGTGATGTTATAAACTGTGTGTCGTTAAACAGTGCACTTATAAAATTATGAACACCAGACCCTTACCAGTTTTCTCAGAAATGACGTATGACAATGTTACGTAACAGAGTGTATCAGCTACACTGTTTGTGTGAAACTGTCGTTGTTGTAAATATTGTTGCAATGTTTCCAGGAAAAATACAATTTGACAGTATTATCTATAGTGCGATTAATTCCGGGAAGTACGGTTTATGTTTACAACAAATGAGGCAGAGTTACTGAAGTAGCCTGTAGGAAACAGAGGACTGCGTTTGTAAAATACTTGTAGTCTACTGGGGTAGGATGCCTGTAGATATTACCGCAGCTGTTACCATGACCTGATACCATAATGTTACGCTTACTAGTGGTGCTTCTGCTGCTGCTGCTAATGTTATTCAATATAATTTATTACTTATTTACGTGCTTAATCAGCAGCTCATGGCAATTTAAAACTCGTCACGAATACAGCACCTAATAATAATGATAATAATAACAATAACAATAATAATAATAATAATAATACAAGAAAAAGTCGGAACAGAACAGAAATTTTGCCAACATTTAAGCAGATGTATAGAAATATTACTTCCATGAAGTTCCCGTAATTTTGTGTGACAACAGCGTGAGTGTGACAAACGTTATGGTCTCCTACTTCAGTCATCTGATCGCAGATGCTACATAAGCAGAGGAATACTGATATCTCTGATTGCAGAAACACATTGATCTATGCGCACACGACTTCGTACACTCCAGCGTGATACCAGTCTGTGCTCGCCTTAAGCTAGAGACGTTGTGGAATTAATCCTGCTATATGGTCTTATATTTGAAGCTGTATGAACCTGCTAGTTTTATTATTGTTGTTTAATCGAATAACCTAATGCTCAAGAACATATCTTGTAATAGACGTACGTTAAATTAGGCGTGTCTAGCCTCAGCCTCGAAGTTTCACATAGTCGCCAAGATTACAATTTATGTCTTACAAACAGTATATATACGTAATGTGAAGGAATGTTTGTCATCTGTCTCTGTACTTCATTTCACGTGCATGGCCTCCAGCTTGTCTTAGTCATCACCGTCTCTCATAAGCTGCAGAAGTTTTCGCACGGTCGCCATCTTTTTATTTTATGTTCTACACAACAATTGACTTTACGGGAATTGTATATCTTTCACAGGTATGCTACTGTGCATCACTTTAAGACACTAAAGTGTGGTGCTTATGTCATTCCGGGCTCACTGGTTTCTGCGCATGCAGTGTAATTCCTATTGTCTGCACACTATGACGTTGGATTTTCGTCGTGTGGAATAACGCATCTATAAGTTTTATGACATCGGTCGACTGGTTACAAAAGCTAAAGTGGAGGATTCACGGCCAGACACAGACCGAATAGCGATTTCATATATCTTTTTTTTTCGGTGGAAATACGAGAATTAATTTTGTGTTCTTGCGAACTCGATGGATTATTTACGTTACAAGGTTTGTCCTTTACTGTGGATCACATGTGGGTATCGCGCTTGTTTTTGTGTCTAATGAGTTCAAGGTGGCCGGCCAAGCATCTCATCCTTCTCTATGTCCTCCCTTCCGTCTTTGTTCCGGACATTGTCGCAGAACAGAGTTAAATGAGTTGGTCGGCTCTGTATGTTACCGTACTCTTATTCACATATAAATATACAATGATGTGTCAGTCAAACACAACAAAACTTTATTCTGTTTATTATTGTACTAGGGCAACATGTTTCGATTCTTATAGAATCATCTTCAGGCCCTTTTAAGAAAGTAGATTCTTACTTAAAATGTTTAAATGCGCTGTGGAATCCCAAACGCTTACATTCTTGATAAAACTATGTATAAAATGCATGTGTCTTTTGTAAAACGACACATGCATTTTATACATAGTTTTATCAAGAATGTAAACATTTGGGATCCCACAACGCATTTTAAACATTTTAAGTAAGAATCTACTTTCTTAAAAGGGCCTGAAGATGATTCTATAAGAATCGAAACATGTTGCCCTAGTACAATAATAAACAGAATAAAGTTTTGTCGTGTTTGACTGACACATCATTGTATATTTATATTTGTGTTAAACACTTCGCGATGGCAAACATTAAAAATTACTCTTATTCTTTAAACGCAGGAGAGATTCTGCTGTGTAACCTCGCAGATAGTTCCTTATTCGAATTGACACACCGCAGTACGTATATCTGTTGTGAAGCAATGAATCATACAATAGAGTAGCCTGTAATCTGTCAGTTTACAACACAGTGAAGTGCAGTATTTTATATTCTGATGCATCCTGTTTTGTTTTCCTGTATCATAAACAAACAAAAATATGCCGTCCAACACAACACTTTAATGTCGTATCACACAGCGCTACATGTGTCTGTTCGTATAAAACTGCATCAGACTTTTTTTTTAAAAACTTAAAAAAACAGAGTTACGTTTGAGTATGCGATTTGAGCAATAGCATATTTTCCATTTTTTTTTATGAAGTACAGTCTGTGCCGTGTACCGAACCTGATTGCTCTTCGAGGCAAGTTGCTTGATCTTTTGAAAGCCAAGTCTAAGTCGGTCAGCCCGTCCATCTTGGGGTCGAGCCTCGCCTGAGTCTATTGTTGAGGTTATATTTAAACATTTCGTTCCTGCCTCCTAGTAAACATTGATTCTTCAGCACCCAGACCAAGCGGATAACGCTTACTGTCGCAGTAATACAAATCATGTAAATCCTCTCAGTGTGAAAAATTCAGTGTTTCTCTAATGTTGAATTTATGTGGTACTAGTAGGAGCCTCACCATTATGCTTTAAATCATAGGTGGCCAGACTTTTGTCTCTCAAATATAGAAATATAGAAAATCTTTCTCTGTCTATCACAGTACATAATGTATTAATATTAGGTCAACTAAGGTAAAGTGATCCCGTTACAGGCCCGGTGTGGCCCAGAGGGTGGGTAGAGATATAGCTCTACTCTTTCATGACCGCGGCACTAGAAGGGGGTGAGTAATGTTAGGTCAACTAGGTAAAGAAATGTACAATAACGTAGCATCAAACTTATAAAAGTGCAAGTGTTTCCATATGAAATCAAAACCAACAAATGCACACAAGTGTGTGAAAGTATTTTGTACACACCGTACCATGTTTCAGCCACTCATGTGGCCATCATCAGGGATGTGCATTACAAGGGATGGGTACATCGAAATGTTACAGAATTATTGAGTCATTGCACGGTTATTATTGCATTGGTTTATGTCTGTTTGTTCAATGCACGGACGTGAATCATTTAAAATACAATGATTTAATTTATTAAAACTTGCACTTTTCAAGATAAATTTACGACTCGTATAAATTGTTTTACTTTAGCCTTCCTGCTGCAAAGTTGATGCATGACACTGAATATCTTGCTATAACTTACTGAGAGTGTGTTCATAATTACTTAGACACAAAGGAAGGCAGTATACATTAAATGTTTATCGGACAGACGGTTTCGGTATCTTGATTTAATTATCTGCATGTGGTAGAAGGCTTCTTCGCACATGTTGGCAAATAAATTTGATAGCGGCCGCTCTTGACCAGACAACTGACCGTGATCGACTGGTAGATCCCGATCGAGTGTTTGGCCAGCTCTGCTTTAAAATGTTAAGTCTCTTCTGTGGGTAGGGCCGTGCAGTTCCTGTGATTCCGGTTTATGCAGTACTGTAGCTCTTGTTAGCCCTCTTCTGCGATGGTAAATGCTTAAAGGTAAAGTTCACCACGAAGTCGCAGAGAGGTTTTAGAGGTATAGCTCTACTCTTTCTTTAACCTCAGTGCTAGATAGGGTTGGGTGGTTAACACGACTCCCTGGCCGCTTTATCCCCGGGAATGACCCGGTGCACATTACGTTGGGCCGCAGGGCCGGTCTGGACGGGTGCGGAAAATCTCACCACAACCGAGATTCGATCCCCGGCCCATTCAGTCCTAGCGAGTCGCTGTACCGACTACGCTATCCTGCTCGTATCACATATCATGTGAAGGAGGCGTAATGCTAGTAATTCCAGTTTATCCGAAATGTATGTCCGTAGTTAAACACTCCAGTTTGTGCAGGTAGGTACGGGAGTGGAATATAGTACGCTCTCTTATTTTGAAAATTTCAGTATTTACGCGGTTTTAACTCGTGGAAACATTTCGTCTTTATACTCTTGGAGTTCAGCTTTTAAAAAGCGTCCAAAAATGAAGAGGGTGCTGCTTTATTGAAAGAAGGAAGCACAGCCCCTTTGACCTCAGAAATTACATGTATTGGCCAAGGATGAGATGAAGGCAACTCGATTTCATTCGGCTAACCTCCATAAACTCTCAAAACCCGATTTATGCTCATCCAGTTACATTTGAAAGACCTTCGATAAGTAAGACTAACCAACCAGCTAACTAACTGACACACTGGAGCAGAGAGACCTTGCTGAGAATCTAGTAAACGCACAGGAACTTCAGAAATGACCCACTTTTTGTGGGGCCCGAATGTCCATTGTCGTCTGTGCAAGCTCCCGGCATGAACTTCGAGTCAGATCCTCGCATTGTATTCTAAAGCAAACTTGCCTTCCACGTTTTGGCAAGCACCAGGAAATATGTAATACTTTGAATGCGAAATATTTTGCTACACTGGTGTGCAAAGACGTCTTTCCTCTGCCACCACACTATATGTTGACCTTAAAAGTTGTTTCAGAGAGACTGCAAGTTTAAAATTGAAAAGTGTTCACCCACGTAACTAATCCCCAGTTTTGACTTTTTGTGTGCAAACAGCATGCCTGATTCTGATTTTCCTCGAGTTATAGGGCCTACGGTGTTTGGACCTCCTACATTTTTGTGATTGAGTTCCCTAGAGTATTTCGCGGGGAACTGTCTTGGGAGCATAAAAGCACATTAATTGTTGACATTGATCTGTTCATATCATATATAATTATGTTGGAAATTGTTCGATATCTGCAGTGTGATGTATATAAGCCTGTGCGACGTTATCTGAGCCGTCTATGCTGTAGTTTTCAGATTGGTTGTTATCGTGCTGTACGTCACAAAATTTTACAGGTAGGTTCCGAGTTGCATAAGAGTTTCGTCCCTGAAACTTCTACATAAACCGAAATTTCCGTAAGTTGGAATTGACCCAACCCCCTCTTATTTCTCATATCTCATCGGTTATGAATACGCTTTTAGAAAGTCATTGTACCTGTTTGAAATGTTGCGTTTATCAGTTTGTTCATACGAAACAAGGCAAAAATAGTTTAATAATTACGGTACTAATAATACAGTGTTATAGGTATTGTAAATACAGTAATAAACAAATTTTACATAGCTCAGTACTTTTTACTTTTGCCAGAGTTACCTAAGTCGCGTATTTCGTAACCCGAAAACTTGTTTGTACCTGCCAGTACACGTGACAACTGTTTGTACCTGCCAGTACACGTGACAACTGTTTGTACCTGCCAGTACACGTGACAACTGATCCTTCTGAAGGCGAACGCCTGAGAAACCTCCGAAACATCCTAATAACGTATGTCTTATTTTATGATTGTTTTTTTATGAAAACATCAAATTTAAATGTTTATGTATCCTTTTTAAGCCCTCCTTACACATTTCCATTATTTCTGGTGAAAATTAAAATACTCTTATATTTTGTGCATGTTTGTATGCGAATATGAGATACAGTGTTTCGTCTCAAAGCAGTTGTTGCCAAAAGGATGGATCCCACCTTCTGCTTCTCTGCTCAGTACTTAACCTTTTGACGCCTAATGTCAACTATAGTGGTCGTACCGCACCGCTAACCACTAAAGTTGCGTTTTATATATTTATTCAACAAATATATGTACTGAATATTTTAAACATGGTATATACTCTCCGTTTCTTTCTCTTCAAAATGCAGTTTGTTTCATAATTCTAACATAATTGGTTTCTGTATTATTCACATTTTATATACAGGGTGTGCTAAAATAAAAAAATTCCGGCGCCAAAAGGTTAATGTACGTCTGACGTTGCAGAATGTTCCACACTCTTATGGTATAGTTTACCCAGTGTTTATATCCTAGTATACAGTCACTTTCTTTTATCGCGTATGTGTTTCGCGGAGTTGGACTTTAAAAGGCTCACTTCTTTACCGTCGGTGCGGTGGTTCGATACTCTTTAATTTGTTACCAATTAACTTTAAATTACATCCTCAAAACTGAGCCGTCGAAACTTCCTGTTTTTTTCAGAGCTAGAGGGGTTAATGGTCGGTCGAGTATGGCAAGGCTTTGTCCTTATATAAGGGAATTTGTACAATGCATTTCAAAACTACGGCACTCTGATTTTGAAAGGCGAGAGACGCAGCGTGCGGCTACCGCTAGCGTCTTACATTCCGTGTTCTGCGGCAAAATGTAGCTTATAGAAATGTCAGCATCTATAAATGGCATGCACTGACCTACATGTTAAGACCAACAGCCTCATCATCTTACTTGGTTAACGGATTTTCAATATCAATCGCACTATAACAGTGGATAGTTCGTCGAAATGACTCTTTAATGACCTTAATGGATAATTCAGACATAAACAACACATCATAATAATTTTTCATTCCGTCAACTCAACTTTTTTAGTAAACGTCTTTCTTGTTTACAATATGAGCTACATGTTTCGGCTGCTTTTAAAGCCATCCTTAGGCTAACCATTATTAAAAAGCAGAGAGATAACCTCATATCATCTGTAAAATCAGATCGTAGTTAGATCTCACACCGTATGAAGTTTCAGTGCTTACAGCACTTAAACCTATGATTATGCTATTTTCGTGTGTATTGAATTTTGTTAAAATTACATGAAGTTTAAAATTTCTCTTGTGAAGCTTGAAAAAGCTTAAGTGTTATTTTCATATAACTTCCCTTACTGTTTAACAGTGCTGCTCATAACCCTTCTCCACCTATGCTGCTGCTTCTGATTTCCTTTCCTAGCGCCATATATTCGTCCTGTTACGGTATTTGAATTTGTAAAGCCGTCATTTCATATTCGGTGAATAATACGAATCAGATATTCATTCTGTTCGATCTGTATTGATATCACGGACTTTTCTTCTTCTTCTTCTTCTTCTTCTTC
>Ga0123354_10014776_pt1 | contig 12159 bp, 4 predicted proteins | sample TergutLab28metaG_2_FD_97872 | JGI IMG/M metagenome (GOLD analysis project Ga0123354, IMG submission 97872) | Labiotermes labralis P4 segment gut microbial communities from Petit-Saut dam, French Guiana - Lab288 P4 | ecosystem: Host-associated > Arthropoda: Insects > Digestive system > Gut ... | reverse complement strand
GGTGGGAAGGGGGAGGTAAGGGATTTGGTTAGGAGGTTAAAGGGGGAGGGGGGTAGAGAAAGGGTGGGGGGGACAGGGGGGGGGGGGGGGAGAAGACCAGTAAGACAGGGAGATTATGCTAGTGCAATACTGGAACAGTGTTACGTAAGTGAGCCAATAGGAACAAAGTATTTAAATTTTGACTGTTGATTTTATTAGGGAGTAGTGGGATTTAAACAGTTAGCCAGTTGGGAAGAGTAAGAATATTTAAGGGGGGATGGATTTGAACTGTGCGAGTTTGAAACCTTAACGTAAGTAAGCAGTCCGTTTCCTACCCAGGATGTGAAAAGTTGTGTACGTGATACCGAGGCTAATAGTGCATAGATTTTCAACGGCGCCTCCATACACGAAAGCATCTGTTAACTTCAATAATCTGGTGAAATAATACGAAGAATACTTTACGGTGTAAAGTTATTTATTCACGATTCGCTACTAAGAACACATATTCCCTGAGATTAAGACATGCGAAACGACTGATGAGCTGGGTTAGGTTATAAGGTTAACAGATTTTCCTCATTTTAAATGTCTAAGCGGGCAAAATAACACTGTTGCGGGAAACATGTTGCCCGCGAACTACGGGTTGAACGGACCCGGTTTAAAGTAAACAGTTCGCCCAAGAAAGACTTCTCGTCAATAATTCGCAGCGCACGCTTGCACACACGCAGCATCATTAACGCAAATCCACTCTCCAGTAATTCGAATTGGCTCAGACAGAAATTTAGAGCCCTTCCGATCAATTAAACAGCCCCGTGTATTAACTCGTCTGTACTTTAATTTTGTACTAGCAATGTACCTGCTGACGAAAATGCTGACAGTGTCTGTACTTAGGTATGCACATTACGGTTTATAAATTTATCGACGGACCCTGATGGGTTTCAATTCTTAGTCTTAGTTTTACTGGGCGTCTTAAATTGTTGCTTAGATTGTTGGCGAGGGTGGGTCTTTTCTAGGTTCCTTGCATTCATACAAGTATTACACGTGCATATTTGGTCTAGTCTTTGATAGAGTACAATGGGGTAGCCTTTGCACGTGTACAAAGCTAATATGGTCACAACAGCAAGTCTGGAGGAGACGCTTAGGAGCGCTCGCAACCTGAGGAAACCCTTTTGGAATAGCACCATCCGCCCATGCGTCCGTGCGCATGAATCAGCTTAGAGACCTCTGAGAATCATTAACAAAATTTCATATTGCACAGTTTGCTAAAATTTGTAGAACGAGGGTCTGTATGGGCACGTGGTGGCGCAGTTGGTTGAGGCACTGCGCTACAAGTCGGAAGGTCACGAGTTCGATTGAATTTTTCATTTACGTAATCCTTCCGGCCGCACTACGACCCTGGGTTCGACACAGACTCTAACAGAAATAAGTGCCATGAATATTTCCTTGGAGGTAAATGCGGCCGGTGCGTAGGGCTGACAAACTTACCCCTTCGTGTATCTAATGTCTCGAAATCTGGGAGCCTGAACCTCCTGCAACACTCATGGCCTGTAAATGGCCTGTACGGGGATTCTATACCTTTTACGAGGGCCTGTCGGAATATAAATTTGCTATACTTACATTTTGTGTTCTTTATTTTAAACTGCCATACGAACAGATCAGACTTAATTGTACTGCTCTCCCCGCCACATTTCCACACAGCCTCCGCCACAACTGGCACATTCATCACAATGCGGAAAGACAATGTCTGTTAGCGATTGATCAAAAGTCCGCGTGCCCATGTAATCAGCTAGCGTGTCACAACTGTTTACACCTTGCGATCTGTAAATCTGTTGCAACCAAGATTTTTCTTCACCGCTAGAAACAGATGATAACTGCACTGCGACGAATTCTCCTGATATACTGACAGTCCGTGTAGGTTCCTTAGCTATGAAATTATGGACCATACAAACCTATTTTTTGACCGACCTTCGATTTCAGTTGTAGTTACAGCGAACAACTGAACGACAACTTGGTACAAAAGCGTTTCTAAGCGCATCTCCAGCCAAACTCGTGAAATAGTTTTTGGAAGAGAAAACTGTTCCCAGAAACTGATGCACAGAATATTGCAACTCAAAAATTTATGTTTAAAACATTTCTCGTTGAGTCTTGAAGTTTTCGAGATAATTACATAAAAGACGAGACAAAGGTATGTTTCTGAACCTGTGTATTCAGCCAGTAACAGATATCTTTCGAATGGGCATGAAAATAGCCTAAATATCGCACTGTTGGCAACAATTACATAAAATTCCTCTCCACCTGAATTTGTAGATCTGCACGTGTAAAATACACTTTTAACTAAAACGTGACAGAAGGAGCTGTTGCAAAGTTCCTGTACTAAAATATAAAATTTGTCTCTTTTTCAGACAATTACAAGTCAACTTCAAGGTGAGTCATCCTCGTTGTGTTGGTTAACCAAAGGTAAACAATATGCAACGGTATTACCGTATTAACGCAACTATATTGTCAGATATTTATATGTATCTGACAATATAGTTGTGTTAAGACGGTAATACCCTTGCATTTTGTTTACCTTTGAATTACAAGTCAAAAACACCAGGACTCTTACGTTACGCACACACGCCTATATTCTCTCTAATTGAAGCAGGCGCAAACCCAGTATTTTTCCTCCGGGGTGGGGGTGGAGGGGAGCTGACCGCCATGTATATAATTAATGTTTCATTTTAAAACTGCATTATAAGAATCATGTTATAAATATAACTGTAACATAATAAAATATGCAATTGCATCAATAGTTCACGGATAAATGTAACGACATGTTCCATGACTCAGTCGCCCAATTTAAATTGCAAGGTCTTATCGTCCTGTTTTTAAGTCTATCAAAAACGTCCTATGTTGTTTATTTTATTTTAAAAAATGCCAATATACTAGTCATCGGCCGCTGTCTATGTCTGATTTTGACCGAAAGCCGTATCTATACAATCTGGGTTTTTTTAAAATTTGATTTTGAAGCTGCAGCTCGGCAGACCTCCCATCTTTGCGTTCACGCCTGAATTGTAAGGCTTCGGTACAAATTACACAATACGCCGACTCTACAGTAATTTGATGACAAAATAAACATGTAAACGTACATGTCGACCCATCAGTCTTATATGAATTTCGCTAGAATTTTTCCACCGAAGGGTAATGCTTTGTTTTCGTCAAACGTAAATTTCAACTAGCATTCATTTATTATTTCTGTACTTTTTTCTTGTTTATAGTCTTATGGTACTTCTGTTTAGCCTCAATTTCGTCAACCTTAAGCTTGGCACAAATCTACAAAGTAAACAGTTTCGGCATGTGAACAAGTTACGATTACAGATTACGCGTGGTCTTCTGCGGTGTGACACCATCAAATTTTAAGATGAAACCTCAGTTTCGTAAAAAAAATCCTGCATTCATCTTCAGAGCTAGTGGTGTCGGATCGTTCTAAAACGCCCGTCTTCACCACTGATACACACAGCCCCGAACGTCAAACCCTAAATACACAACGCCATGACAGTCACAAACTTTGCAATTTAACGTATATAAAGAAAAGAAGTACAATTACAGTCTATATACAACTTTTATCACCCAGTCTCCTGTAAAATGGGTACCGGGTCTTTCCCGGGGGTAAAGTGCGGCCGGGGCGTACTGCTGACCATTCACCCCCTTCTAGTGCCGCGGTCATGGAAGAGTAGAGCTATACCTCTACCCACCCTCTGGGCCACACCAGGCCCGTGACGGGATCACTTTATCTTTTTAAACAAATGTTATCATACACGTAAAAACCGCTACATGTTTCGGCTATATATATGTAGCCATCATCAGGCTGGATATATGACTTTGAATAATAAAACTATAAAAATACAATATATAAAAATTGCAACTTGAGATTAGTTGTCCGATTACTGCAGCTTAATAATCAGCCCCATAAACCGTCGATTTGTGTATTTAGCACGACACGTTGTTTACTGACTTTACACCACGGATAAATCTATGCAGCAATTTGTCACAGAGACTGTATGACCTTGGATGTTTTATGTCGTATCTTCAAATTATCATACCAGCAATTACAACTGGCCATTTTGTTGCCATAACTGCTGCTTCTTGTTAAGCAGGTTCTTTATCTACACGGCATGGCATATCATAATATTCGTGATGGAGGATGCGAGCACCAACCAGATGGCAGTTACAAACATACCGAATGCGTAGTACAAAGGGCAGTCCTAGAACCGTAAAAGGTTTAGCGTATTACGAGATGTCACAAAGAGCAACTCGATTGAATTTACCAGCTGCGCAATCATAAGCTAAATTTAAACAATACTGTTTGCAGTCGCAGTATTTATTCCACCTATATGGAGTAGAAAAACGTGTATATAGTGAACAGATAGGTTACTTCCATAAAGTCCCTCTCATTTTGCATGACGACAGTAGTGCGAGTGTCACCAAGACAAGTACAGACAACACGTCACAAAATTAGCAACAGTAATTCTATTTGTAGCGACAGTGCGAGCAACAAGAGCTCTTAAGATTCGCAGTGGTGTAAACTGATCCTACAACCCTCCTAAATCAATCACGTGATTTTAGCTGCTTACGTATGTAAAAAAATGTGGCGTCCTATGATAGCACTGCCTTCCTTCAAACTGCAGCACTGTTCAACGCGCACACGGCTTCGCCAATCTCGTGACGTCGACACAGGCTCGCTTATAAAACGCCAGGGACTTCGTTGAAACAAACAAATTATACTAAGACAATAATTTTCAAATATCAGCATCCAGGAAACTCAAAGGTCGTCTTGAATTCCTTGGGCAACGTCTATCATGTGCAAAGTATTTATCAGAAGCGTCACGGTTTGCACAGTAGGAATGCAAATACCGTACCTCATTTCGTGAGCCGGTGAACTACTTGTACCTGCATACATACATCACACACATACATACCGTACATACACACTGTGCGTACATACATACGTACTGTACATACATACGAACATAAATACATACACCAATACACACACACGTGTACGGTAAGCATGTATGTACAAGAATTCCTTTACCAAGTAAAGAAAAAATTCCCGCGCATGAAAGTCACTGAACTATCTCTGTCACATGGAATACATAAAACAATGTAACAAACAGGTTAAACCACGAACATAATAATAAAAGAAGAAGGTGAAAACGCAAAAAAAGACAAACAATACGCATAACGCAGACAGAAGGACAGGAAGATAGAAAAGGGGTAAAAACTTTGAATAGAAGGAAAACAGAAAGAAACTGTGGTGAAAAGGCAGGACAGAAATAAAGAATTCACGAGAAATACTGACAGAAGGGAAAATGGTAAGGAAGAAAGGCAGCAAGCAAACAAGAAGAATTAGAAAAAATTAAAAACACTGCGGCAAAGGTAAGCCTACTATAGACGCGCACATTTTCCTAAAAACATGCAAAAAATATGAACAATACAAATGCCTACATATAAATATCAGCTGCATCGAATAGTGATGGATGACCTTGTACTCATATAATTATGACATCGCCCAGTATTGTACGACATGATCGAAAGAGGTTACATAAGGCAGGTGGAGTGGAGGTAAAGATTCAATTATTCTTAACTTCGGCACTGCAGGGAGGTAAGTGGTGCTTCAAGCTCCGGCCGCTTTAACCCTGGGAGCGATCTACCAGTAACCCTTGAATAGGAGGCTGGGTGGACCCTAGAGTCGGTACAAATGTTCTCGAGAACAGAAAAATCTTTCCCCTTGCCGCGACCCGAAGCCGGATTGTCCAGCCCGAAGTCTAGTCATTATACCGACCACCCTACCCCAGCTCCTACACGGACTGGTGAAAAAAGTTAACTGAATTTCAATTTATTTCGAAAAGACTCATCATACAACGAAGATGGAATACAATCCCAGTATGTCTACTTAGCGAGACCACAAACGTAAATAAAATTATATTTTATGACGTTCCTAAATCTCTTAAGTGCAAATATTCGTCATATTACACAGGTCCCGAGGAAGACCGCGGTGGCACAGTGGTTAAGGCACTGTGCTACAAATCGGAAGGTCGCTGGTTCGATTCCGGATGGTGTCATTGTAATTTTTCATTGACATAATCCTTCCAATCGCACTATGGCCCCGGGGTCGACTCAGCCTCTAACAGAAATGAGTACCAGGAGTATTTCCTGGGGGTAGAAAGCGGCCGGTGTGTAAGGCTGACAACCTTATCACCATCCTGGGCCATTGTCACGTAAACTGGGAACCTTAACTTCTTGGAACCCTCTGGGCACCTCGGGCCTGTAATGGGACTGATTCACCTTTACAGGTCCCGATCATAGACTGCTTCAGTCATCTAAACACCTTCTAAAACCTAGGAAACAAGAAGTTTCCCTGCTACGTTTAGTGCTTGGACATGCTACAAGAGTCTCTTCCTAGGGCAGTGATGTTGCGATTCAGCATATTCATACGTTGAAACGAAATGAGTAGATACGCTAACACAAAAAGGAGCTTTGACAATAAGGTAAACACACCGTAACGCCGACTTCATGCCGCTTCGACGTATACATGGCACACAAGTAAACATTAGACTTCCACGTAGTCACCACGAACATTTATGCACTTGTCCCACCATGACATCAAGACTCGTATCCCGGTGTGTAAAAAGTCGGTGTCAAGTGTCTGTATTCAGTAAGTGACAGCTTGCTTCACGTCAGCGTCTGATGCAAAATGTTTAACAGCCAGATGCTTCCTCCGGGCCCCAAAGAAATATAAAGACTAGGCATCGTGTTGGGACTGCGGGGAAGATGGCCCTAACCCCCAGTTGGCAATATGGGCCTCATGATTTCCATTATTTGGGCCCCTTAAGAAGTACCTGGTTGGTAAGCAATTTGTAACAGACCCCGACGCGAACAAAGCTCCCACGTCCTAGGTGCTGTACTGACATTCGACAACAGTTACTTCTACGCCTGGATATCAGCCTGCCTGCTGCGGTTGGAGAAATGCTTGATGTCAGCTTTGGCTACGTGGAGGCCCGATGCTTGCCGTCTGCGGCGTGTGTACTATGCATAAATTCGGGTAGGAATCAAGTTCTTGTTATCAGAGTGTCTGCTACCCGATCCCTTGGGAACTTCCTTGTAGTATTACGCAGGTTTGACATGCAGTTCAATGAGGTAGCTTCTCTTCATATTTTTTCACAGCCACCCTTCGAAGTTCGATTACACGCATACTTGGTCCTGTTCATCTAATATATTTCGTTGTACATACATAGCATCGGGATTAATTCCCATGAGAGAATTCTGAAATGAAATGACGATAAACGTTCGTCTTCTCATTCCAGTATTAATAGTGGACTGGTGGGCAACAAGCAAGCGCCGAAAGCAGTGATTGTGTTCTACAGCCATTCGTTTTGCGCGTAGATTACAGTTACAATAAAATATTACGAAATTAGGGAAAGGCGTTTAGTCCCACCGTAGCAGAGAATTAAAGAATTACTTCTTGAAATAAATATTTAATTCCGAATGTACAGGCTATGTCCAAACGTCTTTCAGGCGACATGCACGTAAGGTGTGGCTAGAGCTACAATGTGTTTGCGTTAGCTACTAGTGCGTTCGGAATGCCAGTACCCGCTCTGATAGACACTGTCATTTTACATCTGTGTACGTAATTTCAAGACACGGATAAGCAGATTTATTTTGATCTTTCCGTAACATGGCAACACCGTAACACAAGTTGCTATTTCCCTTATGGGCAGCAGCAGAAGGCACAGAAATATCACCTGCTACACTGTTTCTACTATAGCTCTTGTTTCTACTATAGCTCTCACCGTCACGTGTCATCGCACTGTGACCGTGTGGCAACATGAGAACGACTCCATCGGAACTTTGCGGAGTGGTAAAGATGGAAATTGGTCACTGCGCCGCGGCAAACTTGTTTGGTAACAAGCCGAAGTGGACCTACATTCTGCCTGCCTCTACATTATGAATGCAGTGTGGGTGGACCGCTGTTGGTTGGCATGCAGTGTGGTATGCAGCTATTTGAAGAGCTGACAGATGAGACTATTTACTCCTCACAATTAAGGCAGTACAACAGTACAGCGGGGCAATAAAGCGTGTACGTTACCACATTACGCAGGAACAGTAATGCAAACGAATTCCCGATGAAGGTGGGTGCGTGGGCAGGACGCCAATGGTTTCTAGCAAGCATTCTTCGGCGACTTCCGCATTACATCATCACACTCACGGCGCAATGAACAGTAAATACATATCATCGGCACACATAACGAATTGCTATCAAAAAGACAATATTCAGAACCACCTCTGGGGTTTTCATGTGTATTACAATTGATAAAAACTGGATCACGTAACCATAATATTAGTATGGTATTCATTATTATAGTAGTACTATCATAATCATCATCATCATCATTCTGATTGTCGTTAAGTTGTTGTGTCATCTGTTGACACGTTACAGCCTCAGTAGTTTTTCACCAAAATCGACAAACCTCGAAAAGCCTGTGGCACAGATTTTATTGCTTCTTCTGTGTCACATACAAGGGGAGAGGCCTGATTCGTAGAATTGTATTCAATGCCGACGCTGCAAACGTTCTTATACGAACAGGACAGTAGATTTGTTTATACAGAATCAACAATTTATATTGTTATACACTTACCCTTAAAGAGTTCAAAGTCCCTACTTCCACGCAGTTGCCATTTCACTGAATTTCATGAAGACCTTAAACATCCGATGTTTACATGTACCCCACGAACTGGAAGTTGAAACAGATGTAACTTTTGTACGGTGCCGACACCTGTTGTTCTTAATGTTGGACTACCTCATAAAGTAATAAAGTTTTTCCTACATAAGCCTTGAAGGTATATAGGGACAACGGAAGTATAGCTCCACTCATTCTTAACCTCGGCACCAGGTAGGGGTAAGTGGTCGTCCTCAAGCCCCGACCACTTTACCCTCGAAAGAACATTCAGCTGTACCTACTTAACAGGAGGCTGAGTGGGTCCCAGAGCTCCCCGGAACGTTTTGGAAAACAGAAAAATCCCTTCCTTTGCCGGGATCCGAACTCCGGATCGACCAGTCGGTAACTCAAGTCATTGTACAGACTATGCAACAGCAACAGCAGTGACAACAACAGTAGCAGCAGCAACAAGAACAGCAGTAGCGACGACGACGACGACAACAACAACAACAACAACAACAACAACAACAACATGTAAATAGATGGACTTCTGTCTTCAGCACATACTGCATATCATAGTGTGTGCAGTGTGCATGTTCTTGTTGCGTCTTTAATCCATATGCTAACCACGTAGATACGAGGTGCATTTTCAAGCTGTGCTCGTCTGCCAATTGAAATCAAACTGGAGTGTAGGCCTGCACTTTCTGTACAAACGATTAAAACCACTGTGTAAAGGAAAAAACGATTCGAAGTGTTGGAATTTCAAGTCATAAGAGCTATTCATTCTTCGGTACTTAACCTTCAAATTTCAAGGCTGCCAACAAACAGCAAGACACCACTTTTTTTTTTTCCTTACTTAGTCTCCACATTACCAAGCCCAAAATGTGACACGCTGTGAGCGGGATATGAATGGCTTCCGCTTTCAGCTGGACACCCTACACACACACACACACACATATATATATATATATATATATATATACACATACATACATACATACATACATACACGGCGTTGGTATAGAAATATGAACAGAATAAGACGAATATCTACTACGCTTACACGCTGTGAAGTTTAGTGAAATATTTGAGGGTGTTTCGCAAAACGTGCTAACTTCATTCTCAGGGAACAGCACTCTTCAACCATGAAGGTGAAGGCAGCACGTTCCCCAAAACGTCGCTACATTCTCTCAGACTACACACAGTCACATCCTAGAAGGCAGTATTATTTACCGCTACAGCAGTGCGAAACTCAAACTTCCCAAACGGAACATTTTGTAATCAAAAGCGAAGATGAAGGAAGACTCAAAGTCTATTGGGATGTAACGTTCTGTCGGTGGGTGTGCAGTTCACGACGTTTCAAGGGACGGTAGTGCCTTCATCTTCGGGGAGTCCTGGACTGCTTGACCCTGAAGGTGATGACACCACGATCCTTCAAAACTTTGGGAACTATCATCCAACGATACGGTGTTACAACCCAGAACACACGAATTCAGCAACACCGTTCTGAAACGCTCAAATATCTCACGATACATTTGTCTCGCATGCCTAAGCACCGTAGTCTGGAGGTATATCGTACAGTGGAGTAACGTTCCACGCGCTCTTAATCTCAGCGCAATTTGGAGGTGATAAGACACATTCACGATCCGGACATGGTAATTAGGGACGCGTCCCCAATACTTGTTGGGTAGGAAGTGTGAGTTGGTCCCAGAGCTCGATACTAAATAGAGGAAAGCGTGTAGATTCACACTCCGGTTCCTTTACCAGGGACAGGCCAAGAGGGGTGGAGGAGGAACAGTGATTTACCTCGACGATGAAGTAGAGTGTCTGTCTGGTGAGAAGTTCCACGGCAGCGTACTTCTTGCTGGAGGGTGTGAGTGTAGCGCTGCACGATTGCACTGGGGCACTCACAGTGCTACTACGCATACTGCCTACATCCCGACAGCCACTCTCACACCACGCTACTGCAGCGGCCCACTGCAACAAAACATTGTTATTTTGAAGATAAGGCACATCAAAAACAAATAATAATGATAATAATACGATAAACAACCCAGGCAATATACTATCACGTAACAATGAGATGCGTTTGATGCAACCATTGTTGCAGTGGAAAAGCAATACGTATTACATATTCTGACAATGTGTTTGTAGCCGCAGGTATCAGCATGCAATGCTCATGCGCCATATTGTCATCTGTGGCCTGCCCGGCTCGCCAGAATTTTCCCACATTACCTCATAAACGAGAGTATTTTCGAAAAAAAAAATTATTGAACACAAAATGTGCGTTTTGATCTTCTCTGCAACTTTTGTCTGAAACATGTCTCATTCTACGAAGAAATCAAAGACAGATGGTCAGCAAGTCTTCAAATAAATTACCCGTTATTCTTGTCAGATTTTAATGAAACTTGAATCTTCTCGACAAATTTTCCAAAAATACTTGAATATCAAATTTCATGAAAATCCGTCCGGTGGGAACAGAGTTGTTCCATGCGGACGGACGGACAGACAGACATGACGATGCTAATAGTCGCTTTTCGCAGTTTTGCGAAACAGCTTAAAAAGTACAAAGATCCTGATCAGAACTCAAAGCCGTTTTACTTCTTGCATATGTTTCTTGACCGACTTAACATATTACCTTACCTTACCTTACCTTACTCATTATTACTACTATTGCTTCTACTTCACTTTCTTTTATTTTTGCTAAAGAACTTACGTACACATTGTATACATGTTAAATATGTCACACGTAAAACCTCAGGGTTTCGCACTATCGTCATGCATGTAATTACCAACTCACCAACGTTTTGCATACTCATTCTATAGGATATTTACAGCCTATCGCCTCACGAAATGTTACTTGTCTGGCTGCCGTGGGCAAGTCGCTATCGGCTTCATACCGAAAGTTAACACGTTCCTATGAGCGTTGTTTTTAATACACACGTAACGTACTCACGTATTATATTTCCCTATTATTATTGTGTCATTACCTTAACAAAGGCTCAACATTGTCGTACACGATTTCAGGACACTAACGTAAGCTGCCGAAGTCCCGTTAACAAATTCGCACAGTCTGCTCGTGTTGTTGCTACTGATTTTAAGAAATGAAAATGTTTTCCAATAAATGATACGTAGTTTATCATTTTCTTCGTAGAAATCGACCAGAATGCCGAAGACTTGAACCGGGATAATCGCACGAAGCAGCAAAGAGACAGTGGCGTAGCTTGGGTTTCTTTGCGCCCGGGGCGAGTTATCACAATGGCCGCCCCTAACATAAATTACAGTTTTAAAAAAACACAACGGTTATTGATTTTTCTTCTACGTGGCTAGTAATTTCAAATTTATTAAGCGTAGAAAATAATTTTTTATTTAAACTATTCTGACGCCCGTTTTGCTACCTCTTGGAATCTACCCCCCCCCCCCCCAACCCCCGTTGGGCATTCTCTTGCGCTCCTTCCCCCCCCCCCCCTTTTCGGCATGAGTT